>WNFX01000139.1_pt1 | contig 75566 bp, 75 predicted proteins | sample 5400111 | NCBI WGS metagenome assembly WNFX01 (sample SAMN13153363, study PRJNA577476) | soil metagenome | isolation source: 40 cm soil or saprolite under grassland replicate 1 | place: USA:California | collected 2016-06-15
TGTTTTCCATGAGACCCATTATCCTATTCTTTTCTTTTCCCAGACCTTTCCAATCGGTAATTATATGAGTAACTTTTTCCGAACTCTTTGTTATCATCTGATCTAGCATATCTCTGTCGATCGACTCAAGATTATGTTTAGCCGCTACAGCAGCAAGTCCATATTCTGATTCCAGCAATAGCTTACTAAACTTTCTAGAATAATGCGTACCGCCTAAAGCGATTCCGACTTTTTCACAATATCCTAAATTATTTCTAAGCACTCTTAGTAGACAGCTGCATACAGCGGAGGCAACATGCTGATCAACCCACTGGATCTCTGTCGAACCAATTTCTATAAAAAGAACTGGTTTCCTTAGTGACGTGGGTCCATGATGAGTAGCTTCTATAACAATCTGATAATTTGGGATTGTCGACTTCAGGTTACTAATTTCCTTGATATATTGTTTTTGTAAATATGGTGATGAGATAGCTAATTCCTTTAGATTTCCACCATTGGGATTGGCTGCATAATTTCCAGTACAATGTGAGGTTAGGGTGGGAATTGCGCTCGTAGATTTGTGTTTTGAAAGAAAGATAAATGCACTTGAACCTGGAAACCTATCATCCAAATCTTCTAAATAGAGTAAATTTTCTTTAGAAATGTATAGCTGAATATTGCTATACGCTTGAGATTGGAGTAGTTTGCCAGTATCATCACCAACAGTAGTACAAAAACCTCCGGCACTGTTCAAATAATTTACCATAGTCATACTTGCCATATCTTCTTCAGAAGCAACTAGTGTATAGTAATTCAAAATTGCATATCTATAATTATTTGATTTCAAGATTATATAAGCTGTATACAATCAACTGAAGCAGCCCCCCCCTCTTCTCATATTCGTAAAAAAGATAGCTGCCCTCTCAATATAGATCATTATATTCAAAGACTATAAAATCATGGCATTCTTTTCGGACCTAACTGAGGCGTCTTTCTCTACCGGTCTTCAGGGTCTTTTAGTCATTATAGGCAAGGAAACATATATGAGGATTATAGGGAATAAATGAAAAAAACTCGGTCAATAACATGGTGTTTATCTCATTATCATAATAATTAAGAGATAATATATTCAGAGCACACCGAGGAATGGGGAGAAGCGCATTTCCGGAAGACAATCATTTACATAAACGAAACCTGATGTATTGTAAAATTAAATAACCGAGGATCAATGACAAATACATGTATGACTCATTCCCTGATGAAGCCATCAGGCTGCTCAAAGAGGAAGAAATAACAGCTTTTAATAACTGGAGGATGAAAAATTTAACTATAAAGCCAGACATTAGTAATCACGATTTTTCTGGCAAGAATCTTTCAGGAGCCTATCTTAATGGTGCGTCATGCGTTGGAACAAATCTCTCTGGGAGTAATTTATCTAAAATTAACCTAGTTCAGGCCGATCTTCGTAGAGCCAATTTTAATGGGGCGAATTTAACAGACGCCCTATTAATGTATGCGGAAATGGAAGGGAGCAACCTTGTTAACAGCAATCTGACTCGAGCCAATTTGATGTGGGCAAATTTGCGAAATTGTGATCTTTCAGGTAGTATAATTGAAAAGACAATATTTGTCGAAGCGTATATGCAAAATACGAATATATCTACTTTAGATAAAAATAGAGCATTTTTAATGAATACAAAATTTGAATAAATGCAGTGATTCTTGATGAAAATCGTGCTCCTCATACATTAATTTGTTAACATTGTTAATAATGGAATGCTTACATCTCATGTTTGCGATGACCTATCGTATACTACTCCATTCTTGATCCTTATACAGAGGCTAGAGCTAAACTATTACATGGTAATAAGGCAATCTTTAAATAAACTGCACAAGGCAAGTTATGCGCCATGAGCGAAAAGAAAAGTGACAAGAGTAAGGACAGCTACTTTGCTGTGAGTCGTCGCAAAAGAAAACGATACTTAAAGATCATAATTCCCATCGTAGCCGCTGCTATCGTATTAGGAGTAGTTATCGGCATACAAGCTCAGGAGCATGGAATAGGTGCTAAGATAATATATCACATTCATCCACACCTGAATGTTACAGTCGACGGTAAACCCCAGACTATTCCAACTAATATTGGTATAAATTCTTCAATGTATAAAGATCACTCTCTTGATAAATATAGTACTCCGGGACTTGCACCCTTACATACTCATGATAGTAGTGGTACGGTTCATGTAGAATCTACAGTCGTCAGGAATTATACCTTAGGCCAGTTTCTAAACATTTGGGGTCTGGACCTCAATAACAAGCCCGTAAAAGTCATAGTCGATGGCAAGGAGATACCTGACTTTCGAAATCATATTTTCAGGGATAAAGAACAGATTATCTTGGAAGTTGGAAAATCATAGAAAACTGCTCGCGGGATGTCGAGCCCCTACTCTTCTTTTGACGTTCTATACTGCTGCACCCATCGTTAGTTATTTAGCTCTTACAGCAAATTCATTCTCTAGCAATCCTTCTGAATTATTTTTAATCAATTTATTTCAAAGATTTTCATAATCCGTGTACGTAGAGTGAAATGTTCTCTATCACGATGTAATTTTATTGATCTAATTGATCTCGTATACGTCTGTTGAATAAATACCAAACGAGGCTTTAGACGATCATTACATTGCAATAGCGTACTAGTCGCCTTACCTGGTGATATGGCCAATAGAAAGGATAATTTTGCAAGCTATGCTGGTGACGTATCAATGCAGACGGACAGGACTAACTTCAAACGTGCTATTGATGTAATCTCTAGTTACAAATAGTGTCGAATATCGAACCTCAATATTGCTCAGTTTTCACTTGTTCAATTCAGCCATTGTCAACGTTCGCGTAATAATTTAGCCGAACACATACCAACTACTCTGTAGCAGTATGGAATTATATATCAGCTTTTTCTGCCCAAAGTAAACCAGAAGGTTTTTTCCTATTCCACAAATCCTAGAATATCATAGGCTTTATCCTTTTACCTCATTAGAATCGTTTGGCAATATTAATTCTTTTAATGGTTTTTGCTCTTTATTATTCTGTTTTGTAGATTCTGTTGTTTGTTCATGTGACTCCTTTCCTGAATCTACTATCCTTACTTCTCGAGGTTGGTTACTTGAAAATGTATTATCTATTATCGTCTTTTCTATTTTTCCTTTTGGTGATTTGGCCACCTCAACTTTTACGCGATCTATAGTAATTACGAAGTCTTGATTGCAATGGTTTGCTACGTATTTTGGTCGATTAACATCATTAAAATCGGGCCTCCATTTCAGTTTTTTACCACATCTGTTACATTGGGATTCAGTTAGAGCAGAATGGAGTCTCAAAACCCTACCGTGTTCTTCTCCCCGGGGTATTTTTTTCTTCACGTCAATACAATAGAATATCATTTGGACATGATATATATTAAATGCTAATTCCACTTCAGGCACTATCTGTCGAGCATTCGTCTGAGATAAATTATGCATTTTCTCGTGTTTAATGAACAAAAGCTACTAGGTGTTATTTGGCATCTAGCATCCATAAATAAATAATAGAATACAATAGGATACGTATGAAATCTAAAACAGATTCGAATTCGGATTCAGAATTGAGAAAAATATACGAGATGAAGAATATTGCAGTAGTAGGAATGTCTGCTAAGGGAGAAAAGGCAGGTCATTTTGTACCCTTATATCTAATTGAACATGGTTACAATGTCATCCCTGTAAACCCAACCTTGAATGAAATACAAGGAAGAAGATCATACCCAGACCTTTCCTCAGTACCTTATGAAATAGATATTGTGGATATTTTTAGAAGATCAGAAGATATACCAAATGTAATTGAAGATGCAATCAGGAAAAAAGGAGTTAAGGTAATATGGATGCAAGAAGGAATATACAACGAAGAAGCAGAAAGAAAAGCAAAAGATAGCGGCATGAACGTTGTGTTTAACAGATGCATGATGGCTGAACATATGAGATTATTCCGATAAACTGCGACTTAACTAAAGTAAGAAGAGAAAGTTAGTTATTTCTATTTTAGCCATAATTACGGTGATATAAGGCTAACTGTCCAATAAACCGTCTCGAACACTGAGATCAACTAGGGCTTGTTGTGGTCGAAAGAAATGTTTGCAACACTCTATTGAACTTATCTGGATATTGCGATGGTAATGCATGACCAGCATCTTTTATCTGTACAAGCCAAGCTCCAGGGATCTTTCGTGCAATAATTAAAGCATTTTCATGCGGTTCGTAAGAATTATCATCGGTTCCAGTCATGATCAACGTAGGTTTGGCTATTTTCGCAAGTTCGTCACAAACACCATTCCAGTTAGTAGCCTCCCAAGCGTGTCCTATGTTATTCTGACCGCTTAAAGTGTTAGGAGAAACCTTAGAAAACGAATCTTTGGCTTTTGGAATCTTCTCAAGAGAATCAGGATGCAGTCTTATCCATCCTGATCCTAATGAGGCAGAAATAAGAGATTTTATATCCTCCTTAGAAACAGGAATATTATTTAGAGCTTCGGGCTAGTTGGAGCGTTTTAGGTTGCGTATTAAATCAGTGTCATTTGGATAAATTTGTTCTGTGGAAGCATACCCAACTAAATTAGCATTAGCCACTACTTACTTCGAATCTCCAATATCAACAGTAGAGTTACATTATTTTATCATTAATGGTCTTCAATTATATCTAAAAAATTAGTAATTGAAAGATAACATTGTCATTATCTAGTTCTTCTTTGTCTTCTTAGTCTTAGAAGATAGGTCTCTTAACGTCTCCGCTGTCTTTGGCGCTGCTTTTTTTACTTGTTGAGCAGAACCTTTTACTGTTTCAGCTGTTTCCTTAGCTGCAATAGCCGTCTCTTCTATAGCACCAGCAGTATCTCTGATAACACCTCGTTCTCTTAAATCTCTAGCTGTAGCACTAATTTCTTGTGTAGTATCGCGTGTGGCGATCATTGCCTCTTGAATGGCTTGTGTAAGTTCATCTATAGCACCACTTCGATGTAAAGTTCGCACCGTGTCTCGTATCCTACTCGAGGCTTCACGAATATTCTTTGCAATATTCTTAATTGAGTCTACGGTTCTCTGAGTGTCAGCATCTACTGTTGTTGCGGTAGTAGATACGAAGGCTCCTGCTTCTTCAGGTGTTGATGAAGATGACATACTATACTATATCAATAATAGGTTAAATAGGCTTTTATGAACCTGATATTTCATCTAGATCCAATCCTCATTGTCTCGCTGATAATATTTTCGTCCTGTTGTTAGGCTGCCAGCTAAAGCCGCAACGCAAAAGACATCTTTTTATTAAATAAAATACCCTCCAAGACTAGACTCGATAGTATAAGATATTGAGTTCATAAAATTATCTTCAGTACATGTCACGAATGTGATCTAGACATTTTACGAGATTCTTCATCACATGTGCGACATACTTTTGCACATTGCTTACTCATATCCATGTCAAATTTATCACATTCAGAAGCGCAAGCCTCACATATGACAGCACACTGTCCGCAGATCTTGCTACTGAATTTACTGTCTCTAGACATATAGTGGGAAGACAGGACACAGATATCTGCACAGTCGCGACAGAGTTGGATACATTTTGTCATACTCTTTATGTCATCTGCGTGTAGACAACAATTACTAACACAAATATCACGCGCTTCAAAGCAAGCGTTGCAGGCATATATACAACTTTGATATTATTCATTTTGTAATACAGCAGTCACATGTAATTGATGTATAGCAAAGTATTTAATTGCCACCAATAACCCCTAAAGCCGAATTCATATCTTCTCTTAAGCATAACCATACAAGATATTCGCCTCTGATTTCACATAGACCAGCAAGAAAAAATTAGAATAAACTGATCTAAATATTCTTGATGTTACTAAGCTCAAATTTAGGGACACCAAGTTGTATGTAGACTTGTATGTTGACTCGTACAAGTTCACCGGATTTTTTCACTTACATCTCTTGCTGGAGAAGTAAGCCATTCAAACTTATCCTGTAGGACAAACTCTTCTGTTTGACCTTGTGAGGTTACCCATTGATTGGAAGGAACAAATGTATGTCCAAGACCTGGATAAGTAATAATTAGATGGTCAGGATGATTTACTTCTGTTAATCTCTGTTGCTATAGTAACCCTTGTTCAAGTGGTGTTTGGCTATTATTTTTTCCTTGAAGTATGAGGATACTGGTATGTGAAGACACGTTCCCTATCATGCCTATGTCACTAAATAATAATGAGAAAAAGCAGAACTTGTATACATGCAGGGACTTCAATCCCACAATCCCATTGTATAACGTGGTGATCTGAATAATGATCTGTTAAAGCTGTTTGAATATCATCAATATCTCATCAATATCAATTACTGATATTTCCTCATAATTTAGTTGCTAGCATTTTAAACTAGCGCCAATGTTTATTTCTATAGCGTTCTACAATAAGGCTAATATGAAAAAAGGAATGCATAAGGAAAGACGAAGAGTAATAATTACTATCTCTAGTATAGCTTTAGTTGCCATCATAATATATTTGGTCATCATTCTACAATCTCAAAATATTAGAAATGAATCATTTATGAACTCGTATGAAAGCCTTGTTTCCAAAGCGCGCATGCTCACACAAAGCTACCAAAATGAGGTCGGAAAATGGCAGGCAAAACAGTTGGACAACAAAACAATGATCTCAATTACAAATGATTATTTGCCAAGGTATAAAGCCCTAGTTAACGAATCTAAAAAACTCAATCCTCCCGCTAAACAATACCAAAATGCAGCTGAGTTATATACAAAGAGCATTGAGCTCGAATTAGATAGTGATGTCCACTTTCGTAATTTCCTATCTACTGGTAATTTAGCGGAAAACGAAACCTCTACTAAATTATTGTCAGATGCTTTAAGGTATGAAACTCAATCATTTGCTGCTTTCAAATTACTTAAATGATAAAAACTTGGTGTCGGGTTCCGTAATGCTGCCCTTAAAATATAGGTATAACTGGTCGCATGTTCGACCGTCCATCCACTCAATCTGTTGCTTAACGTCGGATTGACTGTACTAACTGTCAGTTCTAACAAGAGAATTGAGTATGTCAACAAGCCTGTTGAAAAAGGTACTAAGACTTACTATCGGAGATAGAATTTTTATGAATATTCATTGATAACCGTAACGAAAATAAGGCTACTATCCAGCTATCTTTCTTGCGAAGTTGGTCTTATTAGTATTTCATTGACATTAACATGATTTGGCGATTGAACAGCATAAATAACTGCATTTGCTATGTCTTCGGATTGTAATATTTCCATTTTTTTTGTAGCTTCTATAAATCCTGCCATAGATTCATCCGTTATGGATTCCATTAATTCCGTTGATACAGCACCGGGTTCTATACAGGTAACTCGTATGTTGTAACGCGGACTGAGTTCCTTTCTTAATCCTTCACTAAATGCCGTAATCGCATGTTTTGTTGCACAATAGACACTTCCTCCAGCAAATACTATTCTTCCCGCAACTGAAGAAATATTGACTATATGTCCTGATTTCATCTTTAACATATGCTCGATCACGGCAGACGTGCAATACAATACTCCTTTGATATTAACATCAATCATTCGATCCCATTCGTCTGCCTTACGGTTTTTGAAATAGCTTAGCGGCATTAGACCCGCATTATTAATTAGAATATCTACTGTTCCCCATTTTTTGGCTGCAGCATCGGCAAATGAATCGCATTCAGATTTGTCCGTGACATCAAGTTTCTGGATGAAAATTTCTCCTTGATTCTTATTAATTTCCTTCTGCAGTGATTCCAATCTACCGGTTCGTCTTGCTCCGGCTGCTATTCTTGCACCAGCCCTGGATAATGCCAAAGCTGTAGCATAACCTATCCCACTGCTCGCTCCTGTGATTATTGCAACTTTATCTTTTAACATTTTACAACACTTATGGATATTTTCCGCATTGATATCTAATTAAAGATTCTTAGTCTTGAACTCAGACAGATATGGGATACAAGCAGTAATTGAATCATAGGCTTTTCTGGATAACCGATGTGAGTGCCTCCAGGAGACTCTCCAAATCCAAGAACCAATGTAACGTATGCCATTTATATAGAAGGTCGGTGTCCCATTTAGGCCGCTAAGGATCCCACTTAGAAAATCCTCACGGACACGGCCTGAGTAAACGTGGTTGGACATATAGTAAATGAACTGGGCCAAATCCAATCCTAGTAAAGCAGTATATGTCTCTAGATGCTTATGATCAAGTGCTTGTTGATGTTCATATAGCAATCGTGCATCTCCCAAAAATTATTCTGTCCTCCTGAAGACTCAGCTGCCTCTGCAGCTTGCTGAGCATGGGGGTGAACTTGAGTGAGAGGAAAATTGCGAAATGCAAAGCGAAGTTTTTGGCCAAGATATTTTTGAACTTGTTTGATTATTACATAAGCTTGACCACAGTAAGGACATTCATAGTCTATTCTAATAATGTTGCAGGAGCAATTGTAGGTCCCTGAATATGATCGCGATTATTATTAACAGGTAAAGTGAGTCTTACAATTTCTGATTCCATTGCCTATTTTGACTCGCTTTTACGTTCTCTTAATTTATCGATAGATTCTAAGGCCTTTAGAATTCCCTCGGCTCCTGAATTGAATCCAATTGGGGAAACATAGCTCCAACGAATGATTCCATCATTGTCAAGCACAAACAAAGCTCGCTCGGTTACCCAGTCTCGTTTGCGATATACTCCATACTCTCTGGCTACCTCACCTTTGGGTTCAAAGTCCGAAAGTAATGGAAATCGAAGCTTTCTGTCCTTGGAAAAGGCGAGGTGACACCAAACGCCATCGATTGATATTCCAAGAAGTTGAGCATTATGGTGTTGGACTTCAGGTAGGACCTCATTATATAATGTCATTTGATCTCCACAAACACGGGAGAAATCTACAGGATAGAATGCAATAGTAGTTGGATGACCTCGAAAATCGTTCAGTGATACTGACTGGTTGGAGTACTATGAAGACTGAAATTCGGGACAGGAATACCAGCATTTAGTGCTGAAGATGGTGAGCGTTTCTGTTCTTGCTGCTGTTATTGTTGTGTTTGAGATGCTAGTTCTGACATGTGTAACTGAGTGGTTTTAATAGTATAAATAAGTGGTACCTCAACGCAACTAATCGTGCCACAACAGGTATATGCATCGTATTTTTAACGCGAAACCCGTCCATCCTCATTTAGTTAACAAAATTCCTCACTCATTTCTAAATATTTACTATTTCATAATCTTTGTTTGATGTGTCTATTTGTATTTTACATATTGAACATGCCCTGTGTGGCTGTCAATTTAACTAGTGATTGTCCATAATGTTGTATTTGAGTTCATAGCAAAATAGATCTCTCTTTGAGGTTGATGATAAGTGAATATCGTGTACAAACGCGAACCTTACTAAGACCTCGTGACAAATATTCAAAATAGGTAAAAGAAGCAATAGTCAAGTATCCTCTGATTGTGGTTGACTATTGGGCACCCTGGTGTGGACCATGTCGAATGGTATCTCCTGTAATTGAACAGTTAGCAAGTGAACTATCGGGAAAGGTAGTTTTTGGTAAATTAAACGTAGATGAAAATCCTGTTACCTCAAATGCCTTTGGGATCCAGAGTATTCCTACAATGGCCATATTCAAGAACGGGAAGGCAATAGATGGTTTTGTGGGAGCCGCTTCAAAGTCACAGATACTGTCCAAGCTTTCGACATACCTTGGTGAACCATAGCATCGCCGAAGCGGTAAAATGTATATGGATGTATAAGGATGATGGAAGTAAAGTCACGTTGGATAGATGTAAAACGACTAATACGTAGCGAAATCGATTTTTGATGGACTTACAAATAAGATCAAGATGTAAACCCCTAAAAACTCAGAGGCAAATAATTATCCCGGGCAAAGGTATTGTCAAAGCTGTGCCATGTTTACATAAAGGAAATGATTGTGTGCTCTTGCTGTGGTAATAATTATTTGAAACAAACGCAAAGATGCGTGTCTTTTTGCCACAAAGTTCACATTGCAGGCATAATTTTGTAACTCTTTCATAGTAGGAGATTGATCGGAATTTTCGATATGTGATAATGCGCATTCATAATTATGGAAGATTATCTAATGGAGTTCATTGGATCATATCGAATTGAAATAGAATAAAAAAAATGAACCTGAAAGCCGGAGAATGGACAAAGAACTATTCGCAATTAGTATTAAAGAAATTATTTTATTTTATTTAGTTATTATATTACTACTTAATGTTTGTATCTTGCATATTCTAGATATGCATCTAGAGTGTATTTAAAGCACGGCACAAAGAAACCAGGACTAGCTTTGAAAAAATCTGTCACTTTATCCAAAGCCAGAAAGTAAACATTTAGTATCTCTGATGGGTTTATAATCATTTCTTTCATCATCTTCTTCTCAGAGATGAAACATTCGTATATTGTCACAAAAGCATTCTTTCTCCACTCTGTTTCAGGTTCGGAAACATTAACGTGTATTTTACAGACGTCTCTTAGAGCCATCTGTTCTTCAATTCCAAACTCTTCTCTTAGTCTTCGAGTGGCTGCTTGTTTGTAATCCTCATTATATCCAACGTGTGCACTTAGCGATTCAGAAAATAGACCACCATGAGATTTACCTATAGCCCTTTTTTGAAGTAAGAGTCTACCAGATTCACTATCAAAAATAAATATCGAAGCAAATCTGTGCAAGAGACCTTTGGAATATATCTGGGAAGAATTTGCTGAACTCACAGGATTATCGGACTCGTCCACAACAGTCACAGAATATGTCATTTATATCTATATACATTAGTAGTTAAGCTAACAGTGGAATTAAACTTTAAAGATATATTATCTAGACGAAGGACATGAAAACTATTTACTCTTCTTTTTTTAGTAAAATACCTATTTGTTTCATCACAGATCAACCTTCATGAAATATTCTATACTAAACTACACTCTGCATTAACCATAAGTAATGCAACTATCGTTGATACTTTGAATTATAGAAAGAAGTAAACATCAAGTCGATCTCTAGCCAATTTCATACCACTCATTTTGGATATTGAATGCCACCTACTTTGAGTATATCTAACTATTTTTAGTCTTATGCTTTTATTTTATTTGATTTTTGGTTCTACGAGAGAAGAATACGTCTTCACATTCACAACGACCATTAATCTTTACTAATCGTCCACACTTTGGGCAGAAAGTCAGGCGTGGTAGTGACGATGAATCCTCACCCTGATATCTAACGATGACCGCAGCCATAACTACCATTGGTTAGAATTAGTATATAAGACTTTCATAGAAAGTATATTATTTGATATTTATTTTATGTATATTATCAGTTTGTCATTTTTTATTCATGAAAGCGGTCATGAATTGAAGAATCTATAATATTGACAACTTTATTTCTGCGAAGAGTGTCCTGATCTGATCTCTTTTGTACACTTATGATTCAGGTTTGAAATTTTACTACTGATGTTTATATCTGGATTCATCATACAGGTTAAAGCAATCCTGAAGATTCTTGAGTTAGAGTGTCATGTGCACGATTAATTAAAGCACTAAAACAAATGAAATCAATCCAATCTATCCAATGAGATAACTACAATGAGTACCATCAAGTCTGAAAAATAGTATAATTTTGGGAAATTCTACTGCGGATAAAAAATAGTAGAAAGAGCGTTTACCCTATTCAGTAACGTACGCTCTTTCGCCGTGTTGTGAAAGATCTAAGCCAACTTCTTCTTCTTTGGGGGTTACCCGGATTCCACCAGGCCAAACCTTATCCATTATTTTGATTATAATAGCGGTTATCCCCATCGCCCAAGCTAAGGAGGCAAATGCGCCTATCGCATTGTTGAGAAGTTGGGCGGGATTTCCAAAAGCAAGGCCGTCAGCTATTGGAGTATAGATCTTCTGTGCAAATATTCCTGTTAGTAATGCACCTACGAGTCCTCCCATACCATGTACACCCCATGTGTCAAGCGCATCGTCCCATTTGCGTTTATTCTTAAACATAACTGCTCCGTAACAAACTAGAGAAGCGCATATGCCGATTATGATTGCAGCCATTGGTCCAACATATCCCGAGGCAGGTGTAATAGCAACTAGTCCAGCAACAGCCCCGGAGGCAGCACCTACTGTAGAAGGTCTACCTGTGTGACCCCATGAAATTAACATCCAAGTCACTGCTGCCATACCAGTAGCTATTTGGGTTGCTACGAATGCGCTTGTTGCGTTTGTCCCAGCCCAAGCGGCAGAGCCTGCATTGAAACCAAACCAGCCAAACCATAGAAGAGTTGCGCCGAGAACTACCAGTGAAATATTATGCGGCTCCATCGGAATCTTGCCGTAACCCAATCGGCGTCCAAGCATAAGCGCTATGACAAGACCTGACCAACCTGATGTTATGTGAATCACAGTTCCTCCTGCGAAGTCAAGTGATGGCAGAGCTCCAGTCCATCCTACATGAGTACCTCCTGATCCGAGAGACCATGTCCAGTGCGCACAGAAGTCGTAAACAAATGTAGCCCACAGTACTATGAAAATCACAAATGCACTCCACTTCATCCTTTCGCATAATGCCGCCACTATCAGCGCAGGCGTGATTATGGCGAACATCATCTGGAATACCATGTATGTTTGATGAGGGATGCTTGGACCAGCCAAACCGCCGTAGACATCAGACGGAACATCATGTAAGACGTCATTTAGACCGACCCAGGCGAATGAACCTATGAATCCATTTCCCAATGCATCAGGGCCAAAGGCCAAACTGTACCCCCATAATACCCATTGAAGTGCTATTATTCCTGTTGTTATGAAGACCATATGGAGTGTGTTCACTGCATTCTTTTGTCTTGATAAACCTGCGTAGAATATTGCCAAGCCACCTGGAGTCATTACCAATACAAGTGCAGAAGCAGACATCATCCAAGCGTTGTCTCCCTCATTTATCACACATGGTGTGAGATTCCCATCTTTATCAACTAGTAGCGGCAGAGACTTATTTCCATTTAGTTGGGTCGGGGGGAAATCATGACTCACTCCTTCATGTTGAAAGCAGCTATACTTAACTGCTCCTGTATCATTTTTTGTGTAAGCTAATGCGTTATTACTTAGCGCCAAAGAGGCAGAAGTAACAACGAGAGCGGCTATTACAATCACAAAAAGTATAGAAATTGACTTTGTTTCGATCAACAAATTATAACATGCCAATTTATGCAGAAATATAAAAAAGAATATCATTAATTTAGGGATTACAATAAAATAATGATTTCATTTCCGTATTATGATAATATGTTGTATTTATTTTTTACAGCAAATAACTAAAACTATCATTAATCTAAAATGTACTAGTTTCAATCTCGGATGTCAATACATTGTACTTTAGTCCCAGCCCGTTACGTTTTAATTGAACAGCGTAACTTCCATTCCATCAATTCGCAATCAATTATAGGAGTGTAAACTAGCCGCTGTTTGTGATGCATAGCCAATGCCTCCAATAATGATGAGATGAATTTCTAGTATTATCCGCGATAGGATTAGCCGAATGCATGATCAGAGGGATCCTATATATATTATGGCGAGGAGGTTAGGATTACATTTGAGACTCGTCAAATACCGGAAACAAGTTAGTACGTCTGTCTGAAAGGTAACAGAAAAAGTAGAGTTATCGATGTAGCTTTACTTAGCTTCCTTTTTGCTCCTGAATTCCCCTTTTGTATTTCAAAGTTTATCACAGCATGGAAATCTATATTAGAATCCATTACCTGAAATAATGGTGCAGCCAAAGCAGGGATCTGAAATACACATTGCATACCAACGATGGATTCTGTTACTCGGTCAGAATCAGCTTTAGAGAAGCATGCTGTTTCAGGCTTAGCTTTATTGATATAGTCCTCAAGGTTCATTAGAAAGTCGGTATCCTGTACGCTTTATTTTCATCGTTTTGAAGTATCCTGCCACAATTGATGAATTGCATTTTTCAATTTTAAAACTACTTCACTTTAACAAAACAGCATAAATTAAAGGTGCTGATCCAACTCAGAACATGATGACCAAGCTAATAAAACAGTAATAAAACTAAATCCCAATCTAATTTGGTAATTGAATCAAAAGTGCATTCGATTCAGAGGATAATAATTAATAGCAGATGATAAGGTAGGATAGTAGCAGTATATTGATATGCAATTTAAAGCACAGGATATAAGTAACAATAATGTTATCACGTTAGAAGCAAGTAAAACGCTTTATGATGTTCGTAATATTCTACTTAAATATAACATTAGCAGAGTCGTAATTCTAAAGGAAAGCCAAAAGGAAAACAAAGTGCCAGTAGGAATTATTACAGAAAAAGATATTGTTCGATTTCTTTTTACTGAGTTTCCTAAAAGACGTCTAGATGAAATAAGGGCTGATGAAGTCACAAAAAACCAAAATTTGATAACAGCAAAAGAAGATACGGATTTAAGTACGTGTGCTAAATTAATGTTAGATAATCATATAAGTTCTTTAATAATAACTACAATTAATGGCGGCAGCTTCATTTTAAGGGGCATATTAACTAAGAGCGATCTTTTGGATGCATATTCAAAGAGTTATGGCGGAGATATCGCAGTAAATGAATACATGACTAAAAAGCTATTAACGGTAAATCCTGATGAATCTGTGCATATGGTACTATTGATAATGGCAGATGGGAATATGTCAAAGGTTATAGTGGTTGCAGACAATAGTAGTAAAAATAATAAAACGAAACCTATAGGAATCATTACCAATCATGACTTATTACCTGCAAGCACATTACTGCTTGCAGATAAAGCAACACCATATACTCAAGTAAAGCAAGATTGGCCGAGAATAAAACAGGGCGATCTTATCAGTGGTGGAAAAAGCAACTTACCCTGGGGAATGAAGAGAATATTATTGGCCCAGGATATTATGACATCTAATCTCATTATGATTACAGATTATGCTGATTTAATAGATGCAAGCCTCATAATGAAGGGAAACAAGATAAGCGGCCTTCCTGTTGTAAATTCAGAGGATAATCTTGTTGGAATAATCACGAAAACAGATATTACTAGAGCGATAGCTGACGGTAGATGATGACATTTATCTTCTATCGTTCAGTTTAGTAACTTGACTAAAGGCCCAACACTATTACAGAATAACAGCCAAATAACCTACCACTAATACTACGAATTCTAGTCTATCTTTTAACGGCGGAATCAATAAGCATAAGTATGTATTCTTTCGGAGTAAGGTTCACACCCTGTTGTTCCTTATACTTTTGACATACCTCCAGCAGGCTGTCGTATCGATCCTTATCTAGTAGAAGATTGATTTCATATCGACCTTCTTCTGCTTCTCCTCTTCCCCCCATTCCTTGTGTTTATGGTATCTCCTTTATATATACACGCAAAAAGATAACAGAAAGATGAGAAAATTCACTGACGATTAATTGTCATTTCTATTTAAGCGGCCCTACTGGGGTTTTATCCGATTCTTGTTTGTTGACCTGTATTAACTAGACTATTGCCTCCATCTTATCCATCAAAAAAGTTGTCTTTTGAGTTCAATAGTACTTTAAAAGCATCGCAGACAATAAGGAAAGACTGTCGTACGTAAATCCCTTCTGGATTAAATGTTTGTTTAATAAATCACATCGGTTCGCGTAAGGTAAGTGTCAAAATTACTATCAATCCCCTAGAACGTAGACCTACAATCCAATAATAACCTAAATTTAGATACTCAATTAGTATGTGATTAGAAAAAGGCATCTGTAAATATATGCTTTATAAAATGTAGCCTACGATATGAATATCAGTATTGGAACCAATCTCTACCTTTATCCTTGATTTTCAATCTCACACTATTAGGTTCGGATCAGATTCCAAAGTTGCAACTTCAATTTTAATGGATTATCAAAAAGGATGTAAACTTGAAGATATCGAAGTTTTTACCTTAGATCCCCCAATAACCAATGCAGGTTGGTCGTTTGCAAAGTTATTTCTTGCCGGTCAATTTGTAGAAAAATTATACAGTAGCCATCTTGACGAAATTAAGAGATCAAAAGGAAAAAAGTTGGAAGATAAGTTTGTTTCATGGTTAAATGCAGCTCTTAAGAAGAATAATTGTCAGGCACAATTAAAAATTGCCTCTGAAATGACTTAAGATTAGTGCCACTGAAGGCGATGCGTTTTAAAGAACTGATGGGATGCAAAGATTTCCAAATAGGTCCGCAATCGTTTGTGCAAAATTGGTAGAAATACACCAGGCTCCTTTAATTTTCGAAATGAGTTCTAAATTCACTAGCATCTCCTCTTATGCTGTCATAATACCCAAGGCATATCATCTTGAACCGGGATAATTGGCCACCATAAACATTTCAATAGATGGCCGAAGAGGTAAAGGTAGCAATTAAGGACAAGTCATAGTCAATTTTAGATACTGCACTTTAATCAGGTTATACCAATATCTTTTTGTTTTCATTCTGCCAGCTCGTCTTCTTCCTGTCTACTTAATGCTTTAATTATGTCAAATTTTGAAATTATTCCAATCGGTTTCTCTACGTTAACTGACGATTCAATAACAGGTAATCCGCTTATCCCGTGTTTTACCATTATTTTTGCAGCTTCTGCCAAATCGGCATCTTTTTCTATCGTTATAGGATTTGGAGTCATTATATCTCTTATTCTAACGAGTGGTGGCTCAATAAAATCTGGCTTTAATTTAGAACTGAACAGTAATTCTACATTTTCATAAACTGATCGTTCTTGATTTGGATAATGGAATCGTTGTTGATACGTCAGTTTCTGATATTATGCCCGCTAACTTATTCTGATTATCTGGATCAATAACTATAATGCTCTACTCTAGCCATAAGACGATTGCACTTTATTTTTGACTTTCTACAAGGAGCGAGTGATTTTTATTACTCTACCTTAACATCCTTTCCTTTAGGTTTCGTTTCTTTCTTTTTGTCAAATGCTATTTCAAGTATTCCGTTTTTGTAAGTTGATCTAGCTGTTGAAATATCTGCCTCTGGAGGTAAATCTAATTTACGATGATATTTTCTCTTCGGATCATTAGCTGTTATTTCTACTGAGTTATCATAGGCATTAATCTTGATACTCTGTTTGTCGATGCCCGGCATTTCCAATACCACCTTCACATCTTTATCTGTTGTAGTTACATCAGCTAAAGGCTCTCTTTCAGCTGAAATCTGGGGTATACTAGTAGATCCTCCTATACGAATACCGCCTAGTGATCCAACATTTCCAAATTCTCTTACATTAGGTCTGCCGTCCGGTCCAATGGTTGTTGAATAACCATAAACAAGCGGACCTATCTCTCTGACCTTAACACCTTCAGGTGTTTCATATTCTCTTACTAATTCCTTTGGTGCTTTTGTTTGTATTTCCTTGAATTGCTCTTCGAACATTCTTTCCATTTCCCTTCTCATTTCATCGATTTGTCTGGTCATCTCATTACCAAACCATCCTCCGCCTCCTCTACTAGATAACGGTCCACCACCACTACCACCACTCCTAAAGAACCTCCTGAACCAGTCTTCTGGTTCAATATCCCAAAAGCTCATATCGAGTTATGGGTAGCAAACTACTTAAGACTTCATAAGTGACCAATAACATGGAATATTATGCAATTATATCTTATAGTTATTAGGCAATAATCGATAATAAACTCAAAAAAAGTAGAATAATGGTTAATATGATAGGGTTGTTAATATTCCAAATCCTATTATTCATAATGGACGCTAGACTATCTAGATCCATCGTAACTAATTCATGAAGAAGACTTTCTTCCCCTGGTCATTAGCAGTCTAAAGTCTGTAGAGAAGCTTCATTTAACTTCAATGGTGTTGCACATTTTACCTAATACGCACCTCGATAAAATAACTATCATTTATAAAATCCGAAAAGAAGATCTAATAGTCTCATAAATCCCTCTCTTTGATTCTCTGCACAACTTTAAATCCTAAATTTATTTAAAAAAGTTCATACTTGGATATCGACATATCAACTTTCTTATACTGAAGGGTATTATCAAGACAATATAACAGACTAGTCCATTTGCCATGATGGCCGAGCCGATACATTGAATAATAATGATGAAGGGAAATTCAACATAATAATGGCAGAACACGGAGATTATGATTCTGAACTAAAGAAATGGTTTTGTAACTATTGGATGAGTGACGACGAATGGATGGATATTCATTCTTACTCTCCTTTAAATGCATCAGAAGAAAAAGAAGGTGATGACCGCAAAGACGAAGAAGTGCAATAAGTACAGACTTATATCTTCATCGATGTCAATCAAAGGGTATTGTTTTTAACAATTATTACCTGAACTGATCATCTCAATGATTTTGAAAATCTCTTCCAATATGAACTTGGCAAATTATAATTTATAAATATTCAATCTAAATTAATTAGGTAAACTTAATTATATTCCTTATAGCTAGGTTAGGCATCACCAGTAGATATGGAGGTCCAAGAATAAAAAATGGATAATTGGTCAATAATAAAAAAGAGCAATAAGAAACTCACATGTGTTTGATAAACGATTTGTTTTGCTTAGTGTTGTTTCTGTTCTATTTCTGATTACTATCTCAATTATTGGCTGTAATTGCCCTTCTTATACTGTAGTCTATGCTGCGAGACAACTACAATAACATCTACGGCTACTACACTAGCCTCTTTAAACCAGGGAAAAATAGCAGCATACTCAGCCGATGCGAAGGGTAACTGCTAATATCCAAGAACTGAGCAAGGGCTTTGGAGTGTAGAAAGGAGAACGACAAGTTATAGGACGAGCTAATGAATCCTCCAAAAGTAAAGGGTTGCCATATCTTATATAATAGCGTCGATATATGTAAGTATGGGTTTCTTATTATATCATAAGAAAAGCCATTGTGAACTATGTTCTAGTGTGTTCGATAAACAGGAAGAATTGATTAAACATGCAACAGAAGTCCATCATAGACCAGCTATAAAATGCCATAATTGTGGCATGCAGTTCTTACATGAAAAGGATAGACTTCATCATATCCAAGAAGAAAAGAAGAAAAAAATAGATGTACGGAGACATAGATAAAGGGACTAAATTTTTCTTTTCGAATTCAAGATCACTTCGTAAAATGGTTACAAAATGTTCTAATAGATGCGGGGCACAGCTATACAACTAAGAAATCCATGTGGATATGATATTGGAAAAGCCTTCAGTAAGGGCACAATAATATATCATGGCGTCACATTTTTCAATGCTAACTCCACAGGGAAACTTTCTTTTCTTAACAACTTAGAAGGTTTACACGTATCTGAAGTAAATGGCAGTAAGCAAACGACAATGATCTGGGAATGGAAATAAATAAAGTTCAAAGGCAGATGTATGACCACAGCTACAAGGAGTGCAAAGGTATACCTGTAAGGAAAAGTCTTTGTATTTTGATTAGAACAAGCGCATGAAAATTAATAATTTAGCTCAAGATATAGTCTTTTCTAATAAGACACACCTGATTTCGAGGCTATTTCTTTAATCCTTGTACACATATCACAGTGTTCTGGGCATTCATCGTGAATACAAACAACTCTTACAGAATTACAATTAAAGCACCATAAATTTTTAGAAGATGGCATAATGACCGCAATTATCTCGTCTGTCAGCCTAATAACAATTATGGAAACAGAGCAGATAAGATAGCAAAACCCGTGTAGAAAGTCTTTAGGTATTATGCTAGATCGCTTCTATATTAAGTGACGCTCTGATAAATTTTTTGTAGAGGACATTCTCCTCCTTTAATTCGTATTTTGTATTTTTCTTGTGTATCACATAATTTTTGCAATATCAGATGTAAAGCCTACAGAATTAGCCTTTACCTTTTTCTTAAGTAATTTAAGGAAGGTAGGATAGGGATATTACTGTGTGTTTGAGAAATTCTTGATACAGCATATGCTATCTCTATTCTTCAACATCCTTTTCTGTTATTTTCTTGGCGTTTGTACTCTTCTTCTTTGTTGAAGCTGTTTCATCCTCTAAATCATCTGCTCCCTTTTCATTCAGAGTAAATCTGGCGTCAGAATATGGATGATATGGAGAATCTATCATCCTTGCAACTCTATTTTCGCCTGACTTCTTAAGGTAAATTCTATAAGTTGAAGCATGTCCTAAAACATTTCCACCAGCTGCTTTTGTAGGATCTCCAAAGAATGTATCTGGAGAAGATTGTACTTGATTTGTTATAACAATAGCTATATTAAATATTTCAGAAAGTCTGATGAGCTTGTGTAGTATACTGTTGAGTCTTTGTTGTCTATCTGCAAGTGTGCCTCTACCAGGAAATTCTGCTCTGTGTAAAGAAATTATACTATCTATAATTACTAATTTTGCTTTAAAATCATTAATATATTTACCAATGTCTTTGACAATAAGTTCTAAATGTGAACTATTATAGATCTTGCATATTGCTACGTTCTTCAATACATGAGAAGGTTCAAGTGCTCTTGCTCTAGCTATCTGATTTAGTCTCTCAGGCCTAAATGTTCCCTCAGTATCTATATAAATCACACCACCATCAAGTCCACCTGCTTCAACGGGTTGCGTAGCTATAGCGCAAAGAGTATGACATATTTGTGATTTTCCAGAACCAAATTCTCCATAGAATTCTGTGACTGCTTGTGTCTCTATGCCTCCGAGCAGAAGTTCATTTAAAGCTCGGGAACCTGTGCTACATCGTAACATTGCCTTTCTTTTCTCAAGAGCAGAATCCGCAGTGACGAATTCCTTTTCAAGTATGTTAGACTCTCTCAATAGTTTCTGAGCTGCCATTATAAATGACGCAGCACTTTCTTTTGAAGAATTAAGATCAACTGCTAAGTCCTCTGCACTTGCTACTGCAAGATCCATTACAGAAACAATCCCGGCTTCCTTTAGTTTTCTAGCCGTTGTTGGACCAATTCCTTCAATATCCTGGATCTCTAGGTCAATAACAGTAGGAGGAGAAGTTGATGTAGTCTCGTAGATTGCACTAGCATTATTATCAACCTTATCTGCTATTCTATCATCTTCAACAATATTATTCGGTTCGTTCTCTGGAGAAGTAGATGCTTTTCTATCTATCATATAGATACTCACGAATTCTCCGTAATCGTCATATTAATGTAATAAAGCATGGATAGGGGAGGGAGGGAGGAGAAAGAAAGAAAGGGAATCGTCATTGGAAAGATAATTGTAAAAAATAATTCCTTTTTACATGTGGATAATCTGGAACTACTTATCATAGATGAGGTGTCGGCATCACTACAACTTCTATCACTTCCTCCTCGTGTGAGCTTACATTTGCTGATGGTGGTCGTGGTGATCCATTGGGCGATGATGATGAAAACCTCTTAATCTCTCATGAACCTGATTCCTATACAAAGTCAAACCAATTCTTGTAGCGTATGGTTGTCCCTTTGCGAATGATTCGGCTAACTTTCTAACAAATTCCATTTCTACTTTTGGCGGCATCGGGGGATCAAAAGGATCGACATAAGCTTCAATTATTGTTGGTATTTTCTGTGCCATGGCTTCATGCAAAACAGAACCTACTTCACTAGGCTCCCTAATGGAATAACCTTTGCCCCCACAAGCTTCAGCAAATTTAACAAAATCAATTGGTGTAAACTCCACGCCAAACTCTGGATTTCCTAGAAAGGCCATTTGCTCCCATCTAATCATTCCCAACGTATTATTTTTTAATATGACGACTTTGATTGGCAAATTATATTGAACTGCTGTTGCAAATTCACTCATAAGCATGGTAAAACCACCATCGCCAACGAATGCTACCGACTGTCTTTTTGGAAATGCAATTTGTGCTGCTATTGCATATTGCAAACCACATGCCATACTTGCGAGGGTACCAGATAGCGAAAATTTCATCCCCTTTCTAATATTGATATAACGAGCAGCCCAGCTAGTGATTGTTCCGCTGTCTACAGATATTATCGCATCATCTTCTAGTTCCTCAGAGACGGCGGCAGCAACAACCTGTGGTTTGATTGGTTTGTCAGTTCTAGTACTCTGCTCTTCTAATAAGCTAATCCAACTTTTCATTGCTTGTTGTTTTGCTTTTAAAAAATGATCGTCATGTTTCTGCTGTAAGAGAGGGAGTAAAGCGGCTAGTGTGAGCTTGGCATCTCCGACTAGTCCTATATCTACAGGATATCTCAATCCAATTTTCTCCGGTAAAATATCAATTTGAATCCCTTTTGCCTGTCCTGGTTTTGGAAGATACTCAATATATGGAAAAGATGTTCCAACCATGAGCAATGTGTCTGCTTCATCCATAGCATCACTAGCCGGTTCAGTTCCAAGAAGACCTATTCCGCCAAGACTATATGGACTATTATCTGGAACTACTGCTTTACCGAGGAGTGCCTTAACAACTGGAGCAGCTAGTCGTTCGCAAATAGCAAGTACTTCATCAGGAGCACTGAGAGCACCTTGCCCTACTAATATGACAACCTTATTTCCTACATTCAGAATTTCTGCAGCCTTTTTCAAGGACTCTTGATTGGGAATAGACCCAGACGTAAAAGCGTCTGACGTATGACCTGGGACTTTATGCTTTGAATATTTACCTTTTAGTCTTTTCTCCTGTACATCTATCGGAATTGTTAAGTGGCCAACTCCTCTGCGTCCAAGCGCAGTCCTACATGCAAGATCTACTGCCATCTCTGCGTGCTCTGGGCCATTTATCATATTGTTGTATACTGCAACATCAGAGAATAGTTGTAACAAGTTTACATCCTGTTGATAGTTAGATCCCATTAAATCAGAGTATGTGCTTCCTGTAATTGCGATTACTGGAGTACTATCTAATTTGGCATCGTACAATCCATTTAGGAGATGAATTGCACCAGGACCTGAGGTGGCAACGCAGGCACCAAGCTCTTTTGTATATTTTGCATAAGCACAAGCCATGAATGCTGCTGATTCCTCATGCCTCACTAGTACGAATTTGATTTTATTTTGCCTTTGTCTTAATGCTTCAATAAAACCATTAATGCCGTCTCCAGGCAATCCGAAAACAACATGTACATTCCAATCAATTAATGCCTCAGCGACAATATCTGCAGTTCTTAAATTTTCATATTCACTCATAGAATGTGACATAGATTATATTGAGAGGTATATATGTACATTAACAGAGATGGCTCTTTTTGGCGTTCAAAGCTAGCATGAAATCAAAACTATCATGATTTAGTTTTTGCTGTCACCACAGAGCTCTTGAATTAGGAGACCATTTCAATTCGCGACTCTCAAATCATTGTTTCATAAATCGTCAAGATTTAGAAGGGTAGTGTTGTTTCTATCTAGTCAAAGCCTAGTATATACATTGGACGATGACTGCGCAAGATCAATATAATAGTTGGTTCAATTCATCGAATACTCTAAATACAGACAGGCAACTTGCCATTGTGTTTGTTTCGGTATTCATCAAGTTCGTCCTTCATTTTTTCTGCAGTCTAGGTCATAGCATAACTAAATCTTTTTAGCTTTACCTATACAAGGCAAGCAATCTAATAAAGATTGTCTAACGCTTTGACTACTACTTATAAAGAGAACCTTCATGCTTGGTATCGGGGTTCACAATTTGAGTTGATAACAAGTTCACGAACGACCCGAGCCCGTAACAATATTAATCTTACCCTTCTTACCTAGCAAACTTAGAAAGCTGATTCATGACATCAATCAATTGGTCGACGTAACTTTTTAATTACTTATTGTATCTTCATATTTATGAAGGAACGACGATACAGGAATCCAACGCCTACTGTAGACACAATTATCCAAAGGGATTCTCGGATTTTATTAGTTAAAAGAAGGAACGATCCTTTTAAAGGTTATTTAGTACTTCCTGGGGGATTTGTAAATGAAGGAGAACGAGTCGAAGATGCAGCAAAACGAGAAGTCAAGGAAGAAACATCATTGAATATAGAACTTCTTGATATCTTAGGTGTTTATTCGGATCCCACTAGAGATCCAAGAGGACACATGATGTCGACTGTATTTATTTCAAAGATTTCTTCTCACAATGATAAAGTCGATGCAGTAGCACAAGATGATGCGTCTGCAATAGAATGGATAAGTTTAGAAGTGATTGATACTAGAAACGTCGGATTCGATCATAAAAGGATCATATCAGATTATAAAACATGGAAAACATCTGGTGGAACCTTTTGGTCTTCAAAAGATAGAGATACGTCTAAAGTTATTTAACAAAAATGGAATCGAAGCCATACGTATCAAGTAATCATTGTTTATTAGCAAAAAGTACTACCAACGGAAGTCTACTACAACTACTACTAGTATCTACCTTCTCATATGACTTTTAATTGCAACTTTAATTGTATCCGTAACAGAGGGAAGAATTCTAGGGTCATTTACCTTAGGAATTATATAATCCTCTGTCAATTGAGATCGGTCAACTAGCGAAGCAATAGCATACGAAGCAGCTACTAAGATGTCTTCATCTAACCCTTTTGCTCTGGTATCAAGGAGTGCTCTAAGGACTGAAGGGAATACCACCGCATTGTTAACCTGGTTCGCAAAATCAGACCGGCCGGTGGCTACAATTCTTGCGCCAGCTTTGAATGCATCTGAAGGGAGTATTTCAGGATCGGGATTAGTTAATGCAAATATTATGGCGTCATGGTTCATAGATTTCACCATTTCATTATCTAAAAGCCCTGCTCTTCCGGATACACCTATGAAAACATCAGCACCTCTAATTACATCTACCAAATTCCCGGTCAATTTTCTTGGATTAGTCTTTTCGGATATCTCTCGTTTGAATGCCGTATTGTCATCGTCATCTTTTTTTAGATCATTTCTTCCTACGTATATCGCTCCTTTGCTATCAATTACAACAATATCTTTACATCCTGCTTTTTCTAAGATCTTGAAAATGCCATACCCAGCAGAGCCTGCACCTGAGATTACTACCCTTATGCTATCTATTTTTTTGTTCAATAAAATTAGAGAATTTGTCAACGCCGCCAAAGTGATAACTGCTGTACCATGCTGATCATCATGAAAAACAGGAATAGAAAGTTCATCTTGAAGTCTTTTTATGATAGCAAAGACTTTGGGTGACTCAATATCTTCTATATTTATTGCACCAAAAACAGGTTGAATTGCCTTAACAAATCTTATTATTTCTTCCTTTTCTTTTGTCGCGATACATAAAGGAAATGCATTTATGCCTCCCAATATTTTGAATAAAACAGATTTTCCTTCCATAACCGGAAGCGCTCCTTCAGGTCCAATATTGCCTAGTCCAAGCACTCTTGTTCCATCGCATACTATAGCAACGTTATTCCACTTTGATGTATAGTCATATGCCAATTCCTTATTATGATTTATTTCTGTAGCAACGTATGCTACACCTGGAGTGTATATCAGACCAAGTGTTCCTTTTTCCTCATCAAAAGCATTTTCTACAGATATTTTATTATGGATTTCTATCTTCCCTTTCAACATCCTATGGAGATTGATAGCATCTTCCTTTATATTCAAGAAACATTGACTTACATGGAAAGGTATGTATATTATTCTTTTCATATTACGAAATTTTCATAAGTATGAAACAGATCCGATTTTGTATGAATTCAAATCTAATATGAATCTCAGGTCACACATATTACACAAGAACCTTTAAAACGACGCCTATTACTAGCTCCTCGTATAGTCTATTAGACTTGCCGTGCTGATGCATTCGCCCAATCAGTTGACAACAAGACTTGGATCCATAGAAAATAAATGGAAGGGTCTGGGAAATTAAATGTCAGTGTTGCTAGAAAATAAGGTTGCAGTTGTGACTGGATCTACCAGGGGAATAGGGTTTTCAATAGCAAAGGAGTTTGCAGAAAATAATGGTGCAACTACAGTTGTTTGTTCCAGAAACAAACAGCAAGCCGAAAGAGCGATGCAGCAGATAGGTGGCAACGTGTTTGCTACCGAAATTGACGTAACTAATGATTTTAGTGTAAAAGAATTCATGCAGCAAATATTATCAAAATTTGGGCGAATTGATATCCTAGTGAATAATGCAGGTTATCCTTTTGATAACAAAATTTGGTATAAAAGACTCCATGAAGGTACGGACGAAGAATTACAGAAGATCATGAGAGTTGATCTTCAAGGTTCTGTGCGAGTATCTAGGGCAGTTATTGGTTCCATTCTCAAAGAAAATACACTCAAAGAAGAATATAGGGGAGGAGTGATAATAAATATATCTTCAACTCCCGCAATCACTGGATTTACTAAAGGTGCCCCATACACTATCGCTAAAGCCGCAATCATAGCATTGACAAAGTGTATTGCAATGGAGTATGGTATCAATAACATTCGATCCTATACAATGGCTCTTGGTAATATTGCAACGTTGGCAACATATGGTTCAATGACTGAGGAGGATAGAAACAAAGCTGCTGAAGAACCTTCTATGAAGAGGTGGGGTAAGCCAGAGGAAGTCGCCAAGGTAGCAGCGTGTATTGCGAGCGACAGCTTTTCCTTTGCCACAGGAAATACAATTGTAATAGATGGCGGTACTGTATTATGGTAATAGCAGGAAATATCTAGAATATTATGTATGATTAGATTCAGATAACGGATAAGATGCTTGAATCGTAGATTTACCTTTAATAGGAGATTAGAAAATTAGATCGCAATAATAATTGATAGCTCCAGTAATCGTCCATTAGCTACCGTGCCTGTATTACTAGGCTGCCTGCATTATTAACATACTCTTTGGCTTGGTTAGTCCAATCCTTTACAGCAGGAGTGCCAATTTTCAGTACTCTATCTATGCCAGTTAGTAGTCCGGATGCAAATACCCTCCATCCAAGACCAATAATGACAAGGATTATTACTATTATCAATAAGAACGTTAATGCCCCCATGTCTAAATATAATATATATTTAACACCTTCTTAAAGATTATACTACTGAAGTTGAAGCGTTGGTAGCTACTGGTGACTCAGCGAAATGATTTTCTTTTGATTTGCGTTGAAGGTAAATAAAAAGTTCTATCCTCCAGCATTGCCAGCAATCGTCCCATTAGCTGACAGCTCAATAACAGTCCAAATGTCTATCCATTATCTGTGCTAATTTTCTTAACTGGTGTACCTGAAGTCTCATCTGTCTCCCACCATATGACTACTAAACTATTAGCGTCTGAGTCAATCCCTACTCTAGTTGAATCAGCAGTGGGAGTATTGATCAAGTTAATTTTATCTCCAAAAGTTTCTCCCTTATCTGTAGCCGCTCCAAAGATTACTTCGTCATTTCCCGTCTTGCTATTCAATCATGCTACATAGACATTATCACCTGTAGTAGCTCGTGGGACTTTTCGACCACTTTCCTTCTGGTCTTCAGGAGTGAGTGCTGTGCCTGACTGTATTGGCATCATCATTGTTGTTCCAACTGTTATCATAATGACGATAGCACTTTTCTGCTATTGTAAATATAGTATAGACTGCTTACGAAGATTTTCCTTCCGATTGGACACTTATCAGCGAAATATAATCTTGGCTACTATGATTATGACTATGAATCGAGAGCATGTTTCATTCATTCATTTACTCTTTCTAAGAAGCCAGCTAAAAGTTTTTCGAAAGAGATATTCATATCTGGTGAATATGTATTAACTAATTTGCACTACAACATGTAATGAATAAAATTCAATTGTTAAGACGAGTACTTGGATTCGCTTGTAAATGTGTGAGAAAGTTGTCTGGGAGTTCATTAACGATATATTGGATTCTACAATCCTTCACATCATCAGGTATTCATCTTAGCCAATGTATAAATGATGGAGACAGATGCTCTCTAGATGCCTTTCGTTATGCGATGTATATCTAACTACATTTCCTTTTTATAATTAATCTTGTAAACTAATATAATTGCCATTCTACATACGGACTGTTTTTCAGGAAGAATCAGCACATTGGATACCGGTTGGAAACAGGCATTTAATCGAGGTGTCATGATAGATTAAAGGGTACATGGGATGGCATAACACCTGGGTACGGTTTGGTAATAGTACGGTAGTAATAGCGAAAGCACACTTTACGTATATTGAATGGTTTTGGAGGAGCATAAGAAGAACGCAAAGTGTAAGTTCATGACTTTTTCTTCAATTTGAAAATATAAACTGATAGTCTTCAAATCATTTAAGGAAATCGCCTTTTACTAAATCCTCAATCTTTTGCAATATTGGCTTCACGGTTTTATCATGTTCAATTATCATTTTAAGTTGTTTCGGAACAGACCTATCATATTGCTTGACATTCAGGAATCCTTTAACGTTTGAAAACTTCTCCTTCATTTTTATGCGTTCCTTTTCTAATATTGCAGTAGACTTCTCACGTACTTTGTCGTTTAATGCCCGGAGACAATCAGGCGTTACATATTCTGGGATATCGATAGCTCGGTTATAATTTCTTGTAGGGAATTTTTCTTCTAACTTGGAAAGTACGAATCCCCAAAACGCAGAATTATCATTTAATGCAGCCATGACACTGTCTATCTCTATACGTTTCTCTGATACATACTCAACTTCTTCGCATAGATCATCATCATCTTCTCCGATCAGATCGAATAAACTATCCTCAGCTAGTTTTTGAAGCGGTTTTAAGTGATTTGGCTTTGGCTTGTAACTCTCTTCTACCGTGCTATAGCTCAAACCAAAATAATTCAATGTATCAAAGTCTATGCCTATTCTATACACATTTGGAATACCATTTGCTATCAGTAACCCAGATGCATCAAAGTCTGTTAAAATTGCAATATTACATCCGTTTTTATGTGATTGCTCCGATAAAATTGAGGCATATTCTGTAAGAAATCCTCTAGTATTAAGTAAAGCTATTCCTTTCTCATCAGAAAATGGGGCCAGCTGTTTTACTACACCTTCTTTTTCTACAATTAACATATCTGTACCATATTCAATTAAATCGCTAATTTCTTCAAGTCCAACGTCATAGTACTTTCCTTTAAAATAAAGTTGAGCCCTGTCTGCTGCTGTTATTCCTATCTCTTCACGTTTTACCCCCAGATATTTCTCGCAGACAGCTTTAATTTGGCTTGTAATATATTGTCTGTCGATTTCTTCATTTGAATATCCATAACTAAGGAGAATTTGTCGCAGATGATAGAAAACAGTACTCTGAGTCCATTTTTGTCTATCATTTAAACTTGGGTCCTGCTTTACTAAGTCAAATCTCTGTCTTAACAATCTTCTTAAAAGACCTATAACTGAACTATCTTCTACTTCTTTTCCTCCATTAATTCGAGCTAAAGATATTCTAGAATTTAAGCCACCTGAGCATGCTTTTACGGTTGTTTCTGCCACTAAATCTACAAATGGCTCTAAATCTATAATTGATTTACCATAACTTTTGTAGTCTATTCTGGGCGAAATCAGATTGAGTATTATAAGCCCTTGTGGCTTTTTGCACTTGTCCTTATCGTGCGAATAACCATAATAGTCTAATATGTCGAAGATAGTACGTGACGTATGAATACTGTTATTGCTTCTTTTATCACTTTGCGTTTGCCAATGAAACGTGTCATCGTCGGCTCCGATCATAAAGGAATAGCTGCCGGGCATAGCTGAAGAGTTGAGTGATTCTATAACGTCTAGATTATGCAGAATATTATTGCTATGTACCACTGCAATTTCAAAGAAAAAAGGAAACTCTGAACCATTATTTAACTTATAGTAACCATATTTTGATTTGTATTTCATATCTGAGATGCTAAAGAAAATTCCTTTCTGCTGAATCCTTTCCCTTAATGCGTTCATTCTGGCCTTTTTGTTGGAATTAAATGGTAACATTAAATTTGATGGTGAAGATAAGGGCTCCATAGTCTTACGCATTTGTGTGTAGAGTTCGTTAATATGATCTGGAGATTGCTTTAACTGCCCCACAGTCATTGCAGTTAAGCTAGTCTTTTTCATATTGCTGCCTTCTCTGAATGTCTTCTGTAATACCTCATAGATGTGGAGGTCATTATTATCTAACCCAAATACGAAGTTCTGAAACTCTGAAAAAGTGTAGTAGTAAATGCTGCCAATACTGGTCCATTTACTATTAATTGATTGTTCCTGTGGAAAGCTCAGACGAGTATTTTGCTGCTGATTTGTCTTGGAAGGATCAGAAGGTAGATTGAATACAAAATCTATGTGTGTATTAAAGGTGGTGTAGTCTATAAGAATTCTCCTTAACTTTGGAATATCGAGTATATTTTTAACAATAGGTAAACGTACTTCTATTTCAGTAAAATTTGTCTGTTGTTGCGTTGGCAGAGATTGTAATGTACTTTTTTCTTCTTTCCCTTCCTTTTGTTCTATTATTTTTGTATGGATTGTCTGATTGAATTTATCTACTACCAAATAAACACAATACGTTTGCAAAGTTTTGTTGATCTTAGTTTTTATAATTAATGGTTCATTCCACCCTGTATGACTTTGCTGTTGTTGTATTCCAACTAAAGCATAAGGAATACATAAAATCTCTTTCAAAGCATCTCCTAAAGCTCCCCTAGTTATCTTGTACTGATTGCGTTTGCTGCTATAAAACGTATTAAAATTGAAAATAGAATGCAGCGTATCCTTATAAAAGACTGCTTTGCAGTATTCATTGGAATTACTGACTACTATACTGAGATAATCGTTTTGTTTTGATATAGTAACTTCTATCTGAGCAACAGCCGGGATAATTTCCGAAGCTATACGGCGTTTCTGGCTAATACTATTATGCTGCGTTTCCAAGAAATCTACAGCATTATCCAAAAGTTCTTTTAGAATAAATCTAAATACATTTTCTTTTTCTATGCCGGTTCTGTTTTCGATACCCTCCAGGGTTACATAATCCTTTGTACTTTTTTGCGAAGAGAAGATAGAGTCTTGCTCTTGGTCTTGTTTACTTGTACCATCTTCGCCATCGGCAGCTGTAGGTGTCACAAGGGGGATGGATCCTTGTTCAAAAATTGATCATGATTACCTGGTAGCAAGAAATTTAGACCCCCCTACAATTATTGGATTTGTCATTATCTTTTCTCATCTGGATAACTCTGACAGTTTTTATAATGCCGAGTTTATAAAATAACAAAAGCGACTTGACATATCGTCGTTATAAGTATATCCTAGACTATGCAATAGTAGATATACTTGATACAAAACATCCATCATACTTAAGGTACCATGAGCTTGAACAAGAAATCAGTTTGCATTGTAAACTTTCTTCTGCGACCCTGGTACGACATCTGACAAGGTTAGTTGGAAGGAATGTACTGGAAAGAAGAATAGAGCAGAATAATAGTAAGACCTTTTATTCATTAACAAAAGAGTTTAAAGTATCACTGGACATACAAAAGAAGCATTATCCAAAAAGTTATTTTGAAAAGACATTATCCTTAAACAATTTTACGAATTTTGACTATGGGTTTACTCTTAGTAAAGCGAAATACAGTCCTAATGTAATTATTGAAGAGCCCTTCTAAAATGAGTGCAAATAGCTAACAGCTAAAGGTAGTATTCAGAACTTCCGACTATTTGCAATTTGTCTATCGACTCTGGATTTATATTTTGTAGTAATGGTTGGATGGCAACAAGAAGACTTTCAATATTGGCCATACACTCTCTTACTGATTGCAATTCTTTTTCTTTTTCACCCTTTTCTTCAACTGTTTCACTATGCGTCACAAGTTGTATCATCCTACATTTAGCACAAAAATTGCTATCTGGTTTGTTTGATTCATTGCAGTTCGGACATTGTTTTGGTCTTAATGCATCTTTTTGCTGACTGTCTTTAGTAACTATTCCATGCACTTCAAGCAAGGATTCAGAAGACTCATTTCTAAAATAACTTACGTATTTTAGATGCATTTGCGATCGTTAACTCCATCCACTATGCTGCCTAAGAATATGCTCCTTTAGGATCTTAGACTCCAGCATGAGCCTTTTGAACCATATGACAATTGTTGTTATTGAGAGTCGACGACGCAAATCTCACTAGATAAGATCATACTTTGCTCCAAAAGCATGAAGAGCTTTCTTAAAGGCTTCAAGAGGAGGCCTCACTAATCCCGCACCTATCATACCAATCCCTGGTTCCTTATGTGCGATGGCTGTATCAATGACAGGCAATATACCAGTTCTTAATACCTTTCGTAGATCGATTCCAGTAGCAGTTCCCTGAAAGTCAAGAATTGGGAGTGTAAACATATCGTTGAGAGTCATTGTGATGTCTCGCATTTGTTTAGTATATTTGATGGCATCTTCAGATGAACCACCGATCAGCGACAGAATTGCAGGAGAGTCTGCAAGAGCAAACCCACCAACCCCAGCTGTCTCTGTAATAGCACTGTCCCCCATATCCGGATTTGCATCGTCACGACCATAACCAGGAAAATACATTCCTTCAATCATACCGGCTGGTCCCACGAACCACTTGTTGCCTAAGCCACTGACCTTTATTCCAAAATCAATTCCATTCCTTGCCATAGCGGTAACGAGTGTACTGTATTCAATTTCGTTTGCCGCATTCATGATTGATTTGCAAGCAGCCATACTCATACATAGGAAGAATATCTCATTTTCAAAAAAGTATCTTGTAACCTTTACCAAATCATCCTTATCTATAACGTCTACAAGATATGGTGTTAGGACACTAGCAAACAACAAGGTGCCAGCTGCCGGTCTATTGTGCAACTCGTCTCCCATATGCAAAGCCTTTGCCATTAGGGACTTTAGATCTACTCCTTTGCTCTTTCTAATCGCTTTTGCCAAAGTAGGCGCCAAAGTGTTAGACCAAAACTTCAAGGTTGCCACTGCATCCATATCAAAAAGTCCGAACTGAACCTTATTTTCTACAAAACGGCCATAAGACATGTTTCCGTACGTTTCATTTTTAACAACCAATACTGGCATTGAAGGGGAGATTATTCCGGCCATAGGACCAACAGCGTCATGATCGTGATTTGGAGAAAACTCTATCTCACCTTGTTCTATCTTCTTTGCCGCTTGAGCCCAATTATCAGCAAATCCTTCGTAGATCATAGTACCTACTATTGCACCTTTCATAGGACCGCACATTCTCTTCCATTCTATAGGAGGGCCAGCATGAAATATGGAATTCTTTTTCATATTGTGCAGAACATCGATAGCACATTTTATATCAATCAACAAGGGCCTGGATTTAAGCATCTTTTCTGTTGCTAGTTTATTTGCTTCTTCTATTCTATTTTTTATTGATTTGCTCATATCCGATTTATCACAGTTTCCCATTTAGCAATACAGCTAATCGTCATGGTACAATATGAGTTCCCGCAGTACCATGTAAGGACTCAGAAAGTCTTTTCAAATTACCAATTACAGCCTCTTCACCACCATTCTCTATAAATGCTATTGAGGCCCGGACTTTTGGACCCATATCACCTTCTTCCAAATCTTTTATGTTAAGCCTATCAATTTCATTAAGTCTTACCTTTGAAATAAGTTGTTGGTTTTTTTTACCATAGTTGTCGTATACACCGTCTACGTCTGTTAACAGTATTAATTTTGTTGCACCAATAAGTGATGCCAATCTTTCACTCGCAAGGTCTTTATCGATTACTGCGTCCACTCCAGTTGTAACTCCGTTCTTCTCTACCACTGGTATCCCTCCGCCACCACATGCGATGACTAGGAATCCAGCATCGACCATTGTGCGAATTGCCTGTGACTCGACGATCTGAAGGGGCTTTGGAGATGCTACTACTCGCCTGTATCCTCTACCCGCATATTCCTTTATTGTCCAATCAGGTCGTTCATGCGTTATCGCGGCGACTTGATCTTTAGTGAAAAATGGACCGATAGGCTTTGTTGGATTCCGAAAGGCAGGATCATTCTTATCAACACTAACTCTAGTTATCAGAGTAATAACTTCCTTTTCTACCCCCCTAGCCTTCAATATGTTTTTTAAAGATTGTTGAATCATATACCCTATCCAACCCTGGGTCTGTGCACCGCAGGCATCAATAGGAAAAGGAGGTGCATACTTCTTGGCGATCTCATTTTTTAAAAGAATATATCCTACTTGGGGCCCGTTCCCATGAGTTACGACTACTTTGTAATCTTTTTGGACAAGATCCGCTATTTTACTTGCGGCAGGTTGAAAATTTGCGTCCTGTTCTTCAAAGCTACCACTTTGTCCACTCTGCAGTAAAGCGTTTCCTCCCAATGCAACAACCAGAGTTTGAGGAGATCTCAAGAAGTATAGTTGTGTGCTAGATTATTTAAGCGTAATTGATATCTCTCTCAAAAGTTTTCATTTATCATAAAAAGGATATTTTTCATAAATGCGTTATTTTTTTGTGTTTAATACTTAACAAGAGTCATTATAAAGGCTCTTCACTAATTTTTTTATAAGGAAACATACTCAGAAGGTGCGTGTGGAATTTGCGATCGGCAATCGTATATAGTGCAGCAGTCATACCTATACCAATATCTGCTCCCGATGTATGTCCTCTATAACTGATTTGATGTAATAATGACATGTACTTTTCTGGATCACCAATATATATGGAATTTAGCATTTCCTGGATTTGCTCGTCTACAATGCATCTTTTATAATACTGTATAAACTTGGAGCTAATCCATGTGGTGTTATTAACTATCTTCTTATGAGGTAAAGTTATCTTCTCAATATCTAAAAAACTTGCCACATTATTAAATAAAACACAATAACCGCATATAAAGTCGTCACCAGATGGAGTATATCCTGGGCCCCTTCCACACAATTCTAATAATGTATTTGATATTAGCTTTGCAAATTTTTTATTATTCTTAGTTGATGTAGAATCTTGCAATTGCATTAGAGTTTTTAATAACATCCCCTCAGTCGTAAAATCAGGATCTAATAAGCAGCCTCTTCTGGTTGTTCGTAATAGAGTATCGAATATATTATTGCTGACATGGACAAATCTTTTGAGATAACCAAAACAAGGTTTTTCAAAATTATTCTTGAATACTTTAGATTTTTTAATATCAATAATAAGCTTTCCTATTAACAATGTTTCATTGTCTTGTTTCCTTAAAATAGATCCATAAGATACAAGTCGTCTAAACCCGATGCTTGTATTGGAAGCTGGGAATACATTCAAGCTAATGGGCGATCGAATTTTTCCTAATGTAACAACAAAAAGTTCATTGCTAGTCGTTTTGATGTTTATAGTAGAATCGAAAACACTGATGACTTTGCCGAGATATTCGGTTGCTGCTGCTAAAGATGTTTGTTTGGAACACCGATATCCTAACCAGTGGCAAACAAGCAAGTGATCATTTTTTTTATCAAATTTAGATCCAATCTGTGCCAAATGCTTTTATCGGTTTTATCTACAGTATTTTGGAGAGAATGTCTTCAGTCTCTTTGTCAAGTTTTGTAGTTGGCTTCCAATCTACTTGAACTGTATTTACCATTTGATCCCGTAGGGATTGAAAGAAAATATCAAGGCCAACATTGATGACATTTAATTTCGAATTCAATAAATCATGTTTACTCAAGGATGTCACCTAAATCAATGTATTTGGCATAAATCTGTTCTAAATCTATTTTACCTCTAGAAACTATTATTAAAGATGCAATTGTTGCGAAAGCATTAGTCGGCATGACAAGTACATCGGCCTTTTGAAGCAATTGTATGCTGGATTCATAATTTTGAGGATCTTTTCTTGTTCCGCAGACGTGTGCTACTATACTAAGACTCCCCCCTTGCTTCTCAACCTTAGCTTTTGCATCTCTAATTTCGTTTATAATTGCTCCAACAGGATCTGTATTAGATCCATAGCCCAGAACAAAATCCAACAAAATTACTGCGACCTTTGGATCCATAGATTCTTCAATCAATCTTAATTTCCTTATAGTTGGATCTATCATAGGATGTGCTCTTCCTTCGGTAAACTCTTCCTCCCCTAAATCAATTACAGAATTCATCAGACTTTTTGATGAACTGGGTAAAGCTTGCGAACCAGAAATTGGAACATTCGAGTAGATGTTTTTTACAGGAATTCCATTTAAAATGACCTGAGTTTCATAAGCAAATGTTCCTCCTGTAAGAAGTGCTCTTATGTATTTCTGATTCTTATGTAATTTTAGCCATTCCTTTTTCAATCGCTTGCGTAAAGTATTTGAAGGAATGTAAATCTCTTCAATTGATTTTTTTAAATAGATCCTGCCCATCTGTTTTGCAACAGCTAATACAGAAGATGTCAGAGTATTTACCTCCGTTACCTTTCGCGCTTTTACGTTGTACTTTGTTACTTCGGGCGTACCTATGAAGGTTAGAACATAGTCCTTCTTTCCCTTATCAACAATATATCTGATAATTTTTTCTTTTACCGACGAAGAAGGTGGTTTTGATACTACATCAATTATATCGATATCCTTACAAGCTTCTAAAGCCTTTATTGATTCTAACATCATTATTCCGCCAATCTCATCTTTGGTATCATTTCCTCCAACTCCTAAACCATGCTTAACACCTATTTCAGATCGATCTAGTAGTGTAGAAACTTCTTGTAGTCCTGTTCCTGCGGCCGCTACAATTCCGACACGTCCATTTCTTATTATATTTGAAAAACCTAGACCTTTGCCATTAATAATAGAGGTTCCAGATCCTGGCCCTAAAACTAAAACCCCGTTATCAGAAGCATGTTTTTTTATCGACAACTCGTCTGATATAGGTACATGGTCACTGAATATCTGCTGATGAATACCAGCATCGATCAGCCTTAAAGAAAGATCTTTAACATGGTCACCTGGAACTGAGATTAGAGCTAAATTAGCATCGGGCATAGATCTAAGTGCAGAATCTAAATCCGAAGTTCGACCACTCTTCTCTATGCCAGATATTTTCTCAGTTCCCTCAAGTAAATCGTCAAGTTTTGTCAATATAGAGTCTAACGATTTTTTATCCTGTGCCTTGATAGCTATAATTGAATCAGATTCCTTTGCTTGCTTAATTTTATCTTCAGGAAAGCCTAGCTTAATGAGGATTAGTTTATTTGTCCTCGTACCCATTATAACGGCTGCCTCTTGTATTCCATAATGGTGCTTAATACTGTCAGATATCTTGAGGAGCTGAAGCGAGTCTCTATAGAAATTTTGCCTTATTTTGACATAAAAGAGACTTTGAGTCTGCAAGTTACCTCTCGTATGGATTTATCAATATTTAAGGTTAAAGAGTCCCACTTAAAAGCGTGAGTAAATTATTAATTCAATTATCTGGAACATTGAATTGTGAATTATATATTAATCGACCATTGGCATTTTAGCAATAAATCCCTTTTTATCAATGTCTTTTTTTAGTGGCAGATTCAGAGGATATACCATTTAAAAAATAAAAAAACGCTAGAGGATTCAAACAAAGTATCTAACAAAGGATAGAGGCCACCTCAGCTATCTGACAAGAAATTGGGCTTTTATGATAAAACATGCCAGAGTTGATAGGGTCGTCCATTTGATGATGGTATCATTCTACCCCTACCTATGTAAATGGTATGTTACTAGTTAGTAGTATTTCAAGATGTTAAAGTCTGGAGAAGTTATGCAGATTTGAGAAAAGATAGAAGATAAGAAAAATAACCACTATTCTCCAATTTTTATCTCTATGACCCCCTCCCTCCCATTCCGGTGTATCATGTATTATTAGTAAATTTCTCTAAGCCTTTAGTGAAATGTCAACCGTAACACAAGCGGAAGCATCAAAACCGCAACAACAGAAAAAGATGCAAGAATGTTTCAAATGCAAAGCAGCGGGATTCCCAGACCAATTAATAGGGTTTGAGAAGATTGGAGAAGACTCTACTACCGGGAAAAAAATATGGAAATTGATAGACGAAAATGGTACAGAGCACAAACACAAGTTCTTACTGGATTCATCTACACAAAGTCAACCATATCAGAACAATAGACCCATTTTTAGGAGACGAAGAGTTGTGGATATCGCTACTGTACAGGAGGTCGAACAAGCAAGAACGCTTTTAGCCCAAGGATGGGATTTTCAAACATCATATCCTGCAACAATATCTAAAATACCACACTACATATTAGTAAAAAAGGAATAGATTAGCGTTGGTCAATCATACTCTTATTTTATTTTATAATTATTGCCCATTAATCTGGTCTAGAGAGTTGAACACTAATCTGTAATTCTGAGCCTGTTTGATAGAAGAAGAATAAGCCAAAGTACACGATGATAGACGAAATCGAAAAGATGCAATTCAAAGATCAGGCATTTTTACGAATTGTCCTTACTAACTATTAGTCACAGATGAGTTAATCCTTCAATATATGATATGGGTGTTTGCATATCATCATTCTCAATTAAATTAGCAAACTGTTCATTCACTTTTTCTGCTAAGTATAATACCTTATCAAAGCAAAATTGACAAGAATCCTTCATCTCCTATTTTCTAACAGTAATGACGATTTGTATTCATCTTATTAGTAGTTCACATTTGACAACAACTTTCTAACATTAAAGAACCGCTTTTTATTTCCCATTATACTCGTCAAGCTTACTAATCCTTTGTCTGATCTGATGTAGGCTAAAACCTATCGGTAGAGGCAATTCTTCTTACGTGTGTTTTTTTAGTTTATTTTCTCAGCCAATTTTATGATTTAATTCCAGGTTTTGAGAAATTCGATGACTTTACTCTTATTGTTTTGACTACGTTGAGTTCTACAGCTGGCGGTCTGCTATTTGCTGTTGTGTTCTGGACTGCAACAAGAAACTTCCCAGGATTCGAAGCTAAGGCAATCGATTCGAAAATCTGCTATCGAACAGTCAAAATTACTAGATAGTATTGGAACAGCTCAGATGGGGCAGGAGATAGAGAAGGTTGTCCTGCAAAAGAAAATCAGGCTAGTCTGGCAGATAAAACCGGAGTTCAATCTTCCATTGCAGAGGATGAAATGAAACAATATTTAGAGAGTGTACTAAATGAGATCAAGAAGAGTAAAGATAATAGTGCTAATGCTTGCGTTGCAGATACTACAGATAGTTAAGCGCGTACGCTTGATTGCAGGATGTTATAATATAGCAGAGTATAGGAACAACGAGATGACTCATTAATCAGGGATACAATTTTTTGTTACAAACGTACGACCCATATTGGTAAGGATATCTGGGCTTATTCGTAATATAGGATAAAATTGTCTTTGATGTTCAAATTTCAAATGGGATTTCATTTTTTGCTTTACTTGACGCTGCTACTTTACGAGATGTATTATGATATATATATTTTCGCTGGAAATTTTAGACAAAGTATAATAGGATGGAACAAAATCATAGTATATGGGCTTGAAACAAAGTGTAGCCTTTCGGGTTATTGTCTCCTTTGTAATCGCAACTGGCTTAATTCTTGGAGTTAGCAACGCATTACAGTTCTTTTCCCCCAATACTTATGCACAATCAAAGCCATTGAAGGTGGCGTTTGTGACTGACGGCAAATTTAGTGATGGAGGATGGGGTGCTGCCGGTTACAACGGCACACAGGCATTAGTAAAGAAATACGGTATAGATCTTAAAACAGCTGATGGTGTAGCAATTCCAGATATCGAAAATACATTGAGAGGGTATGGTGATTCCGGTTATAACTTAATTATTGCCCAAGGCTTTCAATGGGGAGATCCTGCGGTTAAGGTTGCACCGGACTATCCTGATGTAAAATTTGCGATTATGACAGGATTAAAAAATGCTAACAACGTAGCTTCCATTTTTCCCATGCAGCAAGAAGGATCATTCCTACTGGGATCGCTCGCAGCAATGATGTCTAAAACAGGCACAATTGGATTTGTAGGTGGACAGGAGTATCCTAATGTTGTTAATATTGCTGAGGGTTACAAGCAAGGTGCAAAGTACATAAATCCAAAGATAAAAGTACTCTCTTCGTATGTTGGCGAGTGGAATAATCCTGCTAAGGGAAAGGAAACAGCTCTTGCTCAAATAAATTCTGGTGCTGACTTCCTGCTTCACGTTGCAGATACGTCAGGACACGGCGTAATTGATGCTGCTAAAGAGAAGGGCATTTATGCGTTTGGCGCTGTATCAGACCAAAATAGGCTGGCACCAAATACTGTGCTTACATCCTTTGTTTTGGACATGGATAAAGCGTACGATCAGGCTTATAATCAAGTTAAAAATGGTCAATTTAAAGGAGAAATATTCAAACCAGGGCTAGAACCAGCAAAGGGGTCGCCAGGCAATGGTATAGTATATCTAGCACCATTTCATGATTTGGACACTAAAGTGCCTGCAAATGTAAAAACGAAATTAACTCAGTTGACTCAGGATATTATAAACAAGAAGATTATAGTCCCAGAAAGAACTAAAGCCACTCCTTAATATTTTTGATCGATCCCAAATGACACAGGGAACGTTCAAAAGTTCTAATAAATATTCAAACATAACAACAAAATATTCTCGAAAATTTAAAGAGGACATCGCTATTCAGCACAAGGACGATGAAGAGGTAAGTCCGTCTAGTATCAAGCATGACAAAGATCCTCTTGTCCTTATGAAAGGAATCACTTGCAGGTTTGGTGATTTAGTAGCAAATGAAAATGTTACTTTCGATTTGATCAAGGGCGAGATCCATGCACTTCTCGGGGAAAACGGAGCTGGAAAAACAACATTAATGAGCATACTATACGGATTGTATCAACCAGTTTCAGGAGAAATTTATGTGAGAGGAAATCGTGTCGAAATTAAATCACCTTTGCATGCAATTGACCTTGGGATCTCAATGGTCCATCAACATTTCTTACTGACACCGCCTCATAGCGTTACTGAAAATATAATTGTAGGGTTAAAATCAAGTAGGAGAATTTTCTTAGATACGCAAAACGCTGAGAAAAAGATTTTGTCGCTATCCAACAAGTACGGACTTAAAGTAGATCCGAATGCGATTGTAGGCAATTTGTCTGTTGGTGAGCAGCAACGCGTCGAGATAATAAAAGCTCTCTACAGGGACATAGACATACTGATCCTTGATGAGCCGACTGGAATGCTTACTCCTAAGGAAGAGGAGGCATTATTTGAAGTGTTGAAATCGATGGTTAATCAAGGCTTATCTATTATTTTTATAACTCATAAGCTACGGGAGGTGATGGAAGTAAGTGACAGAGTTACCATTTTAAGAAACGGTAAAGTTATTGGGACGGTTAGAAGAACTGATACTAGTGAAACAGAACTAGCAAAAATGATGATAGGGCGATCGTTTATTAGCCAGATCAGTGCTCAAAACGTAACGCTTAATCAAGCTGAGCCCATTCTTGAGTTGAAGAATGTTTCAGCACTTAATAATTCTAATGTATTGTTTCTTAAAGATCTCTCCCTTGAATTACGTAAAGGAGAAATTCTAGGCATCGCGGGAGTCGATGGCAATGGCCAAAGCGAACTTGCTGAAGTAATAGCAGGTTTGAGAAAAATGCAGAGTGGACAAATTATTATGGCTTCCAAATCGATTACAAATCTCTCTCCAAGACATATTCGAGAATGGGGTTTGGCTTACGTTCCGGAAGATCGTCTTCATACTGGACTGATTTTGGAATATCCTATTGCAGAAAATTTGGTACTTGACAGATGGTACGCCGAACCTTACTCAGGAAAATTATTTTTGAGGGAACATGAAATGAAAGAGTTTGCAGAAAAGATAATCTCAGATTTTGATATAAAAATAACAGAACTGAATGCTCCGGTGAGATCAATGTCTGGGGGCAATTTACAAAAAATTGTCCTGGGTAGGGAGCTATCACGAAATCCTAAAGTCTTGGTTGTCCACAATCCTACTAGAGGGTTGGACATAGGCGCTACGGAGTATATCCACAGACAGTTAATTAAACAAAGAGATAATGGCGTAGGAGTATTATTGCTGTCCCTGGATTTAGACGAAATCCTCTCCATTTCTAATAGAATAGGTGTGATATACGAAGGTAAAATAGTTACAATTGTGGAAAGAGAAAAGGCTGATGTCGACCAGATAGGGCTTTTAATGGGTGGCAAAGTAGCTAAGCCGAACTTAGAATGATTAAGGAGTAAACAGCTCAAAAATGAAAGTCGAACTACAGAAAAAGCAAGTGAAATTCATAACGTTTGCCCCATACTTGTCCGCTGGCTTTGCTTTTGTAATAGGTGCGGTAATACTTTCTTTGTCAGGTGTTGATCCACTAACTGCTTATGGAGTTATGCTAAAAGGAGCTTTTGGAACCATCCGCGGTATAGCTGACACACTTGTTAAAACTACTTCGTTGACTCTAACAGGATTGGCGGTGGCATTGGCATTTAAGTGTAGAATATGGAATATAGGCGCAGAAGGACAACTTTACATGGGTGCGCTTGGCGCAGCTTTGGCAGGCATTTCTGTGATCGGTGTAGTACCTGTAATAGGAGTCGCCTTTGCTTTAGTTACAGGATTTATATTTGGAGCCGCCTTTGGATTGGTACCAGCTGTACTTAAAGTCAAGCTCGGGGTCAATGAGATAATCGTTACCGTTTTATTGAATTTTGTTGCACTCCTTTTTATTAGTTATTTATTACATGGTCCCATAAAGGGGCCTGGCTTCAACCCGTACAGTCCTGAAATTTTCCCTCAATCACAGCTGCCCATCATACTGCCGCATACTCGTCTACATGCAGGAATAATCATAGCTGCATTAGCTACTATTGGAATGTACTTACTTTTATCAAAAACTAAGATTGGATTTGAGATTAAGAGTGTTGGAGCAAATATCAAAGCTGCTCGCTATGCTGGCATGAATATCTCTAAGAGCATATTAGTAGTTATGGGAATTAGTGGGGGGCTTGCTGGATTAGCTGGTGGAGTACTTGTCACAGGCGTACAACACTATTTGATTGAAGGAATTTCGCCAGGGTACGGTTTTATAGCAGTAATAGTAGCATTGCTCGGTAGACAACATCCTGTAGGTGTAGCAATAGTGGCATTTTTCTTTGCTGCTCTTATATCTGGATCAGAAGTAATGTACAGAACATTGGGGATACCCAGCTCTTTTGCTATAACACTCCAAGCACTGGTGCTAATCTTTGTTCTTGTAGGGGAATTGTTTAGACGTCTGCCAAATTACAAAAGGGGAGTGACGATCTAAAGCTGGTAGAAGCTGATTTTTTAATAGGTGTAGTAGTATCAGGAGTCCGTTTAAGTACACCGGTCATTTTTGCGGCACTCGGAGAAACTATAGCTGAACGCTCAGGAGTGCTAAATCTAGGGCTAGAAGGAATGATGCTAATGGGAGCATTTGGTGGTTTTATTGGAACTTACTTTACTGGAAACGTGCTTATAGGTTTGTTGTTGGCAATTTCTGGTCCAGCCTTAATGGCTGCCTTAATGGCATTCATGAGTGTAACTTTGCGTACTAATCAATTAGTCGCAGGATTAGCAATCTGGCTCCTAGGCGTTGGGCTGACTGCTCTATTATTTAGATTAACATTTGGAGTTGTAACAATAGCCCCTAAAATTAATGAGGTCCCTGGCATCGACATTCCATTTCTAAGTCATATTCCAATAGTTGGCCCACTTGTCTTTCAATATGATCCTTTTGTTTATTTGGCATTTTTACTGGTTCCACTTATTCATATTTTTCTATTTAAGACGGGTTTAGGCTTGAAAATTAGAACTGCAGGAGAAAACCCTAGGCAAGCAGATGCGTTGGGAGTAAACGTTTACAAAATACGCTACCTTGCGGTCATAATAGGAGGAGTGTTTGCTGGCTTAGCTGGGTCGTACTTTGCTCTCGTTACTACAGGGTACTTCTTGGAGAATATTACGGCAGGTCAGGGATGGATTGCACTTGCTGTAGTGATATTTGGTAGATGGAAACCATTTTATGTATTATTGGGAGGATTAACGTTTGGATTCGTAGATGCATTCCAGTTGGGTCTCCAAGCCATAGGAACTGCGATTCCATCTGAATTCCTATTAATGCTTCCGTACCTAATACCAATTGCTATATTGGCAGCAATGTATAAGAAAACGGCTGCGCCCGCCGCATTAGCCATACCATACAAGAGGGGAGAAAGATAAGAATAAAATTAAGAAAAGTAAGAGGGTAATTAAATCTCGCTCTTTTTAATACGCATAAATCGCTAACGCAATTAATTATGATATATATATTTAGATTTTTGAAAAAAAATGATATATGCTTATATGTTTATAACATGAAGGTATTATGACAGATCTTTTGCTACCAAATACTAAATTAATACTAGTATGGAACGTAAACACTAACGTAAATTATGAGGCAGGTAATGCAGCTACCACAATTCAGATTATGCTGATGCTCAATTACGATGTAGGAGGTTAGCGAAAAAGATGGATAGCTCGTCGATCTTATTCCTGAACTCCACCATAAGAGAGATTTCTAGGCTTATTTCAGGCGGCGAAATATCCCCCGTAGAACTTATCGAGGCTGAACTAGAACAAATTAGCAAGCTAAATCCAAAGCTTAACGCTTTCATAACAGTGTTAGAGGCTTCAGCAAGGAAAGATGCAAAGCATGCTGAAGCAATGATAATAGAAGGCAAGTACAAGGGTCCCTTGCATGGAATACCGATCTCATTAAAAGATTTAATCTATGTGGAAGGCGTGAGAAGTACTAGTGGTTCGAAGATACTGTCTGATTTTGTTCCCACCTATGATTCCACAGTAGTAAAAAAACTCAGAGAGGCAGGTGCAATAATCATTGGCATGAATAATACCCATGAATTCGCCTGCGGGATAACAAATATCAATCCCTTTTATGGGTCCTCAAAAAACCCCTGGGATCCTAGTAGAATGTCAGGCGGCTCTAGTGGAGGATCGGCAGTAGCAGTTAGCGCGGGAATGGCATCAGCTTCTATTGGAACTGATACTAGTGGTTCTATTCGTGTTCCATCTTCACTTTGTGGTCTATTTGGATTGAAACCAACATACGGACGAGTAAGCAAATATGGAGTCATGGAGCTAGCTCCATCTATAGACCACATCGGTCCAATTACAAGATGCGCCTGGGATGCTGCAGCAATTTTACAGGTAATAGCGGGATATGATGAACTAGATATCTCTACAGTTAATGTGCCGGTTCCAGATTACACTAAATTTCTTTCAGAAAAAGATAACGAATACAACGAATTCAAATTGGGGATACCAAGAGAGTACTTTTTTGACCTCATAGATTCTAAGGTAATGAAGGTTTTCGAAAACTTTGTTGACAAACTGCATGAATGTAGAATATCTACAACATTTGTAAATTTGGAAGAGACAGATAAGATATTCGAAACTTGGAGAGCTATAAGACTTGGAGAATCAGCTGCAACACATGAGGAATGGATTAGGTTGAGGCAAAATGATTACGGAAGCGATGTAATATTAATGCTTAAAAAAGGCATGGAGATAACCGCCGTAGAATATATTAATGCCATAAAAAAGGTAAGACACAAAATAAAGGACGCATTCTTGAAAGCAATGACCGGATTTGATGCATTGTTGGTTCCAACTACAATAATCGTGGCCCCTCTCTTGGACCAGAAAACAGTGGATATCAATGGCAAAAAAAATATCGACGTATATCAGGCATTGAGTAGATTAACTACAGTTTTTGATGTTACGGGTCTTCCAGCCCTTAACGTTCCGGCCGGCTTAGTTGAGAACAAATTACCAGTTGGTGCTCAATTGATAGGAAAGCCCTTCGAAGAAACTATACTACTTAGCGTGGCGCATAACTATGAACAGCATTACAAAATATCAGAAAAATTGATTCCACCTATCAGGTGAAAGTCAACAAAATGACTAGATAGATGCATTATCCTAATATAAAATGTTAAAAATATGCTTGCATGGTATAATTAAGATTATCTATATATAGCATTCTCTGGAGGGTTAGAACAGAGAAGGTTAAATTTAAGTTCTAGAAACAAGAATCTGTTCTATGTTAGAAAAAATAGGGATCCACCGAGCTGCCCAATCCAGAACATACAAGACCAGGTTTTATGAAATGGAGTGCGTCTAATGAAGAAAGGAACTCCAGTGCTACCGACAAAAAATAAGAGTCTTGGATCTTCACAAGAAAGAATATTAGATAGAGCTGAAAAAGACTTCGAAGAATTTAAGAAGACTCACACTTTTAGATTCCCAACGTGGCTATATGGTCCCGCTAAGGGCAAACTCTTTAAAGTTGAGGTTGAGGATTGTCCACGTTTTGGAGATAAGGCTTTTGTGGAATTTGACTCGGCTAGGACGGCTTTCTTGAGTATCGATATGCAAGTTGATTTTTGTGGTCCCAAAGGCTATGTCGACGTCATGGGATATGATCTTGGACTGACCTCAGCTGCTATAAAGTCGATCATGTACGTAATGCATACAATTCGCAATGGAACAGATATTAAAATAATTCATACAAGAGAAGGACACCTCCCAGATCTTTCAGATGCACCATACAACAAAGTACTCCGTAGCAAGATCATTGGAAATGGGGTAGGAATTGGTAATATTCCAGAAGGGGGACTAGGAAGACTATTAGTAAGAGGTGAGAAGAATTGGGACATAATAGATGATCTCTATCCGCGAGAAGGAGAATATGTAATTGATAAAGCGGGTAAAGGCGCATTCGGTCAAAGCAATCTACCTCTTATTTTGAAAAATCTTGGAATAACTCACTTGGTAATGACCGGTATTACCACTGATGTCTGCGTACATACGATAATGAGAGAAGCAAATGATTACGGCTACTGGTGTACTCTCCTAAAAGATGGGACAGGTGCTACTGATTATAGTAATTATCAGGCTGCAATTAAACAGATTAAAATGCAGGGAGGAGTATTCGGATGGGTTTCTGACTCAGCTAAATTCGTCAAAGCCGTCACAACTGCCTTTAACGAAGGCAACGAGCGAGCCAAATAATAATGATATAACGCTCATCATAATAACGATTTTTCCAACCTGTAAATTATACGATCTGACGGCAGGGCTCGTTTGTGATAGCAAATTATACCATTTCGAAATCTTAGAAAATATCTTATATGTATGAATACAGATACTATGTCCTAGTCTCCCATGAATGCAGATGTTGCTGAATGGACTCGTGTACTGTATGACACGAAAGATACTAACAGAGCATTATTGAGATTCTATTCTAGGGTAAATAACAGATGTGATGGTTACGGGATTTCATCCTCATATACACCCTCACCACTAATAACAAAGTCCAAGAGAATAAACCAAATATTGAATAGACTTAAGGGTAAAGGTGTTAAATTAAGATATGTTACCGAGATTACCAAGGACAATGTCCTAGATTGTAAACGACTAATGGAAATTGTGGAGCTTCGACATTTAGAGGGAGTTAAAGGTAATATGGAGGTAAGCGATACAGAGTACATTTCTCCTGCTGCATATCATAATATACGAAAGACAGCGTATCAAATTCTATACAGCAATGTAACGGAAATCGTAGAACAACATCAATATATATTTGATACCCTGTGGAATAAAGCAATACCAGCAAGACAGAAAATAAGAGAGCTTGAAAAAGACATAGAAGCAGAATTTTTTGAAGTCTTTACTGATCATCAAAGGGTGGGTCAGATTCTTCTTGATCTAGCAAAATCAGTAAGGAAGGAGGCGCTTTTGATTCTTCCCAATGATAAAGCAATGGTAAGAGTGGACAAGCTGGGAGTTATTGATTATGTCATAAAGGCGTCGCAAAATGGCGCAACTGTAAAGATTATCTGTCCTTTATCTGAAGAGAATTCAGAGGTAGTAAATAAAATTTCTGAGAATGCGAAAGATATCGTAATTCTAGATGGTAAGAATTCTCTCTATGGATTGTACATAGCCGATGGGCAAAAGTTATTGAGAGCTGAGCTTAAAGAACCCCGAGCTGAACAGTTTTCAGAGGCTATCGGCTTTGCCATCTATTCTAATAGCAGACGCAATGCGGACTCGTTCAGATCAGTGTTTGAATTGCTATGGAATGAACGCATATTAAATGAGAGATTAAAAAAGGCTGAAGTAATGCAAAAGGAATTTATCAATATAGCAAGCCATGAGATGAAAACCCCTACTCAGGCTATTCTTGGATACGCTGAGATATTGGAGAGGAAACCGGAGAGAGCCCAGGACTTCATTCAGCCAATACTTAGAAATGCAAAAAGACTCTATAGATTAACAAATGATATACTAGATGTTGCTAAAATAGAAAGCCAATCACTAACTCTAAAGAAAGAACGATTCAATTTAAGCGATGCAGTATTGGTAGCGATAGAAGATATTAAAAACCAAGCTGGTTCTACAAAAATAAAAATGGTGTATGAACCAGGGAAAGAAGAGGTGGTTATACACGCAGACAGGGGCAGGTTAATCCAAGTCATATCAAATCTACTGAGTAATGCTGCTAAATTCACTGAGGAAGGCAAAATCAGTATTGTTGTGACTGCTTCAAAAGCGAAAGACAGTAATCAGAACGAAGTTCTTATTAGTATAAGAGATAATGGGTCCGGAATAGATTCTGAGATATTTCCTAAACTCTTCTCAAAATTCGCTACACATTCGTCTACTGGTACTGGATTAGGATTATTCATCTGTAAAAGCATTGTAGAAGCTCACGGAGGCAGGATATGGGCTGAAAATAATGATTCAAATGGCAAAAAGGGAGCTACATTTACCTTTAGCATACCTCTTGTTCTCAATTAGTATTATCTAACTAAGACCTTCTCAAGTTGATGTCCTACATTCAAGAAAGAGGCAATTCTAGAATATAATAATAATTTATGAATGACTAAAATACTGGCATAATTACCTGCACAGTGGATACCGCTCATTTGCACAAGTAACGGGTCACGTAAATAAGATAAAATTATTGAGCGTTAACGGGAGATATCCAATAATCAATACAGGTCCATATTTTACATCTCAAGATTGAAAATAAATTTAACGTAAAATAAATTAAGTTATGTAGCTCAGTTTACGGAATGATAGATCTAATAAAACATCCAATCGTTTCTATTGCTGCTCCTTCTATAACATTGCTGAATGATATGAAGGATGCAAGAACAGCCCTTGATTCATTTCAGATCCCTTATGAACTCTCTATCGTTGCTGCTCATCGTGCTCCAAGAAAGACACTTGAATTCGTGGCACAACTAGAAGTAAAAGAAATAGAAGTGATCATTGCAGGGGGATCTGGGTCTGCACACCTACCAGGTATGATAGCTTCGCTCACAACCATCCCTGTCATCGGAGTTCCTCTTCGAGGTACTTCTCTGGACGGAATGGATTCGTTGCTTTCAATGATACAAATGCCAAAAGGCGTAGCTGTGGGAACTGTTGGGATAAACGCTGCCTTTAATGCGGGGGTCTTTGCTTGTCAAATATTGAGCGCTAAACATCCAAGTTTACATGACAAATTAAAGCTTCACAAAGAAAGATTAGAGGAATTAGTGAAATCCGAAGATGAGAAAGTAAACATAGTTGACCGACCAGCAGATTAACTCTTTGACTGCCATTAGCAATTGTAAGGTATTATCGGCTAAATAAAAAAACATCCTCTCCTTCTATCTTCATCTAATCTTCAAACAACCCCTTGCTCTTTATCAAATGTTGGATTGAGTGTAACACATTCCATAGCAAGTTTTATTTTGCAATGAGTTATCATATCCTTTGAGTTTTTTTAGAAATTATAGACGAGATTGACGAAATAAGATGAATAGGGTTTCAAAAATACTAGGCCTGCAGTTTAATACATAGCGTTGGGAATTGTTATGATAGCATGAATAAGACTATGAAAGTAATGTCACTAGATACGATTTTCGTATTGCCAAGTCTTCTCTCAAATCGCGCATTAGCCGCCCAGACTCTCAAATCGAGATGCCAATAAAAAATTCCATGTCTTTCGACATGCTAGCAATGGTGATATTACGAGAAACGAGGGAGAAAATTGCTTCAGCTCTGTCTACGAGAGTGGCAGCAGTAGTAAGAATGGCAATAATGGTAACAACAACAACAATAACAACTTCTAACATCTACACTATAACCTCAACAATTAGCAAAAGATAAAGCAGAGAAAGAAGAACGACAGCTATGAACCACTGCTAGATATCTTTCTCATTTTCTTCCTTTTTAGATATCGATTTGGACTTAGAATACATTATTGTTTATTGTAGGTAGTTCGAGGGGTGTATCCTTTTCATCTAATTCTATTTCTGAGTTAATCTCTTGTTTTATGTAGTTATCGTCACTCGAAATAATTTCTTGATTCTTATCCTTCGTCCTTTAATTTACAAAGCGAATAGCATCATCACCTACGCAAATCTAGTTTCACGCTGTCCCTGTCTTTGGCTCACGATAACGAGTGTATTTTCTCTCTCTTGTCATGAAGGTTTGTAGCCGTGTTCCATTCTTCTCTTAAGATGGAAGTTAAACCAATGAGACGTTTCTCATATTGTTCTAGTAGTCGTTCTATAATGTATTTTTTGATATTGCTTTTTGCTTTCTGTCAATGGTATGATATATCTCTACAAACAATGGGTTTATCTACCTGCAATACTCTTGCCGTTTCTGATTGATTGAATTAATCTCTCCTTAGTAGTTCCATGACTTTGGTTCTACTCCATTCAATTTGTTAATGTTGCATCTTTGACCTCATTTGTTGCACTTCATCACGCATATTTTGCTTGTTGCAAATTCGCCATTGAGAGGTCAACCAATTTGATATTATTACAATGTAGTATCTTTTAGCTTTGTTGTATTCTCCATCGATGTGTTCCTACTTGTCATTTGTCTTTGTTACCGCTCCTGCTCTTAATTCGGACTCGTTTAGCAAGAATACAAATATTTGACCATTACATTCTGCCACAGATTTTAGTGTGTATCCGTTAGCCAAAAGGGCTTCTAACTCATTTAGCATTTTCTTGAGACTTGCCCCATCTAGTGCTGTAGGGTCAGCGCTCTTAACTATCATTAATGGACTTTCATGCCAGTTTGTCAATATGTGATCACTACTAGTTCAGTTAGTTATTTATTTACTTGGAATTTATCACTGTTTTCTATTGGCAAGTATAAGCTTTATGCCATTGACGCGTGAGCCTTTTCATAATAATCCTGCTCACGCGAGTGTAGACTGGTTAGAGATAAATGAAGGTCTTTGATATATCTTCTATTTTACGATTTTTCGTGCAACGGAACAAGAATGTTAACAGCAACTATCAGGTAAGCTAATAAGCAGAATCTAAAATGTTTCGATAGAGATTAACCTAATTGTAATTAAAAAAGGTCATCTACTACGATTCATTCTTTGTATCTACGCTCTTTGTAGAAAAATATTCAAGAAACTCTTGGGAGACATTGGCTACTTCAGCAAGGCTAAGATGATGATTGGTGAGGTTTTCTTCTTCACGGATCCATATTATATTTCCATCAAGATCAATTTCTAATCTTTTTGACTTTTCCAGATATCGGAGTATCGCATTTATCTTAACTAGATTCAACGTTGGGCGAAGTAATTTTTGCAGATCTCTAACTTTCGGATACCCATTTACCTTCTTTATACGTGTTAGGAAAAAGTTTAAGTCATCTTCAGTAACTTCATTTGAGGGTCTGAGCTTCTTTTTTGTAAATTTCCTAGATTTGATACAAATTATCATATCATTATCATTTTAAAACCTTCCGAAACGACTCCAGAGGTAAGGATGCTACATACAAAGGATGACTAGCAGTGTCTCCTGTCATTATCAAAACTTCGATACTCAGCCAGAAATTACGATCTGAACTAAAAAAAACCTATATGCGGTACATTGCCTATCAAAAGACAATGATAACAATAATAATTCTCGTTATATCACAGCTTAAGGTTCATTGGAGAACTCACCTAAAACTACCATATGCGCTTTTTCGGTTAACAATTTTTATACTTAGACCTATGATATGCGCTTCATTACCCAGTAAGTTGTATCAGAGAGGTGGTTACCAACTATGAAGGCATCTAATCTTTTCATAAAATGCCTGGAAAATGAAGGAGTAGAATACATTTTTGGTTTACCAGGAGAAGAGAATGCAGATCTTATGATTTCACTAGCAGATTCAGAGACTATAAAATTTGTTCTAGTGAGACATGAGCAGGCAGCTGCTTTTATGGCAGATATGTATGGAAGATTAACACAAAGAGTAGGTGTATGTCTTTCTACTTTAGGACCAGGAGCCACAAATCTTACAACTGGGGTTGCAAATGCGAATATGGATAGATCTCCAATCTTAGCAATAACAGCCCAGACAATTACTGATTACTTACACAAAGAATCTCATCAGAATATGGATGCTGTTACCATGTTCAAAGCCATAACAAAATGGAGATGGTCAATACGTAATGCCGACAGCATTCCAGAAACTATTAGAAGGGGATTTAAGATTGCATTAGAAGAAAAAGCTGGAGCTGTGCATCTTGAGTTACCACAGGATATAGCAAAAATGCAATCCAACATAAGGCCAATAGACAAACAGGAGGTGCTAAGATCAAGACCTAATACGAATCTAATAGAAAAGGCAGCCAAAATGATATTGGGGGCAAAAATGCCTTTATTACTTATAGGAAATGGTTGTGTAAGAGGAAATGCTGACTATTGTTTAAGAATGTTTGTAAAAAAAACTGGAATATGTTCCATGAACACATTTATGGCTAAGGGCATTATATCTGATAAATCAGAAAGACATTTACAGACAATAGGAATCAAAGAAGCGGATCATGCTTTGTTAGCCATAGAAGAAGCTGATCTTATTATCGCAGTAGGATATGATCTTGTTGAATATAATCCTAAAAACTGGAATGGCGATTTAAATAAAAAAATTATTCATATTGACTTTACTCCGGCAGAAGTCGATACATACTATCCTCCAACGGTTGAGATAGCTGCGGACATTGAATATACAATAGAAGCAATTATAGAGGAACTAGATAAAGTGAAAAAAAGTAAAACCGAGAAAGAAAAAATTCATCATCGTCAAAGTATAAAAGATGAGGAGGGATTAGTTGGCCTTGGCAATTATAATAACATTAGCAATAACAGCAGTATTCATAAAATACCAGACCTTTTCAAAAGAATTAAAAAAGAGGTTGTATGGAGGAACACTGAAAAATTCAAACATAATTTTTCATATCCAATACAACCTGAAAAACTAGTCTTCGATGTCAGAAATGCTCTTGACGAAAACGATATAGTTATCTCAGATGTTGGAGCACACAAGTTATGGATAGCGAAACTATATGAAACATACGTTCACAATACATGTATAATTCCTAATGGCTTTTGTTCTATGGGTTTTGCACTTCCAGCGGCTATCGCATCTCAACTTGTAAAGCCCAATCAAAAAGTTGTTGCAATGTGTGGTGATGGTGGTTTTTTGATGAATGTACAAGAATTGGAAACTGCAGTTCGTTTGCGACTGCCTATTATTGTGATAGTGTGGTGTGATGCTGACTTTGGCTTAATATCTTTGAAACAACTTGAAGAATTCGGAAGGAGTTCGTTTACCAAATTCAATAACCCAGATTTTGTTAAACTTGCTCAAAGTTTTGGAGCAATTGGTCATAATATTGAATCAACTGAACAATTCTCTAAAGTCCTAGAAGAGGCAAAACACTCGACACATGTTCCTGTGATAATTTCGATTAATGTTGATTATTCAAGAAATAGGCTATTGTTAAATGATAACTTTACAGCTTTGCAAGTTGGTCACTTTGCAGGTTAGGACACATATTGCGATGGAATTGTCTCACAAGAAGTCTTGGTAGGAGTAGCCTTATGGTGATACACCATCTAGATGTCAAAAATAACAATAACAAGACGCAAGCAGCGTTGATTAAAAAATGAAAAGCAAGATCTTCATGGTTTGACCCAAATAATCCCTGCTTGAATTATTTAGCTCGGTTGTCTTTAATTCAAGCGTCTCATTAGATTTTGCTAGGGCTGTGTTTGCCTAGTTGAGCTCTGTTATCTCTGAAGTTATTGACTGGGCATTCAGACTGTGCCAATGCAAATGATACAATGTATGACATAGTAGATAGTCCTTATAAGAGAATAAGAATGGATAGTAGAAAAGAGGAATTTACTCGCTATATTTTTAATGTGATTTATTCTAATCTTGACTTCAAAAAAATTTAAGACCAGTCCATATAATCTACTGGGACATATTTATTGCCATGTCCTCGTGAACAAATATGTAAAGTATCAACATCTGTAACAGAATATTTGAAATCATTGGTGCTTTCTTCAGGGACATATACCCCTGGAAATACTTCACCGCAAGTTTTACATTTCAGCATTAGCATTGGCATTTTTCTTTATCCGACTTTCCTCTCTTATATTATACACGATGTTGTTATTATAGATGTCTAAAATGCGCTGTAAACCCCTGAAGTAATTTCTCTTGTTCTCAATCAATGCTTAAGCCAACATAAATATGGATAAATTCTTGATTCATCGAAAGATTATTCAATTCACAGGGATGAATAATCCCCTTCAAACTACAACCATTATTTTTTTCTATATCAGACATCAGCTAGTAGTTAAATCTAAAAGTGATTACGGTACAGCAATTCTCTCATACGGTCAACCAAAGAAGGAAGGAAGAAGAAGAAGAAGGAAAAAGCTTCAATCAATCCAAGAATATACTTCATTCATAATCGTGCCGTCTATAACCCCAACAATAAACCATTTTTCAAATAAGGTAATTTCTTCTATTTTCGTCGTTGAATTTCAATTATTATATTAAACGAACGTTCTCAATAAGATCAATTAGAGTTGATATAATAATGTGACTTTATCTTCTTCAGTTGGGGCCATTAGAGATGGCATGAGCTAAGATCTGCATTAGCCATGTTCATCTGGCTCATGTTTCCGTTGGTAATCTTGCCAGATGTCGTACTTCTATACAGTTCCAATTTAAGTATCGTATACTGCTTACTAGCTAACTGCAAGCGAGGAAGTGCCTTGTCAGTGTCATTATTATGCAGGGCCCGAAGCACGTCATCCAAAAGAATCCCTATTATTTGAATTGAAGTACAATCCCCGGCGTTTTTTAATTGCTCCTTCGCCAAAATTAACAGTGTAATTGCCCTAATCGTATCGTTATTTCTTAGTGCGTCGAGTGCATCATTAACAAAAAATTTGCTGGTCTCAGATGGCCCTATCTGCTGCTCCGATGCTAGCTGAGCATTAGATGATAGAAAACTGGTTATAGCAGAAACCGATATCAGTATCGAGAATGACAAGGAAACGAAATGGTAGTACAAAAAACAAATCCCGGTTCTAGGTTCTCGTTTTTTAAGCATAATAATGAAGATTAAATAAATATATTATAAAGATTTTTGAAGTAGACTAGCAAATCCTGATTATTAGGGTATGATTAATAATAAAAGAGAAAATGCTGGTCGTCTTCCCTTGAATTAGAAGTTTTAGTAGTTTGCGTCGATAAACTGTCGTAATTTTGCATCTACTGTTAGCTATCTTCTTTATCTTTCTAGCTTCTATTCTTTGGAAATATTTTGAGCATTTAACGATTCCCTAGTACTAGATTTTTCGTAGTATTATTCTCAGCTTTGCGGTTTATTTTATATGATGTTCTAGAAAAGATCTAGTAGGTCAAAGCAATTGTCATATAAAGAGTTAGAAATAATAAGATTGAAAGGAGTTGCAATGAGGTCAACCGATCCCAAGGTCAAGAAGAAAACGATCGACGCATTCGCTGAATATGGTAGGGACGGAATAAAACCAATACTAGATATTATTGCATCACCTGACACTGGTGATACCGTTAAACAACATGGTTTAGCGGTTATAAGAAATCTTAGAGCACAAGATTTATAGACAGAGGGCATTCTGCCATTTTTTCCTCTTTATTTTATTCTTTTTTATTTTATGAATTAAGATCACTTTCCCAAGAATATCATATAATGGTTTTCTTAACTAACAAACAGAGGAACCAATGGAATATTTCGTGAAACTATGTGAAACTAAGTGGGAGCATAAAGAATGTCATCATTTGTACGCCTATGGAGACTATTTCATCCATTCTCTGTGTTCCTAATATTAACTTAGTTTGATAATCTAGTTGGTTCTAGCTTTCATAATGCTTTAACAATCTTTCGTTGTCTTCGCTTGAGATGCTTCTTTTTCTTCTACTCGATTTATGAAGATATCTTCCTTGATGTATGATCGGTAATGAAAACCGAGTATGATTTTAAAGGCTTGAACTGGCTCCCTTGAAGTGATTCCCTCCATCCATGCCTTTAATTCACGTAGAAGCAGCGCTGCAATTCTCCTTCCCAGTTCATGTTCAATCAAAAATTTACGAATATCTTCTGACAAACCATTTTTGTGTTTGATTTCTATGAAATACGCCTGTTCTTCTTTTCAGTAATGAAACCTATCAACAAATTCTTCGATCACGACCGAAATGATTTTAATGTCTTAAATGGGAACATTCTCATTAGCATATAATTTATGAGCTTTTTTGTGTAATATTGCTTATTCTTCTTATAGGTGACTCTTCTTGTGAAAGATCATTTGTTGCATTCAATTGGATTTACTATTCCTATGGATTATTTCTAAAAATGCTTGGTATCTCTTAAAATAAGTGGCTTAAAAGACAGTTACGTCCCCTGAAATTTTTCTCGGTATGTTATCACTAAGGGCTATTCGAGGATCAGATTATTGTTATTTGTAATATTCCATTAACGGCCTGCCTAGCCACTGATTGTCAAATGGCTTCCTTCATTCTAGACAAACAAGGCATCTATTGAAGTGCAGAATAAAAGTACCGTTAAGACCGCCTTTGCTGTTTCTATTTCTATCATCCTAAATTTCATAATTCCGAAGGAAAAGTGCAATGATACTTCTATGACATGAACATTTATCTGAGAATTAAAATAGTTTCTTACATATATCTAATATTTTCTGTCCCTAAAGCCCCCCTGATTATAGTGTCTGAAGCATTTTTTATTTAGGGTTATTGGAATAACATAATAGTAAGTGAGTAATAAGGGTGTACGAAAATTTCTGTTGGTATGCTTCAATAATGCATTAGCAGTAGCAGTTATAGTAATAGTAGTGATAGCACCCTCTACTGTAGCTGGAGTCTTTACTGGTTCACCGTCAGCCCCGGCACCAGTGGCCCAACAAAATTCTGCCGTAATCTTAAACTTACAGACTGAAACTCTAAAAACAATATTTAGACAAATTGAAGGTTCTGTGGTGCAGATAACTAGAAGTGTTCCTGCACCTTCTTTGTCAAGTCCACAAACAGAAAACGGCACTGCGTTAGGCTCCGGGTTTATTTCCGATAAAATAGGACACATAATCACCAATAATCACGTAGTAGGTAATGCCAAATTAGTTGATGTCACTTTCATAGATGGGAATAGGTATACCGCAAATGTAACAGGTACAGATCCATACAGCGATATAGCAGTTCTTAAAATCATTGAAAACAAAAACAATAATACTATTCAACAGCAACTTCAGAAACTTAGACCTCTTGTACTTGGAAACTCATCTGATGTAGAAGTAGGCGATAGAGTAGTTGCTATCGGCAACCCATATGGACTAGATGGAACTATGACTACTGGAATCGTTAGTCAGCTTGGACGCCTAGTACCTTCTCCTAATCCTGGATTTTCAATACCAGATATTATTCAAACAGATGCTGCTGTTAATCCTGGTAATTCTGGTGGGCCTCTGCTAAATATGCAAGGACATGTAATCGGAATAAATTTTGCTGCTTTGCAAGGAGGAGGATTAGGTTTTGCAATCCCATCAAATTTAATAAATAAAGTAGTTCCAATGTTGATTGAAAAAGGAAATTATATACATCCTTACCTCGGATTTGATGGTACAACGCTTACCTCAGATTTAGCAGCAAATCTAGGAAATGCCGCACGTAATCTCAAAGGCATATTTGTAAACACTGTCGTAAAAGGCGGGCCAGCAGATAAAGCAGGATTACAAGGAACGACTATAGATCAATATGGTCAGAAACATGGTGGCGATGTTATAATAGCTGTTGATAGACAGAACACAACACAACTTGAAGATCTAATATCATACATGGAGAAGAATAAATCTGCAGGAGATACGGTTATCCTCACTGCATACAGGAACGGCCATACTCTAGTTTTAAATGTTGTACTTGGGGGGCGCCTCTCACTAATTCCGTAGATAACATATCAGAACAACCGCAGCCGATTTGAATAATTGAACAGGAATTTCCAGAAAAATAAAAAAAGTCAGTGGGAATGCTTATCTAAGCAAGCCATAATTATATAGTTATGCCTGAAATTAGTAGAACCTTTCTTGATCCCAAAGATATCGATGTTTCAATTTCAGAAATTAATGATGGGATTTACAGAGTTGCTGGACTAGTAAATACATTCGGTATTACATATAATCAGTTCCTAATTGATGATGAACGGCCTATTCTAATCCATACGGGGCCTATGGGGTTGTACAAGAAAATTGAGGAGAAAGTAAAGGAAGTAATACCTTTGCAGAGGTTGGCCTACGTAGCATTTCTTCATTTTGAAAGTGATGAATGGAGTGGAATGAAATTTCTTGAATCTGCCAATGCAAAATTAGTATGCAGTGATTTAAGTTCCAAATTAAATTTAACAGGATGGTATGATGTACCTGTAGACCACATATCTTTTTGGGATAATGAAACTCTCAAGACAGGTAGAAGACATTTGAGGTTCATTATGACTCCGCACGTACATCATTGGGACAGTATGATGGTTTTTGAAGAAACGACAAAATCACTATTTTCATCGGATTTGTTTATACAGCCTGGAGAGAATAAGCCTGTTTTATCAGATGACCTATCACATGCTATGCTTGATACCTATAGAAGTGTTGGAATCTTTGCAAGTGAAGAACCTGTAAGACGTACTACTAAGAGGCTGATAGATCTATCACTAAAGATGGTATTTCCAATGCACGGCTCTTGTATTGATGATTCCATGTTTTCAAAATATACAGAAGCGATAATGAATAATGAATTTGCATATTCTGGAATGCTTCTCGGGCAAAAGTTGGAAATGAGTTAGGTAGGTAGGTAGTTAATGTATCGAGTTCTAATTTTAAGGAACAGTAAAAGCCAAGTCTTGTGAAGAAAATTTATTATTTATAATTGACATGTAAAGACCTAAAGAATCGAGTGAGGATAGAGGTGGACCTCTACAAATTTTAATTATTTTGAAGGCTCATTTTGGAAAATGCATAAAGCTAACTATCACGAAGGAGATGATCTATAATTTACACGAAGGTAGTGGATTTTCGCATTTACTAAGCGTGGATGTGAATGTATGTACGTGTTAAAAGTGGGTTAATCGCGGCTGATAGGTGGAAAGAAGATTGGATTTACATATCAAATCCAGATTAAGGTGATAATATTTCATGAAAAAGGGTTATTTTCCACCACAATCATCTAGTCATACGTCTTACCATTTCTTTGTCAATTTCTTCTTGTTTTATTGTTTCTCCTTTACGCCCAGGCGTCTTCATCTGTTGCTGGTTTACTTTCTTTCGTTCTTCTAGTAATTCGTCAGCTCCATAGTAATTATCTACGCCGGGTTGTCTTTTCTTTACTAATTCCTGTGCATATCTATGTCTAAAATTGCTTTGCTCTTCACTATCCTCTTCAGTAGCGGCGATATTATCGGCAGGGATAGCACCAATGGTAAGTTCGGCCTTACTGTTCATACCTATTGTTATGCCTGTATATATAAGAATGTAAGTGTTTTGATAGGATAATTAGCTCAAGTATAGGGCTTTGTTTTTTTTGATCTATTATGTACACACGTTTACAGGACGAACAAACTAAAAATAAAGATCGAGATGGTTTCCTGTCCATAAACTCAATATACCTCAGCACAAACATCCTCATTGTGCCAAGCTATTGCGTAATAATTAAGACATCATGAGTAAAAGTTTTGCTCATTTAGGTATTCATCAAAGGCATAAACATAGACACTCATCCTTTAGCCATAGATGCTTAAATATGTTGTATTAGTTATGTATAATGTGAAAAAATTGAATAGAGTAAGAGATAATGTCATGATGATGAAACTTGCGTACACCTTAGCTGCTATAGCAATAGTAATGATAACAATAACAATAGTTGAGTCTTCTAGCGTAAGCCAAGCACAACAATTAACTCCAGAACAAAAAGCAGCCATGTGTGCTCCTAATAATCCAAGACTCAAATTCGTTAATTCAACTGAATCCGAAATATGTGGAATCCCAAAAACACCAACAAATCAAACAAATTCCACTACTCCTACTGCTACGCAATCTAAATCATTAACCCCTTCAGCAACAAACCCATCTAAATCATTAACCCCTTCAGCAACAAACCCATCTAAATCATTAACCCCTTCAGCAACAAACCCATAAGTGCATCTCAATACAATATTTATTATTTTTTGTTTAATAGCTTAAGGTACTCTGGTTGGTCCTAAAACTATAACAGATTAAATAAAATTATCAGACTATAATCCAGATCGCATAATAAACAAATAGGGTTGATGATATCGCCCCAAAGTGACTTAGTGTCGTCGTAAGGATAGTATAAACGCGTTTCTTGGGCTTTCAGATCGGCCATTATGGAGACGTGAGATCGTGGAAGGTGGGTTATTCTTTCTGTACTATACTGTGTTGTTTATCCCCGTAACTATCTCTTGGTAGAAAGCTGCAGGTTCAACTGCACACAGAGGTGCTCTGTTACCGGAGTAATACCTATCTTTCCTGTCATTATTCTATTTACGTCTGCTACTTCAAAATGAATTTCTTCCTGTTTATACCTGTGGCTGTATTTTCATAAATAGTCTCAGGATGACTATAAGAAGTTCCGACTATCTTTCTTAAATACTGGAATTAGACAATCTCTATAAAGATCGATGGCTTTGGCTGACATCTACATTACTCGTCAGTATCAGTCCTAGAATTTATAGACACTCTTGGAGTATGTTCGTTCTAGAACGAACAAGGGGTCCAAAAAATCAGATTTGGGTTATAAACTTCCAATTTTACCTTGCTAAGCCAAAACTCATGGTATTAGCCATTTGGGGAACTCAGCAGTTAAAAGCAAGAAATAAAATATAAAAGGATAGAAATCGCCTTGTTACCTATACAAACCACTACTACACCGGCTAGAAATTACATGATAAGATAAAAATGAAATGACTATGATCAAGAATGTAAGATATAAGGATAAACATGATAATATCGTTGAAGCCGTCATCAATATACAAAAGGGTAAAGTAATAGCTACTACAGGAGTCTATGAACGAGAATATACACAGGAAGAATGGCAAGAACGAATAGAGTTTGACGGATTGTGTGAATTAGAAGAATATAGTTACAAGACAATAGACTCTATTGATATCATAGCAAGTAAAACCCTTCAGTGGTTAGAATCTAAGAGAAATGACAGTAATGATAACAACAAAAGCCGAATAGAAATCTTCTCATTTTTATTAGCAACTTTATTATCAATATTCTTAAGTGATCCATTTTATTGAAGATCAATACATATTGAGTATTTTTAGTACGGATTTTTGGTACACGGGAGACAGTTTCCTTCTCTTGACTTGCAACCTAGCTGTTAATTTCAGCAAGCTGATCTCATAAATCAACGAGGATCCGATAGCAGCTTCCTTTAGCCCCGTGCATCCAAATGTAGATTAGAAAATATCGCACTAAAGGACATCAGATAGATATTATCTTATGTGCCTACAGCTCTATCTTCCGGCATTAAAGACAGATTATCTCTCCCTTATGCCTTTCTAATTTACTCATCCTTTTTTAATTTTTCATCCACCTATAATTATTAGAATCCACTTCCTACAAATATTGTTTTTGTATGTTGACTCTTGGTTACTGTTTTACCTAGAATTCACTATCCTCTTTATTTCATTTATTAACTCCTCATTTCTGATGGGTTTTTGGAGAAACAGATCTTTATCTAAGGCATCTAACACTTCTCCTTTTCTAATCTCTTCGTAATACATTTCGCTCCCTGTAAGAAAACAGACTTTCACTTTGCTATCTATCCTTTTCATCTCTTTGTATAATTTAAAACCGTCCATTTCTGGCATTTTGATATCCAGAATCAATAAATCGTATAAATTCGGTTTGAAATTCTCCAAAGCCGAAAGAGGATCGTCAAAGTAATCAGCTTCGAATTCATCCTGTTCTAATACCTTTTTTAAAACTGTACAAACATCTTGTTCATCATCTACTATTAAAATTTTATTCATGTCCTTAGAAATCCACCAATTGCACTAGCTTGTTCCTTCTCACTGCATCAAGAGAATGCAAGTAAAGATTGTTCAAACGACTCAAAACTAATAGCCTCTCTCTTTTAGCGAGAGTATCATTGTATTCAATAATGACAGAACTCATAAAAGGATGACGTCGAAATAATATTTTAGATTGAATAAGCGGCCTTTGTGATAAATCTTAAACTCACATACACTCTTGTTTATTGATATATTGTGTAACTGCTGCTTTAGATGAACTGGTAGAGCTTTTTCATAACTGCTATATGCATTAGCTAGCTACCTGAGGTGTATTTATATTTCTTACTTCTCTTTTTCAACCGAAGATGAGTTCTTCATCTTATAAATGCTATTCTATGAATTTGGAATTACTTACTAACGATACTGTGTGGATTATGATATTACGTGTATGCAAGAGAAGTCCATGCCTAAATTAAAGATTCAATATGAAATGGAAGGCGATAACAAAAAACGAACAAAGTCTTGATTTTATTACTATAATTTATTGCGGTGAGTAAAAATGCATATGGCTGTAAGAAGCCTCTTATATCATCTTATTGTAATTTACCGATAGTAGATTTATCCTGGCTAATAATTACAAAGATGAGGAGCATAATAATTACCACAAATCAACACTAAAGATCTTCATTTTCACAATCATTGTCACAATTATAATCGCAAATTCTATAATAATAGTTTCACACCCCGATCACAAACTACCGACAGCGCTTTGGACAATGAACATAGCTGCGGCCGTTGCATCAAGTTTGGGCATAACTGCAATATATCGACATGGAATTCATGGACTTCATGGTAAATCATATTTGTTCTTAACACTAGGTCTTGTTTCTTGGTTCTCTGCAGATCTTACGTTAATCTATTACTATTATGCTCTAGGCGTAGAAGAACAAAAACTTGTGACTATTACAGATGGTTTCTGGTTTGCTGGGTACGGATTCCTATCTCTACATTTATTTACTGTAATTAAGTGGTTAGGTATCACTAGTAATAGTAGTAGTCGTTGTCGTAGTCAGGTAATTAAACCGAGATATGCCATCATAGGATCTTTCATTATAGGAGCGGTATTTGTTAGTATTAATGCGCTTACTTTAATGTCATCTGAATTTCTTCAGCTTGCTGAAGAGAGAGTGAGTTTGTCATCCCTGCTTGTAACTATTGCCTATCCTATTTTAGATTTGATATTGATTATTCCTTCTGCTATCATACTCATTAGACTCCGCAAAAACTACCAATACTCTATCCCTTGGTTTCTTTCTTCACTCTCATTATTGATTAATGCAATAGCAGATGACGGATATGTAATTGATTTTGTAAAAGGAAACTCACATCACTTAATATTCTGGGATTTATTTTATGTGACAGATTTCATAATTATGGCAGGAGCATTATTTTGGTATAACAGATATCATATAGCTTCGAGCAGAAAATCTACAAAATCCATGGAAATTGAGCCCTAAATGATCGAAGAGAGAAAGTAGAAATAAGGGAGGTAAGTCTGCAACTAAACTTCAATCTTATTCTAATGCGAAAAAGTTACTAAACTGATCTTAAATGTAGCAGAGTTAGAGATGCTAGTTGGAGACCTCGTCAGATTTGTGTTATTAGAAACCAAGGAGAAGAACGAAACTGATCCAGTGATAGTTACTTTAGGGAATACGATATTAACCCACGAAAAGATGACGAAAAGATTCTGTACAACTTCATAAAAACAAACACGATGATTCTAAAACCCATACTAAATACCTGAATTTCAAAAAGTAGTAATACACTCAGTGGTTGTTTGTAGATATCAACACCAATTATGATTAAATTAGAGGTAGTGAATGTCACAATCATAACAAGAACTGCAAAGTCAACGCATAGGAAAAAAAGAAGTATTTAAATACAGAGGACAACAACAGTTAGGCTAACCTAATTATGATAAGACATAACGGAAGATTTTTTCAAGCGCAGCAACCTCTTCAGGCCAATCAGATCGCTCCTAGTGTATTTGTAGCTGTTGTATCCATTTTTCTAATACTATCGATCATAGCCTCGTCAGCGGTCGTCCTTGCTATAGAAACAAAAGGAGCAAATACTACCTCTGCTATTTTTTCCTCAAAGCAATATATTGAGAACACAAAACGACTGCTTCAGCAAGTATCCTTAGAGTACAAAGACGGCAATCATACAGCTGCAGAAGAACTTGCAACTACTGCCTATCTTGACAATTTTGAATTTGTGGAAATAGATCTTGTCAAGCACAACGCAAAAGCTCTAAGTGATCAAATCGAGCAAATGATGAGAGTTCAGTTGCGAGAGATGATTAAGACACAGGTATCACAGGACAAGATCGATTCTCAGATCAAGGCTATTGATTCAAAACTTGATGAAGCGTTGATAAAAGTTGGATAAGATTATGAGAAATATATATCTGGGTTTAATAATATAAGAGATACACTCTCTAACTACAAATACTTTGCAATGAATCTAAATTTGCTTACTAATGCTAGTAGATGATGCTAGAGGTTTCATACAGATGCACAGATAGCCGTATAGTTGTAGGTAACATGAAATAAGAACAATCAAAATTTGAATCAACAGTATTGCTACGACTACTCCAAGCAGCAAAAAGTCAGATTAAGATATATTGAACCGAATCAATCATTTTCTGCCTTCGTATCCACAATAAAATGAGTTGAACCATTGATTGTCACAATGATCTCGATAGTTTACTCAATCCCAGTCTGTTGTATGTCATGTAATAGTGAATAGGGTGCTGTATAATACATAAAGGCTAGGCTGTCTAATAATCGAATAGTACATACGATGATTATTGTAAAATCAAAAAGAATGCAATAAATCTTGAATCGTTTTCTTGATATCTATGGCATTCACTCTCATTTTTGGAAATAATTTTATAACAGATAGCCCCCAATCTGTCAAGATTTATGAAAAGGTTCTATTCTTGTTAAATGAAGATGAGCACGGTCCGTATTTAACTACACAGATATTTGATTCCTCCGGTGATAATATAATTGTTAGAGTAGAACGAAATATATGTACGTTTTATGATAGCAAGCAATTCGTAAGAAAACACAACGAACGTAACCATCTTTTAATTGACAACAAAGATGGAGAGAATATATTACAATCAAGAGTATTGGATAAAAATACAATTCTTGTAAGCGGAGTATTCTCGTTTAAGGAATTTGTACTGATTTCAACCCAAAATTATATTGTGTTACCTAGTGGAAATAAGATGATGCATGACAGAGTTAGTGCAAGAAAGGGTTCTGTTAGAATAACAGACGAAGGAATAAAACCAGAATGAGATCCTTTGCGATAAAACTTATTCGAAACCAAGGCTAATGTTATTGTCAGATCTTCTTACCTCATCTTAAACTATTGAAAATATCATATTCTTAACATCCTATTCAATGAAATAATATTTCTATTACTGCAGTAATAGAGAGATCTTATCGGCTAAGATAATATCTCAATTAGTAAGTGAAGATTCTACCAAAATGGAGTATACGCATGTAAATAGCAAAAATCAATAAATAGCTTGATAGTAAATAAATATAAAATATGATAATTCTAGGAGATAATAAGGCTTGTCATATAATCCTGTAATGCTTGCTTGGGTAATTGGATTTGTAACAGCTACAATATTAGCATTTATTATTGGGATTTACCAGAACTACCGCAAACATGTCCTAGAACAAAGACGAAATACTAGAGTATCAGAAAACAGGACTGCTAGAGAACAAATGGAAATCGAAAAATGGAAACGTAGAGTCTTGAGACCATAACATGATTATTGGAAGTTGACCAAGAAGCAGTAAATATTTTCTCCAGTTATTTTGATTTTGAATATTAGGGTATATCATCATTATGAAGATAAAATGTCAGTACACGCAATATTCACAACAACTTTTTTTGTATTTATATTTTGGTCCAATGGACCTACAAAAACACCAGATCAAGAAGCAGTCAGGTAATTTCGAAAATAGAAGTATTTTTGCTCAAAACCAGATCGTTACAATTATAATTTGATAAGTCTTGCTTAAGAATATATAACTTATTATGAAAATTTAAGTTTCAAATGAAGTCTAAAACAGAATACCTTACATTCAATACCGATACAAGATGTGCATTCATCAACATAACTTCAGAGGTTAGAAAGATAGTTGAAGAAAGCAAAATTAGAGATGGACTATGTTTGGCAAGTGCGATGCATATTACAGCTAGCGTTTTCATAAATGATAATGAAACTGGATTGCATGAAGATTTTGACATGTGGCTTGAGAAATTAGCACCACATGCTCCTACTGAACTATATAAACACAATGAGACAGGAGAAGATAATGCTGATGCTCATCTGAAACGCCAGATTATGGGGCGTGAAGTTGTTGTCGCCATTACGAATGGAAAACTAGACTTTGGCCCGTGGGAGCAGATATTTTATGGGGAGTTTGATGGGCGACGGAATAAGAGAGTACTAGTGAAGGTAATTGGCGAATAAACTGAAGAAAACTAAGCAAAATAGTGGTTGTATAATTCTAGAGTTGGAATATTAGTAGGCAATATCACGCCCTTATGTTCTGTATATTGTAAATAGAATTATCGTTGCAACAAGGACAGTGGGTAAGAGACATATTCAACTTTAGAAATGAAGCTCACCAAAAACAAGAATCGCATATTAAGAAATGTATTTCTTGTGTGTATCTAGTCTTATTATTACTGCTACTATTATTGCCATTCTCGTTTTGATCCGTTTCTATACTAGTCTGCAAGATCTTTACAACAATATCCAATGCATCCTCCTCAAGAGTGATCGCTCTCGGGTAAGGAGTCTGAGTTCAAGCCATCAACATGCTTCTTAATTATCATATCCTGCATTACTATTGAGATTGGTTTTTGAATGAATTCATCTATCTTAGTAGTAGGTTGCAAAAAGTTTGAATATTCAATGTCTCTAATTTGAAATGCACTCATCAAAAAGACCTGAATATAGGGTCTTATTTTTTTGACATTACTTAGAAACTCAAATCCATTCATACGTGGCATCTTGAAATCTGACATAATCAAACCGTAAATGGCAGCATTTATCTTGAAATGTTGAAATATCAAATCCGGATTTGTAAAGCTAAAGACATCAATGCCACGTCGTTGTAGATCACCTTTTATTTTAGTGGCTATATCAAAGTTATCAAGTGCAAGTATTGAATTTAGGTTAATTTTTTGACACCTTCATCGGATTTGAGTACACATATGGATCAGAAGCTATCTGTTGCAATTACGAGAAACATAAAAGCTGAATATAACCCCTGAGTAACATAGTTAACTTATGCTTTAACAAGGATATCACGCTAGAGAATAGCACTCGATGATGATTTGCTAATGTGAATATGGAGATTGGATAACTACTTAGAATAGGGAATTAATATTATTAGTCAAACCTGCGCGCTGATTGAATTATGACTCAATATAGATATTATCATTTATAGCTTCAATTTTTAATAGATGCCCCGTTACAATAATCTGGTGCACTGACCTAAGCTTTGAAAGTCCATCTGACGTAAGCAGCATTGTATAAAACAATCTCCTCAAGTTAAGACTCAGTAGCCAATATGAAATAAGCAGGTTACAAATAGATATAGGAAAAGCAACAACTATTGCGATCAATAAAATGATATTACTTCTCTGGCGTGAAGAATGGTTAAAGCCACTATCTGACTTTGAAATAGGATCAGAAATCTGCAAATTGTGTAAGCAGAGGTTTGAAGATGTTGATGTTGTTACATCTTGTGAATTCTGCGAAATAGGAATAATGCATAGTCGTTGTGCAGATAATCATATTTTGAATAATCATAAAAAAGAAATTATGAAAAAAGTAGAATCACAACGGGACAGACGTCTGCACGATTATCAGTAACGGTGAGAAAACATACCTTAGATTTAAAATGCCTAAGCTGTCATCATTTGTTTATCATCGTTCCTCGTTCTTCGTTACGTCTGCTGCCTGCAGTCTGTTTTCCGACTATTGCGGATACGTTTTATTCGAATTCTGAATACTATAACTTGTGCTATTAATATAGGTATGTTACGGATCAAACTGACGCAGCGACAGGAACCGATTATACCCCTGGAAGTTATGATGTTACTGATAAACTTACCTCGAACTAAAGATGTTAAGAGTTTAGTGATGCAAAGACTAGTCCTTGAGCCAGCGTAGAAGCTGAAGGAAGAATCCTAGATGATGAGTTTCATCTCATTATAGACAACTGCAATATCCTCCAAATGATCATAATGAATTGTTAGAGGGCGTCAACGGTCTTTTTATAATGGGGGATTTTATTTAATTTGTCACCTATTCATCTCTATGATGTGAGAATTATGTTTAGGATATGAAGCATTAAAAAAAAGGAAGGGATAAAGGGAGTTTCTACTTGGATATTTGTCCTCTGATTTCCCCTTTTGGATTCTGTTCTGTATGAACATTTGTGTATGCGTTACCGTCTTCCATTATCTTGACGAGATCTGAAATCTGTTTACCTTTCAATGGTCCCTTTAGTTTATTAGCTGTGGCATCTCCTTTTGCTAATTCTCCATTCATAGGACCACTTGGTGTTGCAGATTTGAATAGTGTTACAACAACAGGTCCATTTTCACCCTTTTTACCCTGATGGATATGTGCCATCGTGACTTTGTTTATATCTTTAACATCTATATTATAGCTTACTGCCTTTCCATCACTACTTACATTAAATTCTGCAGTTCCACTTGCTTTAGTATCAATCGATGGAACTTCTTCTTTCCGGAAAGGTTTGCAGTAATTTTCTTTGCTCCTTGTGCAAATACTGAATTGGTCATTCCATTTGCTGACGCGACTATAGCAACAATTAACGTTGTAGGTATCAGTGCGGCAACAGTAATGGTCTTTGTAATTCTAACCATCGAATACTCCTTACAAAGTATTCTATAAAAGAGTTCTTGAAGATACTAGCAGAAGATTAGCCATGGCAGGATAGGATAACAGAAAAAGGGGTTGTCTTGTCAATAATTGTGAAAAATTGAACATTTGAGTTCACACATTGAATATATAATATATAGATAATTAGATGATATAAACACTGATAATATACATCTTGAATAAGGACTCCAACATGTTTGCCAATTTATCTGATGCAACTGTTCATCTTCGAGTTAGAGAATGATTGCGGCAGGTATTATTAGTAGATTTACAATTTCTGTAAATAATAATCTTCCATGCCATGATCACCTTGCATTTATTGGCATAACGTTGGACTGGGCTCTGCCGACAATACTTGAAGTGATTTGTCACCGATTGATGAATTTTTAGAGGTGCATGAAATGCATAGTAGATTTGATTTACTAAAGATCCAAAAAACTTAGTTCAGATGATAGATATTGTCGAAAATAAGATTCGCAAATTATCAAGGATTATAGACACGGAGTTAACGAGTATTTTGAAAACAGGAAAGGAAGAACAACGACTTCCTTAGAGAACGAACAACGATTCATTTGAGATTAAGAGTAATCCAATGTAGCAAAGGATGGATGGATCGATGGATGGACTCAACCTAAAACCATCTATTATAGTCGTTGTTGGCACCTGAGTTGTTATCGATTATTAAATTCCTGTAATGATGTTCTAGTAATCTCTCCCTTTGCTCCAAGGAAAGCATGTGGAAATTATCCTTATGATAACTACAAAATGCCTTACATTTTATACAGTCAGTTTTTGAAAGAAAAGATGTTTCATATCTTACCAGCTCATCAACCTTGTCTAAGAGATAAAAAGGTCCCATATCTGCAATGACTGCTATACCTCTTTTGCCAAGATGATTTGCCCTTTCTAAGAGAGATCTGAATAAATGTAAAATATTATAATATTTAGTGTAATTTGACGCAGGCGATGATGGTGGTGATGACGGTTTCAAAACGGAAGAAGATGGTGAGAAGGATGAATATGCTTTCAATGAGTCGACAATTACGATCGAACCTTCTTTTTCATATTTTTCTACATTAATACCTGCTTTTCTTTTCAATGCATATCTTATCCCATTCACGGTGTCATAAAAAGGGAGCAATAATACTATTTCGTCCATGTCGTTTTTGTTCTTTTGATTGTCAGAACTGTTTTTTTCCAAAAATAATCCTTTACAATACTCAGAACATATATTTCGAAATACACTCTTATTGGGATATATGATCATATTATGTTCTTGATAGTTAGATAATATCATCTCTTCTAAGATAGCTGAGATATTACCTTTTATGATTGGATTCTTTTGTTCTGCCACAGAAAACTACATCAGTTCCTCATAGTAGACATATATATCATATGTTAGACAAAGTTGGTCTGCTTCGTTCTATTTTAAAATTACTTCTCATGTTATTGTACAATCCGGAACAGCGGACGTACGACCACTTACATCATATCAAAATTACGAAGAATTATCAATTATTCATTCCTCTTTTGATAATTAATGCACCTCTAAATGGCTACTTTTGGATCCTCTAACGCTTCGCCTACACCAACATTTCTTTCAGGATTATTTCATACGAGAAGAGGACTGCCTTCTGCTTGAGTTCATAATGCGCCGATAGCAGTTGTAACTGATATTTTTAGATCCCAGGTCATTTCTCAATGAAGATTAACTATAAGGCTGCTCAGTATGTTCCGATCCCAACACTATTTTCAATATATTTGATTAAAATAACTAATATAATACAGTTACTGAGGTTATGGTTAACATAATCTATATTTATTATGCATATGTAAATGTTTTTATATAATTACTTATATTATTATAATACGACACCGACAAATATTGCATAACATCGGTGCTTGGCGGCGCAGCAAACAAAACTGAGCTGTGGAACCTCGGCAAAGGCTGTAGTATTAGGTTCTCACATGTTCAGAATCGCCAAGCACCGATAATGATATATTTCAAGAGCAATCTTCGCTTTTGTTTTATTTGACTGGTTCTCATTGAATGAGCTTATATTCTGTATCTGTTCTCAAATCAATTGATTGGAAGAATTCAACTCAATACAAGGGCAAAAGTTGAGCACACAGTGTTTAAATAAAACTGATGATGGCATAGTTGAAAATTTATTGACTCCAGTAAATGGATCGAACGGCTCCTTTCTCTATCAAATCGTAAAATAGATACTCAAAGGATTCGAGGCACGTGTTTTGTTCAATATACTATTAGGGTTGAACTGTAATGGTTACATATGCTGGACTACTGTCAGCGTTGCCATTATTTACTATTAATTGAAATGTCAAGGTAATATCGATATCCGTAGCTTGTGGTGCTTCAAAGGTGGGTTTAGCGTTTTGATCATCTGACAATAATACAATAGGACCTCCTGCCAGTTGTCTCCAAGAATAGGTTAATTTTTTGCCGTCTGGATCGTAACTTTTACTTCCATCTAGGATAATGTGATCAAACGAGTGTACCCTCCTGTTAGAACCCGCATTTGCAATAGGTACTGTATTGGGACTTGATTCCTGTGCTTGATTATCAATGCTACCACTGTCAGAGCTTTGTTCGTTTTTAATAATTACTGAAGAACTATATGAATTGGTAGAAGAATCTCCACCTCCACCTACAATAATCCTTCCGTAAGAAGGAGGACAGGGATTAATAACACAGGGGCTGATCGGGCATGGATTTACAAGACATGGATCAACAGGATGATTACCACAAGGATTGACACTCATGCCATAGCCGGTACAATGTTGTTCAGCAGGTTTCAAGTTATCGCGACGAGGCGCCGTATTTGGACCACAAGGATTGATACCTGCGCCATAGCCGGTACAATGACCAGCTGTAGGGGCATTGTTTGGACTTAGGTTGTTCTGACCATTGTTCTTTGGACCGAGATTGTTATTGGGATTAATATTGTTATTCTTATTGTTGGGATGGACTTTGTTTGGATTAATGTTCTTGTGATCACCACTATTCAAGTTGTTGGTTGGATGTATTTTGTTTGGGCTAATACTGCTAGGATGACCAGAATCAATATGACTGGGAGCACCACCACCACTTGGAACAGGAAGACCACCAAAAGTAGGGAGACCGCCTGGACCAGGAAGACCACCAAAGCCTGGAACACCATCAAAGCTTGGACGACCACTACCCCCTCCACCTCGCAAAGCAACTACTCCAGATTTATCTGGAACCATAGCCGCCGGTAGCAAAACAAAAAAACGAATAACAATATTGTAACCATTGTCACAGATTTTGGGGTAACTGCCAGACACTCCACATTTGAAATATTTGAAAGATGACAGGGTGGAAAATTGTTGATAAAGATATTCTTGACTCCAGATCTGACGTTATTAGATCCAGAATAACCTTTTGTATTTAAAACCTCTTTTCTAAATAGCAACCCCAACAGAGTCCAAATATTTTAAACACGAATAAATATAAAAGTAAAAGGTTGAGTATACAGACTTTTATAACGATTTTCTGAAAAAGATTAAAGACTTCATGCCAGACTAACTAAAGCACGGAAGACGAGTTATCTTGAGCGTGTTGAAAGAATTTAATAGCCCATAAAAAGTCAAGGAAAGATAATAGGAAGGAGTACTCTGGTTCTTCATCCTATTTGACCTTCAAAGTTTTTACCGTCGCATCTATTACTGGGATGTATTTGCTAATATCGGGTTTCTCTTTGGCAGCAGATGAGGCAGAAGAAGAAAGGATTGGACTGCTAACAACTAGCATCAAACGATAAGTTCTATCTGCTGTCTTGTACTCATATACCTTGGCTTGTCCCACGCCATTAATATTGAAATTTTTAGATGGTGTGGAGGCATTATTATTACCCCCAAGAGTAGAATTTACGCTGCCGTCTGCTCCTCCTCCAGAACTTTGAAGTTTGGAGAAAGGACATTCTATTGTATATATACGAAATGTCTTGCCATTTAATATAGAGGTTGAGTTTGCGACCAATTCTTTGCAGTATTTAGAAATAGAAAATGCAGGCAAGTTTAGCTTGCTAATTTCTGAATTGTTAAGCGCTTGCAACAATATAGCAGGCTTTATAACAGGATTTTCTCTGCTAAACAGATTACTTAGAAACTGACTTTCATTTCCAGGATGCATATTTACTAGAAGACCAAATCCTGTCTCAATGGCGCGACCATGCCATCCATCAGGAAATATTATATCCTCAATACCAAAATTCGGATTGCTGTAATGTCCACTGATATCCTTTTTTAGTGATTGCAAGAAGTCTCTGGGAATAATCATTTTATTATTGCCGTTAATGTTATTGCTGTTGTTGTCATTCTGTGCATATATAGTCTGAGCAGAAAGTAACAATGTTGGGGACACGATTAACGTAAACACGACGCTAAGCACAACGAGAATACTTTTGTGATTCATTGTTTGCTCATGATTGAACTAAGTAATATATATCAACTGCTGAGCTACTTTGTTTACTGCTATTCTGTATTTCCTCGCAACACAGAAAACGAAATGTTAGTCTATAAAGAACATTAGACAACCTTTATTCTTGACAAATGCAGATACTAAAGCGTTGAATATAATACGACGTCGATTTGTACATCATCTACCGATTAAAACGTCGTCGATAGTGATAGTTGTTGTAACCTTACACTTTCTCGTCAACGTGACTATGATTATACCATTAGGTTTAGCATACGCGCAGTCTAACACCGTTCTAGTTCGTAGCAATAATGAAATTAACTTTAGCAAAGATGTTGGGCATTCAGAACGTCCACAGGTGTCTGTATCTGGAAGTAACGTGTATGTGGTATGGTTGGATGATACATCAGGAAGCAGAGATGTATTTTTCAGAAAGAGTACTGATGGGGGCAGTATCAATGATAATAGGATAATTAGATTGAGTAGAACAGTACAGGGGGAGGAGCATTTGACCCAAGAATAGCTTCGTATAATAATAATGTCTATGTAATATGGGAAAATACGCCTGAAAATAATGGTCAAATATTTTTTATTAGAAGTACTGATGGCGGGTATAAATTCAGTAATCCAGAAAATTTGGGTAATAATACTGGTTTCCTTGGGGTCCCCCTGATAGGAATCTTTGAAAATAATTATGTATATGTAGTATGGCACGATGCAAGCCATGGCATATTATTTAGAAGAAGCAGTAATGGTGGGGATACATTTGATAAAACAATTAACTTGAGCAACAATAAGACTATACAATCTTTTAGTCCCCAAATAACTGTATCTGCAGCAAATAATGTGTATGTGGCATGGACAGAGATATACTACAATATTCAACGACAACTACCAAGTTATGATATCATATTAAAAAAGAGTATGAATAGAGGAGTTACATTTGAGCATGATAGAGTTGACTCAATCAACAAAGGTACAGGCTTTGTTGAGCACCTGCGCTTAGCTGCCTCTGGCAATAATGTATATGCTTTATGGGTCAATGGTACTATTGTACCGGGTAATTATCACGACCTAACAGAATAGTATTTACAAAAAGTATTGATTTCGGAAATGGATTTGATAAGGTCATTAACATAAGCAACTATACAGGATGGTCCTCCGATCCAGAGATGTCTGTTTCTGGAAGCAATGTGTATGTGGTGTGGGATGAAAAGGCCATAATGATCTTAGTGTCAATAATACAGCGACGCCGTATCCTCATAACGCATCTTCAAGCCTTAAGAATCCTAAAATCGCAACATATGAACTCAGTTACGGCAAAGGAAAGGTAATATCGTTAGGAATTTATTCAGACGATCTCATTAATAATTATAGATTCAATAAATTCCTTGATAGTCTATTATTCAAATATATACTAAAGACAAAGAAAGACTAAATATTCAATAGTGGATAAGAGTCGTAATAGATCATAAAATCGAGTTAATTCAATCGATTAGACGATTAATCAGTGTAACAAAGAGGGCAGTAATTCTAGCAAATTGACTAATAAAATTCCTACGAAATCGTGACCTCCCCTGCGCTAGCTTATACACTAAGCTATGCTTGTCTCA
>WNFX01000243.1_pt1 | contig 75560 bp, 77 predicted proteins | sample 5400111 | NCBI WGS metagenome assembly WNFX01 (sample SAMN13153363, study PRJNA577476) | soil metagenome | isolation source: 40 cm soil or saprolite under grassland replicate 1 | place: USA:California | collected 2016-06-15
CACGCAGCTGGGGGATGCTCCTCGGGGTCGCCAGGCACGGACGTCTCTTCGACCGGGATCCCCACCGGCACCTGCTCGGCGTCCGCAAGCTGCGGAACCGAATCGGGCTCGACCGCCCCGAGCTCTGTTCCGCCGTCGTCTTCAACTTCCGAGACGAGATCGTCGGCCGCGGCTGCAACGGGTGCGTCGTCAGCCACCGCCGGGGCGTCGACAGCCTCAGAGCCGTTGCCGTCCTGGAGCGCCAGCGCCTGGTGCGCGGGGAGGCCGCAGTAACGCGAGCCGGGGAGCGCCTCGTTCGGGCAACGCTTGCCGTTGGAGAGCACCGCCGAGCAACGGCCGGTGAATTCCTCGCCCTCGTTGCCTCCGCCGTATGCCGCAGCGGCTTCCGCCTGAGCGAACTCCGTGTCGGACTGGATGTCGACCTTCCAGCCGGTCAGGCGCGCGGCCAGACGTGCGTTGAGACCTTCCTTGCCGATCGCGAGTGCGAGCTGGTCATCGGGAACGATGACGGTCGCCTCCTTGGTCTCGTCGTCGACGAAGACCTCGCGCACCCGTGCGGGAGACAATGCCTTCGCGACGAATCGCGCCGGCTCAGGGTTCCACGGGATGATGTCGATCTTCTCGCCGCGGAGCTCCGACACGACCATGCGCACGCGCGAGCCTCGCGGGCCGACGCAGGCGCCGACCGGGTCGACGCCCTGGGCGTGCGACTCCACCGCGATCTTCGATCGGTAACCAGGCTCGCGTGCGACGCCACGGATCTCGACCAGCCCGTCCGCAATCTCCGGCACCTCGAGCTCGAAGAGGGTCTTGATCAGTTCTGGATCGCGCCGCGACAGGATTACCTGCGGTCCCTTCGTGCCAGATCGGACCTCTGTGATGACCGCCTTGATGCGCGAGCCCTGCTCATAGCGCTCGCCGTCGACCTGCTCCGAACGCGGTAGCAGTGCCTCGACCTTCCCGAGGTCCACGAGCACGTTGTTGCGGTCGCCGGCCTGCTGGACGATTCCCGTCACGACTTCGGTCACGCGGTCGACGTACTCGTCGTACATCATCGCGCGCTCGGCCTCGCGGATGCGCTGCAGGATCACCTGCTTCGCCGTCTGTGCGGCGATGCGCCCGAAGTTCTCGGGCGTGACGTCGTCGCGCTTGATCAGGTGCTCGGGCACATCGGACCAGTCGACGTCGAGGTCGTCGTCGGAGATGAGCGTGTGCGAGCGCTCGCCCGTCTCCACCTCGAGCGCCTCGAGCTCCTCGAGCTTGCGCTCGCGCGCTTCTTCGATCAGACGCCCCTCGATGTCCGCGGGCAACTCCACCGCAAAGACGCGGAAATCACCCAGCTCGTCGATTTCGACGATCGCATGGCGCGCGGCTCCCGGGATCTTCTTGTACGCGGCAAGGAGGGCATCCTCGAGCGCCGCGACGAGCGTGCCGCTCTCGATTCCCTTCTCCCGCTCGATGTCTCGAACGGCCTCGACGATTTCCTGGCTCATCTCTTCCCCGCTTCCTCGATCAGATTGCCCCGCACGATCGCGTCATACGGGATGTCCACGGACTCGGCTTGCGTCTTGACGGTCACGGTGCGCTCGTCCGCTGCGACGACCTCACCGCGTACTCGGTTTCGCTCTCGGGTGCGTAGCGCGACACGGCGACCCACAGCGGCGCGAAAATGGTCGGGCTTCCGGACAGGGCGTTCGAGACCCGGCGACGAGACGTCGACGGAATACTCGCGGAGGTAGTCCCGCAGCACGTTCGTGACGCGCTCGCAGAGCGCATGGTCGACGCCCTGGACGTGGTCCACGAACACCGTGAACCGCTCAGGACTGGTGAGCTCGACCGCGAGCACCTCAGTGCCCGGAATTGCGCTCTCGACCTTCGGTGCTATGTCCCGCGTCAGCTGCTTCTCCTTGTCGTGTGTGCCTGCCATCGCCCTTGCTCCTGTCACAAAAAATGGGCCCGCAGGCCCACTTCGCGAACAACTCGAAATGTGGTGTTAGCAGGATAGCAAGCCATTCGGAGCCGAGCACGGCGATTTTCCCTCTTCTTGCTCGGGAAACGGCTCTCCGAGCGGGGTGCCGGGGGCGGTCAGCCGAGGACGATGGTCACCGGGCCCCTCATTCACGAGCGCGACCGGTCTGCGCGCGGAAGACGCCCATTCGACAGCTCTTTGAGCTGACTGCCCGTCCAAAGCCGTCAGGCACTCCTCAACGCCGTCAGCGTGCTCCTTCGCGAGGCCGCCGGGTTCGCTCCCGATGCGCCGCGCGCAGCAAAAGTCATGGCAATCAGGATGGTCCGCGTGACCGCGTCCGGCAAGGCTCGTCGCTTACGACCAGGTGCCGAGGATGATCGTGACTGGGCCGTCGTTGACGAGCTCGACGGCCATGCGGGCGCCAAAGACGCCCGTCTCGACGTGGGTGCCTTCCGCGGCGAGCGCCTTGCAGAACTCTTCATAGAGTGGCTCGGCCCGTTCGGGCGGCGCGGCGTTCGTGAAGCTCGGGCGGTTGCCCTTGTCGGTAGTCGCGACGAGTGTGAACTGGCTGACGACGAGCGCCGATCCGGACGTGTCGAGCAGGCTGTGGGCGAACTTGCCGCGGTCGTCCGCGAAGATTCGTAGCTGCGCAACCTTCCGCGCCAACTCCCTCGCGTCGCGGGGCTCGTCCGTGCGTTCGATCCCCACAAAGACTGCGAGGCCGGCGCCGATCTCGCCGGCCCCCGCGCCGTCGACAGTGACTCGGGCTTCGGAGACCCGCTGACAAACCGCCCGCATCGGGCGCCCATCATCTCAGCCACGCGCCGGGACCCGTCGCCTTCTTTAGTCACACCGATGCGCGCGCTTCCCCACCCGGGTGGGGGTGTCACCCACCACCCACTGCGTCGGACGCTATCGGCGATGTGTGCGCAGGTCCCGCGCGAAACTGCGCCGGACCTGCATCAATTCCCAGAGGTGTCGGCGCTGGGCCCCTCGGCGTCGCCGGATTCGCTGGGCTCGTCGCCCTCCTGGTCGAGGTCGAGGATGCGGGAGGCGTAATGCTCGTTCTGTGGCCGCAACGAGCTCGCGAGCTTGTAGTGGCCGTTCGCCTCCAGCTGTTTGCCCTGCTTCTCCAGCGCACGTCCAAGCCCGTAGTGCGCATAGTGGTCCGCCGGCGAGAGCTCGAGCATCGCGCGAAATTCCTGTTCTGCTTCTTCGTAGCGCTGAATCCGCAGGTAGGCGATCCCAAGCGCCTCGCGAATCGACGCCTTCTGCGGCTCGCGCCGTTTGGCCTTCTCGAGGGCGACGGTCGCCTGAGCCGCCCGCCCCTTCTTCAAGTGGTCGCGTCCTTGCTGGTAGAGGTCGTAGGTCTCGCTCATGTCGCTCGCAGGTACGGAAAATTCTCCTTCACCAAGTCAAGCGGATACGTCAAATCGCGTGTCTTCCCGATCTCCACAGCTGTAACCGTCTCGCCCGCTTCGATCGCGGCTTGAAAGGCGTGCTCCAACTCGTAGGGAGGGTTGTCGAGACGGAGGCGCTCGGCAACGGCCGGCCCAAGCGCCCAGAGCGGTGCGGCCGACCACGGATTGTCCGGGTCTTCGTCATGAAGGGACTCGATCCGGGCCCCGCTCCGGCGGACGGCTTGACGACCGGGCCCTGGAGCCGGATCGGTGCGGATCGCGACCGCCCCGGCTGCACCGGATCGGGCGAACTCAGCTGCGAAGTGGCCGACGTCGCCGCGGCGGTAGACGGTGTCTGCAGCCGAGACGAGCAGCGGCGTCTTCGCGCCGGCGTCGAGTGCTCGCTGGACGGCATCCGCAGAGCCGAGCACGCCGGGCTGGCGCGCGAAGCTCAGCTCGAGCCCGAACGCCGAACCGTCGCCCGCGAGTTTCTCCACCTGCTCCGCCAGGTGCCCGGTCACGACCCAGACGCGCTGGAGGTTTGCCGTCGCGAGTTCCCGGAGGAGAACGGCGAGCATCGGCCGCCCGTCGATCGGCAGCACAGGCTTCGGCCACAGCTCGGTGAGCGGGCGAAGTCGCGTTCCCTCCCCCGCCGCCATCACGACGGCATCCATTCCTAGCCGAGCCCGAGCGAACGGACGGACAGAAGACCCCGGAAGCGGTCGTACTTGCCGAGACTTCGGCGTAGACGGCGCTTCAGCTCACGAAGCTCCTTGCGCGCGGAGCCCGCCGCCTGCCGCGCACCTTCCGGTGGGCCGTAACGCGCAGCGGTCGCTGCCTCCGCAAAGCTGCTCGCATCCACGCCGAGCCCGTCCGTGACGGTGTCGGCAAGCTCTCGGAACGTTGCCGCCTGTGCCGCCGGCACGCGCTGGTCGTGGACGAAATCCGCGAGTTCCCGTGCGCACGCGCCTGCGGTTCGGCGCGGGTCGCGTGTCAGGTAACGGAGCTTGCGTCGCCCGAGCTTCAGGACGACGACCGCCGCCGCCGCTCCCGCGGCGAGGAGAAACAGGAAGAACAACAGACTCGGCGATCTCTTCTTCGGCTCGGGCGTGACACGGCTGCCGATGCCGAGGGGAAGGTCGCCGGCCGAGCGCGGATTCCGGCGGCCAGGGTCGTGCGCGATGATTCCACCCACGGTTTGGCCGCCGAATACCTCTCCGCCTTTGACGATTCCGGCCAGCAGCTTCGCGGCACTTGCGACGCTGAACCCGAGCGACGTCGAGCTGTAGCTCCCGCTCAGATGCCCGCGCCCCGGCGTCGGGTCGAACGGAAGCCAGCCGTATCCGCGGAACCACACTTCGACCCACGTATGCGCCTCGTGGTCGGTGACCTGCCAGAAATCACCGCGGTAGGTCCCGGGGAGAAAACCCGCCGCCACTCGAGCCGGGATTCCGAGCAGCCGCAGCATCACCGCCATCGCACCCGCGAAATGCTGGCAGTACCCCGTCTTCGTGTCGATCACGAAGCCGACGAGCGGCGGCAGCCCCGGAGTCGTGCCGGGCTGCTCGGAGTACGTGAAGCCTCCAGTCGACCTGAACCACGCTTCGAGCGCGACGGCCGCCGCGTAGGGCGAGCTCGTCTCGCCCGCCACCTGCCGGGCGCGTTCGTACAGCTTCGCGTACGGGAGCAGCCGGCCGGTCAAGGGTTTCAACAGGCGCGCGCCTCGGTCAGGAGTATCGAACGGCGGCGCGGTGACCCCACGGGCGAGGTCCAGTTCACTGCCGGGCTTCGTGAGCGCTCTTGGATACGAAGGCGGAACCCCCACGAGCTCCTCGGGCGTCGGCCGCGGCGCGTAGCTCCAGACGGTGTAGTGCTGGTCGCGGTGCAGACCGCCGATCACGCGGGAGACGTCCTGCCCTTCGTAGGCCGCAACCTTACCCAGGTCATTCGAGACCGGCGTGCTTGCCCCGATCACATGGTTGTCCTCGAGCGCGACGACGGTGACTTTCTGGGGGACGAGGTTCGAGCGCTTTCCCGCTTCGGCCGGCATCAGCTTGTGGCGCTGCAGCGCGGACTCGTGCCACACGTCTTCGAGCCAGCGCGTCCCGTCGAATCGATCGAGCACCGTCGCGCGCCAGTAGTACGACCGGTGTGGGGCGCGGATCGTCAGTACCGTCGTCTTCTTCTTCGGGAAGCTGACGCCGCCGTAATGTGCGTCCCAGACGTAGCGGACGCTCACAGCTTTCTGGGGACGCGTATAGAAGTCCCAGTGCTGCCAGTCGAGGAACGCGCTCTTCGCGACGGCCGGCGAGCTCGAGAGCGCCAGTGCCCCGCCGATCACGGCGCCTGCGGCGATCAGCGCCAGCCGGCTCGGTCGCTCGGTCATACCTGCGAGCAGTGCGAGCGCGACCGCAAGGATGGCGAGCCCGCGGCCGAGCTCGTTGCCGCCGGCAAGCAGCGTTGCAGGCCACCCGGCGGCGACGAAGAAAAGCACCACGGCAAGCACCGCCTTGCGCGCGGCGATTGCAGAAGCGACGGCGAGCGTGAACCCGAAGATCCCGATCAGGATGACCGCGTGCATCTGCGGACGGCCCGCCGGGTCGAAAGGAAGACGGTAGTCGTAGAAGTCGAGGAAACCGCGCGAAAACCGGGATACGACCGGGCCGAAAAAACCTGCCCCGCCGGGCCAGGCCGCGAGCGGCGAGACGGAGAACGCAACCGAGGCGGCGAGCAGCGACGACACCGCAATCGCCACGAGGCGCAGCCAGAGCGGACGCAGCAACAGGGGTGCGATCGCGAGGAACGCGAGCACGAACGGGCGGCCTCCTCCCGATCGTGGCTCCTCGAACCGAAGCCAGTCCACGGCAACCACGAGCGAAGCCAGCCCGGAGAGCAGCACCGTCTTAAGCATGTGCGCTCGCCGTCGCAGGCTCGCCGGACAGGCAGGCCGCCAGATCGTCGCCGGCACGGATCACGGCGAGGGGAATCCCTGCGGCCTGCAGGCGCAGCAGCGCCGGCTCGGGGCGCCGTGGCGCACCGTTGAAGCTCGCGGGATCGACGAAGACGATCGAAACCTTGCGCCGGGAGAGCGCGCGCTGGACCAGCCGGTCAACGAGTGCGGGCTCCAGCCTCGAGGTCACGACCACCAGCTCGAGGGCCCGCGCGGCGGGACCGTCCTCTTCTGCGAGCAGCCGCGCAACCGGAGTGTCTCCGGTCGCCTCGACGGCCGCGAGCAGCTCGAGCGCACGACGCCAATCCGCCGCGGGCGAGTGCACGTGCTGGATCTCGCGCCGCTTCGAGTTGAGCACCAGCACTCCTCGCCGACCGCGCCGCACGTACGCGTCGAGGATCGACCCGGCGGCCCGTACCTGCACTTCGAAGCTCTCCCCCACTACGGCCTTCGCGTCGGCGTCGAGCAGGATGGCGATCTCGTCGCGTGGCGAGTCCTCGAGCTCCTTGACCATCAGTTGACCGCGTCGCGCGGTCGATGGCCAGTGCACGCGGCGCAGGGATTCGCCCGGCTCGTACTCGCGCACGCTGTGCAGCTCGAAGCCGCTGTGGCGGCGCAGCAGCAGGCGTTGGCCGTCATGTGAGCGTGTTCCGGACTCGCTGAAGAGCGGTCCGAGGCGGACGAGCCGCGGATACACGAGCAGCGCCCCCGGTGCGGGCAGGTACACGATCGCCTGCTCGAGGTCAAAGGGATCCGCGAGCTCGGCGTGCACGTCCTCGAATGCATAGCGGCCGCGCGGAACCTTCTCGAGGACGTAGCGAACGCTCAACCGCCGTCCGTTCCGCCTGAGGACGTGCCGCTGCTCGCCGAGTCGGCCGACCCGCTCGCTGAGCGTCACAGACGCAGGCAGGACGTTTCCAGTCGGATGAAGCTCCGCCACGACGGGCACGTCGTCACCCTCGACGTGCTCGCGATCGCCCCACCCACGCTTCACCCGGAACGGCCGGTCCGCGAGGCGGACCCAGACCCAGGCAACGCCGACGACCAGGAGCAGACCGGTCGCGACCGGGTAGAGAGGCTTGGAGCCGAAGGCCCAGGCGGCGACGTAGATCCCGAAGCCGAGCGCGAAGATCACCCGACCGCGTCGGGTAAGCATCAGTGGCTCTGCCGGTCTCGCTGCCGAGTGCCTGGATCGCGAGCACCAAGCGATGCAAGGACGCAGGGAGCGCTCGGGCTGGATTGCCCGAGTGCGACTGAGGACGCGGCAGCGCGCCGCGTGATCGCGGGCCAGGCGCCGGCGAGTGGGGCCGGCAGAGCCACTAAACCGGTACTGGGGTCTTGTCGAGGGTCTCCCGGACGATCTGCTCGCCGGTGAGCCCGGTCGAGCGCGCCTCCGGGGCCAGGATCAGCCGGTGCGCGAGCACGGGGACCGCCACCGCCTTGACGTCGTCCGGCTCGAGGTAGGTCCGGCTGTCGGCGAGCGCGCGTGCCTTCGCAACCCTCAGGATTGCAATCCCGGCGCGAGGGCTCGCGCCCAGGTAGAGCCGCGAATCGCCACGGGTCGCCCGGAGGAGGGCCACCACATAGCGGTTGAGGCTCTCCTCGACGAAGATCGCCTTCGCCTCATCGGCCAGCGCGATCGCATCCGCCGCATTCGCGACGGGCTCCAGCGCGTCGAGTGGAGGATCCTCGGTTTGCTCCGTGAGCATCTTGGCCTCTTCCGACAGCGGCGGGTAGCCGATGGCGATCCGCATCGTGAATCGGTCGAGCTGCGCCTCCGGCAACGGATATGTCCCCTCGTACTCGATCGGGTTCTGGGTTGCCATCACCATGAACGGCCGGGCCAGCTGGTTCGTGACCCCGTCCGTCGTCACCTGCTGCTCCTGCATGCACTCCAGCAGGGCTGCCTGCGTTTTCGGTGACGCACGGTTGATCTCGTCGACGAGCAACAGGTTGGCGAACACGGGCCCCGGCCGAAACTCGAACTCGTTCGAACGCTGGTTGAAGACATTCACGCCGGTGACATCAGACGGCAGCAGATCGGGCGTGAACTGCATCCGTGAGAACGACACGTCGAGCGAACGCGCCAGCGCCTTGGCGAGCATCGTCTTCCCCACACCGGGAAAGTCCTCGAGGATGAGATGGCCCTCGCCGACGAGGCAGAGGACGCACAGGCTGAGCGTCTCCGCGGGCGCATGCACCACCCGCCCGAGATTGTCGACGATCGAGCGAATCGTCTCCGCCGCCCGGACGCTCTCCACCCTTTGGCTATCGGGCTTGCTCACGCAACAGCTCCTCGGCTGCATCTACGATCGCCGCCGCGATCTGGTCCTTGGGAGCCTTTGCTACCCGACGCTCTTCCGCGGCACCGACGAGGACGACTTCGTTGTCGCCGGCGTCGAAGCCGATGTCGCTCCGCGAGACGTCGTTGTAGACCACGAGGTCGACGTGCTTCTGCATCAGTTTCTCGCGCGCGCGCGCGAGGCCGCGGTCTCCGCCGTCGGCCGCGAAGCCGATCAGCACCTGGCCGTTCGTTCGCTGCTCCCCGAGCGTGCGCAAGACGTCGGCGGTGGGCTCGAGCGTCACCTGCCACGCTTGCTCGTCCTTCGGGCGCTTGCCGGCTGCCGACTCTGCGGGCCGGTAGTCGGCCACGGCTGCCGCCATCAGGACCACGTCTGCGTCACGCCGTGCCAGCGCTTCGTCGAGCATCGCCGCGGCCGTGGGGATCTCCACGACCTCGATGCCACGTGGCGGCGGGACAGCGAGATTCGCGGCGAGCAGAGTGACCTCGGCTCCGCGTCTGCGTGCTTCCTCCGCGAGGGCTACGCCCATCCGGCCGGATGAGCGGTTGCCCAGGAACCGGACCGCGTCGAGGGGTTCGCGCGTTCCGCCTGCACTGACGAGGACGCGGCGGCCGGAGAGCGAATCGGTTTCGCCGAGCAGCTCGCGGCTACGCCGGAAGATCTCGTCAGGCTCCGCCATCCTGCCCATGCCCCATTCGCCCTCGGCCGTTTCCCCTTCGTCGGGCCCGACGAAGAGAACACCGCGGGCTCGAAGAGTCTCGACGTTCGCCATGGTCGCCGGGCTCGCCCACATGCGCGGATTCATCGCCGGGGCGAGCAGGACCGGACCGCGGTGAGCGAGGGCGGCCTCGGCGACGAGATTGTCCGCAAGACCGTGCGCCAGCTTGGCGAGCGTGTTCGCCGTGAGCGGCGCGACGACAAGCAGGTCGGCCTGGGTCAGGTGAACGTAAAGGTCTTCGGACGGTGCCTGCCGGGCGAGCGCGAAGAAGGTCTCGGCGCTGACGAAGCGCTCCGCGCCGGGCGTGACCAATGGGACGACCTCGTGCCCGCCTTTGACGAACAGGCGAACCAGGTCGCAAGCCTTGTAGGCGGCAATTCCACCGCTGACGCCGACCAGGACCCGAGCCATGCCGCAATTCTGCCCTTTCGGCAGAGAGGCGACCAAAAACCTGGGGAGAGCGCTACTTCGGGTACTTGTATTTGAGCTTGCCCTCGGAGACTTCCTCCAGGGCCATGGTCAAGTAGTTCTTCGAGCGCGATTCCACCAGGGGCGGCGGCGCCTGGTCGAAGCCGATGCCCTCACCGAGCTGGTGGTGGTAGTCGTTGATCTGGCGAGCCCTCTTGGCCGCCACGATGACGAGCGCATAGCGCGAGTCGACGTTTTCGAGAAGCTCATCGATGCGTGGATGGATCATGGACGGCTCATGGTACCTGCGGTCTGGAGTTCTCGACGGACGATCTCCGTCAGCTCCTGCGCCGCTCGCTCCACGTCGTCGTTGACGATCGCATAATCGAACCGATCTTTGAGCGCTTGTTGCTTGCGAGCGAGGTCGAGCCGAACCTGGATCTCGCCGGAGCTCTCGGTCGCTCGCTCGCGCAGGCGACGCTCCAGCTCGTCGAATGTCGGTGCGTCGACGAAGATCGTGACCGATCCCGGAATCGTCTCCTGCACGCGCAATGCGCCGTCGGTTTCGAGGTCGAGCAGCGGCACCCTTCCGTTCGCCTGGATGCGGTCGATCTCGGAGCGCAGCGTGCCCGATCGCGCACCCCACGGGAGGTCGACGTATTCGAGGAACTCTCCGTCCTCCACGAGCCGCCCGAACTTCTCGGGTGTGATGAACCAGTACTCCCGTCCGTTCAGCTCGCCCGGCCGCTGCTCGCGCGTGGTCGCGGAAACAGCCAGCTCGACTTCGGGCATCCGCTCGAGCAGGATCTTCTCGAGCGTGCCTTTGCCGGCGCCCGACGTGCCGGTGACGACAAGGACCAGCGGCTTGGCCCCCTCTCCGTAATGGTTGCTTCCCCCGGCTCGATTGGTCATTTCAGAGGAAGCCATCGGCTGTGCCCGCGGACTTTCACGGGCGACGCTGCAAGGTGGGCCTAACGGTGGAAGAGGCCAATCAGCTCAGACCGCTGCCGGTCGGAGAGGCCTCCCACCGTCTTCGACTGACTGATCCGGCACATGTTCAGGAACCGTGCCGCCTTCACCCGTCCGAACTTCGGGACCGCCATCAGCATGTCGAACACCTTCGCGGTCGACACGTATTCCGGAGGGTTGCTGAGGATCTGCTCGATCTGGACGCGTCCGTCCTTGAGATCCTTCTTCAGCCTGGCTCGTCTGACACGGATGTCATTCGCTCTCTTCAACGCTTCCATGCGCTGGTCGAGCGAACGAATCGGTGCCTCGGCCTGGGTCTTGGGCGACACCATGAGCGCGGGAGTCTAACAAGCGACCTGCGACGGTCAAGCGGCTATGTTTGCGGTTCTGAGCAGGCTTTTTGAGGCTTAGACGCTCGACCTTTCATCGAGAGTTGCCCCGGCGGACAACGTCTCCTCATGAGCGATCGCATATGCATCTTCGTATGTGTTCCATCCACGCGTGGCTGAGGCAGCGTGCAATTCCGCACGCACGCGTGCAGGTGCGTCCGGATCGGCGAAGAGCACCGTTCCGACCGCCACGTGTTGCGCACCCGCAGCGATGAGCTCGAGCGCGTCGAGACCTGTCTGCACCCCGCCCATACCGACGATCGGCATCTGCGTCGCTCGATAGCACGTCGCGACGGCAGCGAGTGCGACCGGCTTGAGCGCCGGCCCCGAGAGGCCTCCTTGGCCGGGACCGAGGACGGGCCGGAGTGTCCTGCTGTCGAGTTTTAGTCCACGGATCGTGTTGACGAGTGAAAGACCGTCGGCGCCGGCCGCCTGCGCGGCGCGCGCAACCTCCGCGATGTCGGGCACAGCCGGGGAGAGCTTCGCCCACAACGGCTTTCGCGTCGCCAGTCGCGACGCGCCGACGATCTCCGCCGCGCTCTCGGCCGGCGCCTCGACGTTGGGGCACGACACGTTCAGCTCGATCACGCTCACCTCCGCGTGATCGTCCAGCCGAGAGCAGATGTCCGCGTAGTCGTCCGTCTCGAACCCGCCGACCGACACCCAGACGGGCACGCCGAGCTCCCCGAGTTGCGGGAGGTTGCGCGTGATGAAGCGGTCGATGCCCGGATTCGCCAGACCGATGGAGTTGAGCATCCCCACCTCGGTTTCGGCGATACGCACCGGCGTGTTCCCATCCCGTGGAAGCGGCGTGACCGTCTTCGTCACGAACGCGTCCAGGCTGCGCGCAACGTCGGGCGCAGTGAGCGCATCGAGACACCCAGAGGCGTTAAGCAGCACGGAGCACCGGTCCCTCGACACACAGACGCTTGAGCTCGCCGTCGATCTCCACCGCGCAGCCGTAGCAGGCGCCGTACCCGCAAGCCATCGGTGCCTCCCACGCCAGCTGTGCCGTGGGGGCGAGCGTGCGCACCGCCTCCAGCATCGGCTTCGGCCCGCAGGCAAGGACGTCCATCCCTGCCGGGATCAGCTCAGTCACGAGGGTTGGCTCGACGCAGGCCTGGGCGTTCGGTACGAGCTCCGCAGCCTCGGCGTGCCGGTCCGAGCGGAAACCGAGCACGGCGGGCGGGCGCCCAAGCGCTGCCGACAGGTAGGGCAACGGAGCGATCCCGATCCCCCCACCCACGAGCAGCGGCCGCTCCAGATCGAGGTCGAAGCCGTTCCCGAGCGGGCCGAGCACGTGGATGGCCTCGCCGAACTCCAGCTCGCAGAGCGCCGCAGTCCCGGGCCCGATCGCATCGATGAGGAAAGCGAGCTCCCCGCGAGGCGCAAGGCAGAGGCTCATCGGCCGCGGCAGCAGGTGGCCGGGTGTCTCGAGCATGAAGAACTGTCCGGGCACGCCGGGCTCGACGCCGCCGCGCGCGACACGCAGCAGCGTGTACGGGCCGACCTGCTCGTTCGCGACGACGCTAAGCCGCTCGCGTCTCATGCTCGATTCGTTCCTGAAGCTCCTGCAGCGAGAGCGACTCTTCGCTGCGGGCGTTGGCGATCGCGTCCACCGCGGCCGTCGCGCCCGACAGGGTCGTGATACACGGCACCCGCGCCACGAGGGCGGCCTCGCGGATCAGATAACCATCGGTACGGGCCCCCGATCCCTGCGGGGTGTTGACGACGAGGTTGCAGCGGCCGCGGCGGATGAGATCGACCACCGTCGGGCCCTCGCCCTCTTCCGTCACCTTGCGCACGCGTTCCACCTCGAGCCCGGCCGAGGCGAGTGTGTCCGCGGTGCCGGGTGTCGCCAGCAACTTGAACCCGAGCTCGGCGAGCCCATGGGCGACCCGGACGACCGCCCGCTTGTCTGCATCGCGCACCGAGAGGAACGCCGTGCCGGCGACCGGTAGGGGCCGGCCCGCTGCGCGTTCCGCCTTCGCGAAAGCCGTCGGGAGATCGGCGGCGCTCGCCATCACCTCTCCTGTTGCGCGCATCTCGGGGCCGAGGACCGGGTCGGCACCGGGGAAGCGGGCGAACGGGAGCACCGCAGCCTTGACCGAGACGTGGCCGAGGGACTGTCCCTCGAACAGGTCCAACTCGGACAGTCGTGCGCCGGCCATGACGCGGCACGCCGCCTCGACGAGGTTCACACCTGTCGCCTTCGAGGCAAAGGGGACCGTGCGCGAGGCACGCGGATTCGCTTCGAGGACGTAGACGCTGTCGTCGACGACCGCGAGTTGTACGTTCATGAGCCCGACAACGCCGAGCGCACGCGCGAGCGTGCGGACGATCTGACGGATGGCCGCGTCCTGCGCGGCACTAAGGGAGGGCGCCGGTAAGACGCACGCCGAGTCCCCTGAGTGCACGCCCGCCTCTTCCACGTGCTGCATGACCGCGCCGATGTAGGTGTCGGATCCGTCGGAGACGGCGTCGACGTCGATCTCGATCGCGCTCTCGATGAAGCGGTCGATCAGGACGGGGCTGTTGATCGTGCCGAGGTCGTCGACCGAGTAGCAGACGCGCATCGCCCGCCCGCCAAGCACGTACGAGGGGCGGATCAGAACCGGAAAACCGATCCGCTCCGCAATCGCACGCGCCTCCTCGCTGCTTCGCGCTATCCCCCACTCCGGACAGCGAATCCCGAGCCGGTCGAGCAGGGCGCCGAAGCGTTCACGATCCTCGGCGACGTCCACGGCCTCGAACGCCGTCCCGATGATGCGGTGCCCGGCCGCCTCGAGCCCACGCGCCAGTTTCAGCGGGGTCTGACCGCCGAACTGGATCGCGACGCCGTCCGGCCGCTCCCGCTCGCACACCGCGAGCACCTCCTCCAGCCCAAGCGGCTCGAAGTAGAGCCTGTCGGAGGTGTCGTAGTCCGTGGACACGGTCTCCGGGTTGCAGTTGACCATCACGGCTTCGTAGCCGAGCGCGCGGAAGCTCTGCGCGGCGTGCACGCAGCAGTAGTCGAACTCGATTCCCTGACCGATGCGGTTCGGCCCCGAGCCGAGAATGACGACGCGCGGTTTCTCGCCGTGCGGCGGCGCCTCGTCGGCCTCGCCCCAGGTCGAGTAGTAATACGTCGAGGTCGCCTCGACCTCACCGGCGCAGGAGTCGACCCGACGGTACGAGGGACGTACGCCCCAGCCCCGGCGGCTTGCTCGGACGTCTTCCTCGGAGACGCCGCACTTCGAGGCAATGTCCGCGTCGGAGAAGCCCGCCCGCTTGATGCGCAGGAAATCGTCCGCAACCAGGTCTTCCAGCGTCAGTTCGTCGAGTTCGCCCACGAGCTCGACCGCGAACCAGGGATGCGCGCTCTCTGCGAGCCGCCAGATCTCCTCCCCGTCCAGCTCGCGCGAGCGACGTGCCTTGCGGAACGCCTCGACAAAGGTGCGCCCGATGCCCATCGCTTCGCCGACCGACTTCATCTGCGTTCCGAGCGTCGTGTCGGCGCCGGGAAACTTCTCGAACGCAAAGCGCGGGAACTTGACGACGACGTAGTCGAGCGTCGGCTCGAAGCTCGCCGGCGTGGTGCCGGTGAGATCGTTCGGGATCTCGTCGAGCGTGTAGCCGACGGCAAGCTTCGCGGCCACCTTGGCGATCGGGTAGCCGGTCGCCTTCGAGGCGAGCGCGGAGGACCGGGAGACGCGAGGATTCATCTCGATCACGCGCAGTTCTCCCGTGTCACGCTCGCGCGCGAACTGGATATTCGATCCGCCGCACTCAACGCCCACCGCCCGGACGAGCGCCGCCGCCGCGTCGCGGAGCTCCTGATAGGCGTGGTCCGAGAGCGTCATCTGCGGCGCGACCGTCACGGAGTCCCCGGTGTGGACGCCCATCGGATCGATGTTCTCGATCGAGCAGACGATCACGACGTTGTCCTTCCGGTCGCGCACGACCTCGAGCTCGAACTCGTCCCAGCCGCGGACCGATTCCTCGACGAGCACCTGTCCGATCGGGCTCTCGAAGATGCCGAGCTCGACCTGGCGGTACAACTGGTCGACCGTCTCGACGAAGCCGCCACCGTGGCCGCCGAGCGTAAATGCCGGCCTGACCACCGCAGGGGTTCCGAGACCCGCCAGTTGATCGAGATCTGTGACGATGCGGGAATTCGGTGTGCGCAGGCCGACGGAGCGAACGGCGTCGCGGAAGAGCTCGCGGTCCTCGGCACGGCGGATGACGTCGAGGGGGGCACCGATGAGCTCCACGCCGAGGTCGTCGAGGACGCCGGCCTCCGCCAGTTCCCTGGCGAGGTTGAGCGCCGTCTGGCCGCCCATCGTCGGGAGGAGCGCGTCCGGCCGTTCGCGTGCAAGGACGTCGGTGACGCCGTCGAGGTCGAGCGGCTCGAGGTAGGTCCGATCTGCGAAACCGGGGTCGGTCATGATCGTCGCGGGGTTCGAGTTCACGACGATCGTGCGGAAGCCGTCCTCGCGCAAGACCTTCAACGCCTGGCAGCCGGCGTAGTCGAACTCGCACGCCTGCCCGATCACGATCGGGCCGGAGCCGATCAGGCAGATCGACTCGAGATCATGCCGCCTGGGCATACGCCACCTCCTCGACCCACTGTTCGATGATCGGCCAGGCGTCGTGCGGGCCGGGGCCGGCTTCCGGATGGAACTGCACCGACCGCGCGTGCTCGAGCGGAAGGTCGAGCCCTTCGACGGTTCCGTCGTAGAGCGAGACGTAGGTCGCTTCCCGCGATGCCGAAGGCGCGACCGCGAAGCCGTGGTTCTGGCTCGTGACGAGGACGCGTCCCGACGCCCGTTCGAGAACTGGATGGTTCGCGCCGCGGTGCCCGAACGGAAGCTTGAAGGTCTCGTGCCCGGTGGCGAGGGCGAGCAGCTGGTGGCCGAGACAGATCCCGAGCAGCGGCACGCGGCCGATCAACTCGCGCACGACGGCGATCTCGTCCTCGAGGGGCTCGGGGTCGCCGGGACCATTCGAGAGGAGGACAGCGTCGAAACGAAGCAGCTCGCCCGCGGTCGCGTCGTGCGGAAACACCGTCACCGCCGCGCCCGCACCCGCCACGCGACGGAGGATGGAGCGCTTGCAGCCGTAATCGACGACGGCGATCCGTACGAGCCCGGCGTCTGAGTAGATGTAAGGCCTGGGAGTCGAAACCTCGGCTGCGAGCGCGCGACCGGCCATCGACGGCTGCGACCGTGCGACCGAGACGGCCTGCTCGGCAGAGCCCCCACCGGCGACCGCGACCGCACGCAGCGCCCCCGCGTCGCGCAGCTTCAGCACGAGCGAACGGGTGTCGATTCCGCTGAGTGCAACGATGCCGCGCTCATGCAGCCAGTCCGTCCATGCGGGGCCGCGCGCTTCGCGCATGAGAACCGCGCGAGCATGCGGTCGGGCGGATTCGGATCGGCCCTCCGCCACCCCGTAGTTCCCGACCATCGGCGCCGTGAAGCACACGAGCTGCTCGGTGAAGCTCGGGTCGGTGACGACTTCCTGGTAACCGGTCATCGCGGTGGTGAACACGGCCTCGCCGACGGCGAAGCCCTCCGCCCCGACAGAGTCGCCGCGGAAGACCGTGCCGTCCTCGAGCGCGAGGAAGCCGCTCATCGGCCGCTCTCCGGCCGAAGTGGCCACCCCGGCAAAGCCGGCAAGGCCTCTTCAGCGACGTCGCGGTCCTCAGCACTCGCGCCGGCGATCGCCACGCTGCGGGCGCTGAGGCGATCCCTAAAGTAGGGAGCTCGTGAGGGAAACATGGTTTCCCTCACGGGAGCGAGCCGAAGGCGAGCGACGGTCACGCCGTGTACGCCAGTCGCCCTGAAGCGATCGTCGCGCGTACCTTGCCCTTCACCGTCTCGCCGAGAAGCCACGAGTTCACGGAGCGCGACCGGAACATCTCCTCCGTGACCCGATAGCTCGCGTTCAGGTCGAGCAGGACGAGATTCGCTGCGGAGCCGACCGCGATGCGTGGTTCGTCGAGCCCGTACGCGCGTGCAGGGCCCGCGGACATCCGCTCGAGCACGACCTCGAGCGGAACGAGGCCGGGCTCGATGAGGTGGGTGTAGAGCGCCGCGAACGCCGTCTCGAGGCCCGTGACGCCGAACGGCGCGGCTTCGAACGGCACCTCCTTCTCGTGTCGCGCGTGCGGCGCGTGATCGGTGGCGATCGCAGTAATGGTTCCGTCCTTGAGCCCTTCGATGAGCGCGGTGCGGTCCGACGCCGAACGCAGCGGCGGGTTCATCTTCAGGTTCGAGTCGAGCGACCGGATCGCTTCGTCCGTCAGACAGAGATGGTGCGGCGTCACCTCCGCAGTCGCCTGCACGCCGTCTGCCCGGGCGCGCCGGAGCGCCTGCACCGACTCCCACGCGGACAGGTGGAGCAGGTGGAGGGGTTGCCGTTCGTATGCCGCAAGTGCGAGATCGCGCTCGACCATCAGGCTCTCGGCCACTGACGGATAGCCGGTGAAACCGAGCTCCGCGGAGACCTCGCCCTCGTGCATCTGGCCGTCGCGCGAGAGCGTGCGCTCCTCGCAGTGCAGCGCAATTCGCCTGCCGGTGACCGCGCCGTACTGGAGCGCGCGCCGCATCAGCCCCGGCGTAGCAACCGGCACGCCGTCGTCGCTGAAGCCCACCGCGCCGGCGTCGGCGAGCTCGGCCATCTCGGCCAGCTCGGCCCCGGCCTGGCCTTTGGTGATCGCCGCCAGGAACCCGACCGCGATCTCGGCCCCGGTGCGAGCGGCCTCGATCAACGAGCCGAGCGTTGCCGCGGAGTCGACGACCGGGTCGGTGTTCGGCATCGCGAGGATCGCGCAGTAGCCGCCGGCGGCGGCGGCCCCCGTGCCTGAGGCGATCGTCTCCTCGTCCTCCCGGCCGGGTGTGCGGAGGTGCACGTGCGGGTCGAGGAAGGCCGGTGCGAGCACCAGACCCTCGGCGTCGATGACGCGGTGCGAGTTCGTCTCGAGGTTCTGGCCGAGTGCCGCAATCACGCCGTCGTCGACGCGCACGTCGAGCACTGCATCCACACCTTCGACCGGGTCGACGACACGAGCGCCGCGCACGACGATGTTCTCCATGGGAGTGTCCTTGGCGAACAGCATCACGCGACCTCCAGCACCGATTCGGTCTTGACTTCGATCGGGCCGTTCGTCAGCAGGTCGTAGAGGACTGCCATCCGCGTCACGAGACCGGCCCTCACCTGCGTCTCGATCAGCGCGTCCGCGTGGTCGGCGACCCGCGGGTCGATCTCGACGCCGCGGTTCATGGGCCCGGGATGCATCACCTTCTGGCCCGGCCGCAGACGCTCGGGCGTCACGCCCCAGCGCGCCGCGTACTCACGCAGCGACGGGACGTAGTTTGCGCCCTCCTGCATTCGTTCGCGCTGCATCCTCAGGACGTAGACGACGTCCGCGCCTGCGATGACCGAGATGTCCGTGGTCGCCTCGCATCCCATCGCCTCGACCCCGCGAGGAAGGAGCGCCGGCGGGCCGACGAGCGTGACGTGGGCGCCCATCAGCGCCAGAGCCTGGATCAGGGACCGGGCCACCCGTGAGTGGAGAACGTCGCCGACGATCGCGACGTGCAGTCCCTCGATTCGGCCGAGCTCCTCTCGCATCGTGTACAGGTCGAGCAGGGCCTGTGTCGGGTGCTGATGCTTCCCGTCGCCGGCGTTCACGACATGGGCCTCCGTCACTCGTGCGACGAGGTTCGGCGCTCCGATCTGCGGGTGACGGATGACGATCACGTCCGGGCCGTAGGCGCCGAGTGTGATCGCCGTGTCCTTGAGCGACTCCCCCTTGTCCACCGAGGACCCGGACGACTTGATCGACATCGTGTCTGCGGAAAGCCGCTTTGCGGCGAGCTCGAAGCTTGACGACGTCCGCGTCGAGGACTCGTAGAAGACGTTGATCACGAGCCGTCCTTTGAGCGTCGGGAGCTTCTTCACTTCCCGGTCCATGCTGCGCTCGAGCGTGCGCGCCGTCGCGAGCAGCCGGTCGATGTCGTCGCGCGAAACGTCCTTGATCGAGATGAAGTGTCGCCTCGGCGGCGATGTGGGCGGACGCAGGTCCTCCCGCATGACGCGAATCTCAGCCATCCTCGTGGGCCTCCTCTGGTGCGGGAACGAGCAGAATGCGGTCGACCTCGTCCACCTCGACGAGCTGCACCTGGATTCGCTCGTCGCGGGAGGTCGGAAGGTTCTTGCCGACGTAGTCGGGGCGGATCGGCAGCTCGCGGTGACCACGGTCGACGAGCACTGCAAGCTGGATGCGCTCCGGCCGGCCGTAGTCGAAGAGAGCCTCGATCGCCGCACGGATCGTGCGACCGGTGTAGAGCACGTCGTCGACGAGGACGACCGTCTTGCCCTCGAGCGGAAAGTCGAGCGCCGTCGAGCGGACGACCGGCTGCGGATGCCGCGGCGCGCCGCCGCCGCGCACCTGGACGTCGTCGCGGTAGAACGTGATGTCGACCGCGCCGAAATCGGGCGCAGCGCCCGCTCGCTCCTCGATCAGCCGTCGTAGACGATGCGCGAGCGGCACGCCGCGCGTCTGGATGCCGACGAGCGCCACTCGCGTCAGATCGGGATTCGCCTCGATGATCTCATGCGCGATCCGCGACAGCGTCCGCCGGAGCGCATCAGCATCGAGGAGAACCGTCCCCTCCGGAGCTTCCACTGCGCTCACCGAGCAGGCAGGGTCGACGGTTTACGGGCAAGCAGCTTCATACGACTCCTTCCCGGCCTCACTGGACCGGTTTAAAGGGGTTCGGGTCGTGCGGGACTCTACGCGACCGGCCGGATGTTGTCGATCAGCCGGTTATGCCGACATCGAGCACGTCTGAACGAAATTCCCTGGTGGTTCGAAGGGTGGCGGTTTTCGGGCGCCGAACGTCGATCGCAGTGGCGCGTCTCACGACAAATGCCGTTCGACCGACCGCCAGGCTCTCGCCGCAGATCTTCGCTCGCACGAGCCGCGAAGGACCTCCGGATAGTGAGACGCGCCGCAGCCCGTCTCGGCCGTAGAGGCAGGAACTGAGGACGTACAGCCGACTTCGGTCGGCGTTGAAGGCGAAGTTCATGAGGTGATCCCGCCGAAGCCCGGTACGCAAGCTCCGCAGGATGTTTCCGTGCTGCCCGTACTGCACGAGCGACTCGCCTCCCGTCGTGGCGATCCAGCCGACGCCGAAGGGCTCGATCATGCCATGTGCGTCCGCGAGGCAACCAGAGCGCGACGCCGCCACCTCGCAGGCCCGCAGCGTTGTGCCATCGGCATCCACCCAATCGGCGCCACTCGTACAGAGTTCGATTGCATTCGGGTAGCAGCTGCCGTGGTAGCTCAGGACGACGCGAGAGGCATCGTCCCGCGCGGCTCCCCAGTAGATCGACCACATGTGCCCGTGTGCCGGCCTCAATGTGACGGTGGACCGTCGTTCGCCGGTGCCAGCATCGAGCTGTGTCAAGACCGGAGCCTCCTCGCGGAGGTGATTCGCCTTGTCGACCTCTTCGCCGAGACGCCCGCCGTAGGCGTAGATCAATTCACCTGCGAGAACGATGCCGCGATACCGCACCCCCCGGTTCGAGCGCGTAGGTCGTGAGCCGCATCGCCGTCCGACCATCGAGCACGGCAATCGAGTCGTTGCCGGTCCCGGTCGAGACGAGCACGAACAGCCGATCCCGGGCCGGCGCGAGAAACCGCCCGGCCGTGATCCGCTCGCGCGGCTTCGGACCCAGTCGACGGCGCACGACGATCTTCCCGGACGGCAGCGCGAGCTCGATCAGGCGGTTGTCTGAGAGGAGTGCGACTGCCCGTTCGCTCGTTTGCGTAGACGGAGCCGCAAGCGCTAACGCGGTCGCGATGAGCGGAGCGACGAGCCCCATGCCTGAACCCTACGGTGCCGGCCGGCGCACGAGTCCATGCCGGTAGAGCTCCGCCCATTGCCAGGCGTCGAGGTCACGCGCACGGGCGCGACGTTCGAAACCAAGCTCCGTCTCGCATCGCTTCAGCAGCTTTCTTGACACAACTGCGCCGGGCCCCTCGCGAAACCCGCGTGCAAGAAACGCCTGGTAGCCGCGGCGTTCGGCCACGGGGACAAGCGCTTCGTCGCGCCGCGCGATCCGCAGCAGCCCGGCATCCACGTCCGGGGGAGGCGCAAAGACGCAGCGAGGGAGGCGTCGCGCTACGGATAGCTCGAACCACGCTCCCCAATAGACGCCGAGCTGCGTGCTCGGCCACACCGCCGCGCGCTTTTCGGCAACACCCCACTGGACGATGACGTCTGCGGTCGTAAGCGGAACGACGGGGTCGAGCAGCCGCCGCAGGATCGTCGTGGCGCCGCCGAACGGCGGGTTCGCAACAACCTTGAACGGTTCTCGCGGCAGCGGAACGCGGAGCGCATCGTCGAGGCGGACATCCACCTGTGGGTACCGGCGCCTCAGTACTTCGGCGAGATAGGCATCGATCTCGACGGCCACGACGCGCGCGCCGCCGCGTACCAGCGGCCTCGTCAGTACACCGGTCCCGGCACCGAGATCGAGAACGAGGTCGCCGGGCTGAACGTGCGCAGCCCGAACCAGCTCCGCGGCGAGCTTGCTACTGCGGAGAAAGTGCTGGCCGCGGCCGCGACGGTGTCGCGGTCGGACGGCCACGGAAGACCACCATGCTCGTCATCGCCTCCAATTCTACGGTTCGCCGATCACGTCTTCGGGCTCGGTCATGGCCTCGATCGCGTCCTGTGCCTGCTCGACGGACGACTCGGGGACCGAAACGGTCACGGAGTCGTCCTCACCATCGGCGATCTCCGCGTCGATGCCCGCCGAGCGCAGGATCTCCTGGATCTCCTCCGCCTCGGCCACGTCACCGGCCACCGCAACTCGAACCATGCCCGTCATTGCGGCGCCGATGATACGGCCTCCGGCTCGCGCCGGCGGAGCGCCCCACCCTTGACCAGCCGGGGTGGGCCCCGCTCGGAGAGCGGGACGTCGACGACGTCGAAATCCTTCGGGACGACCGTGTCCGGGAAGACCTCGCGCGCCTCGCCGGCGATCTCCGGGCCGAAGTAGCGGTTGGACAGATGGGTCAGGGCGAGGAGGCCGACATTCGCGCGCTGGGCGATGCCGGCGGCCTGGGCAGCAGTCTGGTGCCGTGTCTCCTGCGCGCGCTCGCGCTCTTCTTCCGCGAAGGTGGCCTCCGTGACGAGGACGTCCGCACCCCACGCTGCTTCGACGATCGTCTCCGAGGGCGCCGTGTCGCCGGTGATCACGATCTTGCGGCCGGGTCGCGGCGGGCCAAGGACCTGATCGGCGTTCACCCGGCTCCCGTCCGGACAGATCACCGACTCCCCCTGCTGGAGGGCACCGCGCGCCGGGCCACTCGGCACGCCGAGGGCATCGGCCGCCTCGACGTCGAAGCGTCCAGGCCGAGTGGCCTCGATCAGAGACCAGCCGAGGGCGGGAACACCATGCGAGACGGCGAAGGTCGCGAGCCGGTAGCCGTCCCGTTCGAAGGCGTCGCCAGGCTCGAGCTCGATCACGCGCACCTCGTACGACAGTTTCCCGACGACACGCCTCAGCGACCCGAGCAGGTCGACGAGCCCCCGGGGGCCGTACACCTCCAGAAGGCGCTCGCGCCCCCGCAGCGAGAAGGTCTTGAAGAGGCCAGGGAGGCCGAGGATGTGGTCGGCGTGGAAGTGCGTCACGAAGATCTCCTCGAGCTCGACTAGCCCGACAGACGACCGGAGTAGCTGGCGCTGAGTTCCCTCGGCGCAGTCGAACAGCAGCCGGTGGCCGCCGCGGCGGACGAGCAGTGCCGCCGGCGCCCTCTGCGCGGTCGGCATCGAGCCTGCGGTGCCCAGGAAGACGAGGTCGAGATCCATGAGGCGATTCTAGGTTTGGCCCGACTTGTAGGCTCGGCGCGTGCAGCACGCGACAGGGCTGAACGTGACCGTCTGGGGCGACGGCGAGCCGGCCGTCTTCGTCCACGGCAGTTTCGGCTGGGGCGAAGAGACCTGGCGCGAGCAGCGTCCCCTAGCGGACTCGTACCGGCTCCTGCTCGTCGACCGACGCGGCTTCGGCGGCAGCCCGGCGAACGGACGCGTCGACTTCGACCGTGACGCCGACGACGTTGCAGAGTTGTTGGCTGACGGCGCGCACCTCATCGGTCACTCGTACGGCGGCGTGGTGTCATTGCTCGCCGCGGCACGGAATCCTCAAGCGGTGCGCTCGCTGACGGTGATCGAGCCGCCCGCACTCGGACTCGTTCGAGGAAATCCGGCCGTCGAGGAGTTCATCTCCGGAGTCGGGGACGCGATGCGGGATGCACGGGATCCGAGCGACTACCACGCGCGCTTCCTGCGCAATTTCGGTTTTTCGCCGCGTGACGAGGTCCTCGCCGGAGGCGATCTCGAAGCAGCTCGTTCGTCATGGGGCGAGCGAAGCCCCGCAGAGGCCGAGATTCCGTTCGACGAGCTCGGCGAGATACGAACGCTCGTCGTCCGCGGCGACTGGGCCTCCGCTCCTCGCGCTGCCGCGGAGCGCGGGGGCGTCATCTTCCGTGCGGTCTGCGACGTCCTCGTCGAACGGTTGGGCGCCGAGTCGGCGGTCTTTCCGTCGGCACACAATCCTCACCTGCTCGGCGAGCCGTTCAACGACCGGCTGCGCGCATTCTGGGAGGACCCGTGACCGTCGCTCGCCTTCGACTCGCTCGCGTGGGGGAAACCATGTTTCCCCCACAAGCCCCCTTCTTCAGAAGTCGCCTCAGAGGTGGTGGCGATGCGACCGCCGCCACCACCCCTGAGGACCGCGACGTCGCTTGCGACGTCGCTGAAGAGGCCGTGCCGGCTTTGCCGTCACGGTCGCTTCCGCAGCGGGGAAACCTCCCGGTTTCCCCCTACGCCCCTTCCACCGCTCATAGGCCACAGATCGGCGTATGAGCGAGGACATTCGGGATCTCATCCGCCGCAAGGCTTCCGGAGAGGAGCTCGACGAGATCCGCGAGCTTTGGAAGCGCCACTCGATCGCCGAGGACGAGCGCGACCTGCCGGGCCTGATCTCGACGCTGACGCCGAACTGCATATACCAGCTCGTACAGAGCGGCCACCGCTGGGAAGGCCACGAGGGTGCGACCCGCTTCTACATGGAGTTGCTGTCTGCGTTCCCCGACATCCATTTCGACCTGACCGACATCGTGATCGGCCCGCAGGGCGTCTGCGAGGAGGCTGACGTGACCGGCACGCACAAGGCGGAGTGGCTCGGCTTTCCGCCCTCCGGCGAGCGGCTTGCCTGGAAGGTCGTGATCTTCTTTCCCTGGGATCCCGAGCAGCGCCTGTTCCGCGGCGAGAAGGTCTACACCGCCGGCCTACCGCTGGTCGAGTAGGCAGCCGCGACGGACAAAGCCAGCCACGGCGGCGAGGGTTGCGGAAAGAACTGCTCAGACAGGCATCGCCGGTCTACTTGCCCAGACCGCCACCACGATGAACCAAACGCCGAAAGTGCCCAGACTGCGGCGCCGTCTCGACGACTGCGTGACTTTGCCAGTCGCCGGGCTATGAAACTGACCGTGCTGCGATGAGGGAGCAGACACGCCACAATGTAAGCCGTTACCGCTTCAAGTCAAAATGACCCAAGCTCTACGCGACTAGTGCTCAGGTCGTCGTGAAACGATTACGGCCCCAACCGCCCGAAGGGAAGAGCGGCGCCTTGGTCGCCCTCCTATAGTCGGGCCGTGTGCTGCCTCGTCGCGCTGCTCGGCGGGTTCACCGGAGCGCTGGTCAGCATCGCTCTTGCCGTCGCGTTTCTTCAGTGGGCTGGAGAAGCAGACGCGCTGGTCTGGACCGCGACGTTCGCGTTCTTCTGCTTGTTCGGCATACCGCTGGGTGCCGGGCTTGCCGTCTGGCGGCGGCGCCGAAGAGCGAAGCCCACTCAGCGTTAAATCGCCAAACTCCTGAGTTAAGGCAGGACCAACTGCTGCCCGGGCACGAGGATCGTGCTGTGTAGGTGATTGCGCTGCTGGAGCTCCCAGATCCCCTGCCGCGGGTCTCCCGCGTAGTGGGCGGCCGCGATCGACCAGAGCGTGTCTGTCGGCTTCACCACGTAGCCCACGGGTTTCCCAGCGCCGCCGGACGGCCGGGCGACCACGCCCACCACGAGGGAGATGGCCAGGAGGAGGACTGCCAGTCGAGGGAACATGTGTTCGTAGGGTACCGAACACCTGTTCGCCTTGTCAAGTTCCTCGACCTACCGCGGATGTCCGCTTCGAGGGCGCTTGAGGACCCAAACAGACGCCAGAAGTAGGGGCACCGCGAGGACGAGAACGAGTGTGCCGACGGGACGACGTCCACCGTCGTAGTCCGGAGTGGCCACCAGCCACACGCCGTATGCGATGAAGGGCACAGCGACGAGAAACCCAGCCACCGCAGCGAGACGCATGCCGATCAGAGCGTGGCCAGCTCCGGCGTGAGCCGCGTCCCCCGGATGTTGAGGACGATCATCGAGTGGGCCGGGGCGCTTCGCCGCTCTGTCGGGGAGCCCGGATTCAGCACCCAGAGGTGCTGGAACTGCTCGACCTGCGGGACGTGCGTGTGGCCGTAGACGACCGCGCCGCAGTCCTCGAACCGGGCGGCGAGCCGCGCTTCGCGCCGGTCGCGAGGGCCGGGGTCGTGCACCATTCCGATCTGGACACCGTCCACCTCGACGACGCGCTGCCTCGGCAGCATTTGCTTGAGGGCCTCCTCGTCCATGTTTCCGCACACGCCGGCGACGGGTGGGCCGAGCTTCTGCAGCTCCTGCAGGAACTCCGCCGACACGAAGTCTCCTGCGTGTAGCACGAGGTCAGCGCTCAAGATCAGCCGCACGCACTCCTCGGGTAGCGCCCGCGTCCCGCGGGGGATGTGGGTGTCGGAGATGACGGCGACGCGGGTCAGGAAGCTGCGACCGGCTCAGGCACTCCGACTCGCGGCTCGTGCAAGAACTGCCCGGCCTTCCAGACGAGCTCGCCGTCCGCGTAGACCTCCCCGTCCGCGCGGAGGTCGCAGATCATGTCCCAGTGCAGACCGGATTCGTTCCGGCCGCCGAGCTTCTTGAAGCTCGAGCCGAGCGCGAAGTGCATCGTGCCGCCGATCTTCTCGTCGAAGAGGATGTCGCGCGTGAAACGGTCGATCTCGTAGTTCAGCCCGAACGCGACCTCGCCGAGGATGCGCGCCCCGTCGTCCATGTCGAGCAAGGACTGCAGGAAGTCGTTCCCGTCGCCGGCCTCCGCACGGACAACCCGACCGCCCTCGAAGCGCAGACGAACGTCCTCCACGCCACGGCCCTGGAAGATCGCGGGAAACGAGAAGCGGATCTGGCCTTCGGTCGCGGTCTCGACGGGGCTCGTGAAGATCTCGCCGTCGGGCATGTTCAATTTGCCGTCGGCCGCAAGCCATTCGCGGCCCGCCACGTTGACCCGCAGGTCGGTGTCCGGCCCGACGACCCGCAGCTCGGTGAAGGTCTTCAGCTCGCGCGCGCGATCGTTCAACTCCACTGAGACTCCACGCCAATGTGCGACCGGGTCCTCGTCTCCACGCACGTGGCACGCCCCGTAGACGAAGTCCTCGTATTCCGCGAGTGACATCTCCGCGTCCTGCGCGTGTGCTTCCGTGGGGAACCTCGTGCCGACCCACTTCGCGTTTCCCTCGTCGATACGTTCCCAGAGGCGGGTCGTCAGCTTCCGGCGCGCCGCGATCTTCATGCTGACACGGCGCGGATCGGCCTGACTGAGGGCACGTGTGTTCCGATCGGCCCAGATGGTCACGATCGCGTCGAGGTGGTCGATCTCGAAACGGTCGATCTCCGAGACGAAGGTCAGCTGCTCGTCGGATGCCTCTCCGACTGCGATCACGTCGATCCCCTCGACCTCCACCCGCGTGCGTGGATAGGCGCCGGCACGTAACGCCTCCCGGTAGAGCTCCCGGACAAAGGGCGCCGCGACAGTCCCACCATCGAGTCGGACGATCTCGCCCGGCTTGAGCTCGAGCGAGTAGTTGACGAGCAGATCAGCCAGCTTCGCCACGCGCGGATCCGTCATGTCGGTTCTTATATCGCATCCGGCGCGTCTTCAAGACCGGCCGAACCGGACATGTCCGCTAGGCGCGGAAGGTGCGCGTGAACGTGGCCGTGCGGTCCGGATTGCTCTCGGCGTGAAGCGTCACGGTTACGCGGTACGAACCGCGCCTCAGCTTCGGCAGCTTGAAGAGAACGTCCCGTGCCGCCTCACCCTGGCCCGTGGCACCGGTGAGCCTGCGGGTGCTCGTCGGGCGGGTGATCTTCACGTCGTACGAGAAGCCCTCGGCAGCGCGGACGAGGAAAGACTGCGGCAGCTTGAAGGTCGCCTGACCACCGACGATCCGATCGGTGTGACGCCACTGCATGGGTGTCCCGGTGCACTGCTGATTGGCCATGATCGCGTTCTTGACAGTGGTGAAGGAGGCGCGCCGCGTGCCGTCCGGCAGAACGAGCCCGCTCTGCCACGCCGGCAGGCTCGTCTCGTCAACCGCGTGGAAGAAGTTCAGAAGCGCCACATTCGGATCGCAGGCCATCATCGCGACCAACTGTCCGTAGTAGATCCCCTGCGTCGCCTCGTCGATGGCCGGAACGTTCTCTGCGCCGGTATAGAGGCCGGCTTTGTCGGGCGAGATCTTCGCCTGGTATCCGACCTCGTCCACGTAGATGTGGACGTATGGCCCGGCGCCCGAGTCGCCCAACTCCTGGAAGAGTGGCTGTGCCGTGCCGTGGAACGCGTCCCACCAGGCCTGCTTGAAGCGATCGAAGTTCGCGCAGCCGATCTTCGGCCAGGCGTACCCGACCGTCGGCGCGTCGGTGTTCAGGTTCGGGTAGCAGTGAATCGAGACCTCGTCCGCGATCGGTTTCGTCCGACCGCTGGCGCGATACGCCTCACCGACCTCCTCCAGGAAGCGAATCGGCGAGTGCGAGACATTGCTGGAGGCTTCGAAGTCGTCGTTCCCGCGCGGCGAGAGGCCGAACCCGATCACCGTGACGTTCGGGTCGACGGCCTTGACCGCGTCGTAGCAAGCGGCCATCGCCTGCTCCTGGACGTAGCCGGAGATGCCCTTGCCCGACTCGTCGAACTGCGGCTGGTGGAAACGCGGCTGGTTGCCCTCGTTCAGGCAGATGACCTTCCGGACGTAGGGGTAGCGCTGCACGACCTTGGCCGCGTACTGAGCGAAGAGCTGCACGCCGTTCGGCGTGTCGACGAGTGAGCGGGCCTTTTCCGGGTAGATCGCGAAGATCACCTCGATGCCGTGGCGCATCGCCTGCGGCAACGCGCGGTCGAAGAAAGCCTGGTCGACGATCGTGTTGGGCTGGGAGGGATCCCAGAAGGCCGCCATCCGGTTCTCGGTCATGCCGAGATCGGTGAGCATGTGGAAGAAGCCCGGTCCGCCGTCGTCGGCGTACTTGCCGGCGTCGTCCGCGACGCCGAAGGTGGTGCTCGAGGCCCCGCCCGCAAGAGCTAGAGCCGTGCAGGCGCACGCCAGGACCGCAGTGATCCGCCACATGCCCTTCTCTTCGGCAGATCAGGCGCTGAGTTTGAGCGCCCGGTTAGGGATGTTCGAAAGATTCCTCGACCTAGGTTGTTACTTAGGACGGCTGCGCGGGCGAAGCCCGCCCAGCCTCTATGCGGCGCCGCCCAGTCGGCGCCTAGGACGGCTGCGCGGGGGAAGCCCGACCAGCCTCGATGCGGCGCCGCCAAGTCGGGGCCTGGAGCACTGCATCGAGGAGTTTTCCGGCCCCGAACCGGACCGGGTCGTCGGCCGGCAGGCCGGTTTCCTCCTCCGCGGCGGCAATCGCCGCGTGGGCCTCCTCCTCGGAGACATACAAGGTGTTGAGGGCGACGGCGACGACCTTGGCCGGCCGTAGCTTCAGCGACATCCGTTCGTGGAGGTCGACGAGCTCCGCCAGGCTCACGATCGGTGACGCCGTCGGGTCGCCTTCGACCACCGTCCGCCCCACCTCGTGGCAGAGCACATAGAGATGCGGCGCACTGCCGTGGATCAGCCCCACCGTCACGCCCGAGTAGATCGGATGCAGGATCGCTCCTTGTCCTTCCACCCAGAGGAGATCGCCCTTCTTCGCGCCCTCGACCACGAGGCGCTCCGCGGCGCCGGCGAGGAAGTCGGAAACGACGGCGTCGACGGAGATCCCCCAGCCGGCGATCGCGATCCCGGTCTGCCCGGTCGGAACGAAGACGGACTTCAGGCCTCGCCTGCGCGCCTCGAGATCGAGCTCACAAGTTGCGGTCATCTTCCCGATGGCGCAGTCCGAGCCGACCGTCAAGACGATCGTCGCGTCGACCTCGAGGTTCTCCCCTGTCGCCGTGCTCAGGTCGGCCGGCGGTTCGCGGAGGTCCCGCAGCTCGACGCCGTGCTTCGCGGCGAGCTCCGGCAGGCCGCGGATGTCGTACAGGCGAACGTGCAGGCCGTTTTCGAGATCGAGACCCTTCGCAACGCAGCTCTTCAGCAGTTCCTGCCAGTCGCCCGGAAAATGCCCGCCCTGGGTGACGACGCCGACGAGCGCGGTGTTCGGGTCGAACCGCAGCGCTTCGTCGACCGTGCCGACGATCGGGACCCCGTCCTCGGTCTCGCCCGCACGCTTGGAGTCGAGCATTGCGACAACGGAATCGCGTCGGTAGCGCATGACCCCGCGTGCAGTCTTGGCGTAGTGCGGGTCGTGCGAGAACTCTTCAGCGAGGATCAGGTACTTCTTCTCTGACACCGAGTCCTGGTTGGTCGGAGGGCCACTGGATTCCCTCGCTGAACTCCACACCCGGCCACGGATCCTCCGCAAGCAAGATGTTGCCGTCAAGATCGACGTGGGTGCAGAGGCTTGCGATCTGCGCGGCCGCAGCGATACCGAGACCCGACTCGACCATGCAGCCGAGCATGACGCCCAGGTCGAGTGCGCGCGCCGCGTGTGCCATGCGTACGGCTTCGCGGATACCGCCGGACTTTGCGAGCTTGATGTTGATCCCGTGCGCGCGCTCGGCGCACGCCGCGACATCACTCAACCGATGGCAGTCCTCATCGACGTAGATCGGGATCGGCGACGCGGCTTTCAGCCGGGGACCGTCAGGGTCACCGGCGGGCAGCGGTTGCTCGCAGTACTCCACGTCGAGCTCCGCGAGCCGGGGCAGCGCGTCGAGCGCCTCGTCGAATGTCCAGGCCTCGTTCACATCCACCTGGAGCGGCGCGCGCGTGACCTCGCGAACAGCGCGCACGCGCTCCACATCCAGGCCGTCGCCCGCGCCGAGCTTGAGCTTGAGTCGGGTGAAGTCCACCGCCCTGGTGGCACGCCGCGCCATGTCGTGCGGATCGCCGAGCCAGATCGTCCAGGACGTAGGAGGTCCCTCGCGTTCCAACCCGAGCAGTCGCCACACCGGGAGGTCGACGAGCTTTCCCTGCAGATCGTGCAGCGCAGCGTCGATCGCGGCGCGCGCTGCCCATTCACGCGCCGGCAGTCGCTCCGCGATTGCCTCGAGCGCAAACGGATCGTCGCCGAGCACGTCGCCGTGCTCCTCGATGTACGCGAGCGCGGACTCCGCGCTCTCGCCGTAGCGCTCGATTGGAGCCGCCTCGCCGAACCCCGAGACCTTGCCGTGCCGTACCTCCACGAATACAACATCGGTCGTGTCGCTCGACTCGCGCGAGATGACGAACGTCTCGGCGAGCTCGAGCGTCGCGATCCGGGCGGTTACCTCCATCGGGGCTACACTAGTCATCCCCGCGCCTGTAGCTCAGGGGATAGAGCGTGCGCCTCCGGAGCGCAAGGTCGCAGGTTCGATTCCTGCCAGGCGCATTCGCCGAGCGAAGTCCGGCTCGGCTGGCGCCGAGCCATGATGACTTCGCTCGGCTTCACTCGCTAGCGGTTTGCGGCGAACGCCGGCACAGCCGGCATTCGCGGCGCGTTGGATTGGACTCTTGCCGAAGTGGTTCGGGTGACTCCGAAAAGCTGCTCGGGGGCATAGCAACGTGCGCCGTCTCTGGCGGGCCCCGCCCAGAATCGGCAACAGGAGGAAAGACATGCGCCGTCTTGCGCCTGCCGCCGTCTTACCGGGCCGGGAACGGACTGCAGGACACGAAACTGGTGCGCCAGGACGGGTCCCTAGAAATCGTCCGACGATTCGATCATCACGGGGAGCCCGGCCCCCTGGCCGGGCTCCTTGCTCGAGAGCCGCGTTAGCCTCTTCGGCTTGCGCGAGTACCTCAGAAGTCTGAATCCGCAACTGCCGCGGGACGTTTGGATCCTTCAGGCCGGCGGGCTCGCGAACATGTTCGGGAACGGGGTCATCGGGCCGTTCCTGATCATCTACCTGCACAACGTGCGGGGGATCTCGCTCGGCGTCGCAGGTCTCGTCGTCGCATCCAATTCCGCCGCGGGGCTCGTCTCCGGATTCGTCGGCGGTGCGCTCTCCGACCGGCTGGGGCCGCGCCGGGTCTTGACCGGTGCGTTGATCGTGATGGCGGTGGCGTTCGCCCTCTTCCCGCTTATTCGCAACCCCTGGCAGGCCTTTGCGCTGAACGCGCTCGTCGGCCTCGGCAGCGGCTCCTTCTGGCCCAGCCAGTCGACGCTGCTCAACTCGCTCACGCCCAAGGAACGACGTCATACCGCCTTCGCGCAGCAACGTATGACGATGAACCTCGGTATCGCACTCGGCGGCCTCGTCGCCGGTGCCATCGCACGCACGGCCCACCCGAGCACGTTCACGTTCCTTTTCCTGCTCAACGCCGCCACGTTTCTCGTCTTCGTCGCCGTGCTGCGGCTCGTTCCGGCACCGCGTCACGTCGAGGCGCACCACGAACCGGGCCGCTACGCCGACGTTCTGCGCAACCGTGTCTTTCTCCGCTACATCGTCCTCAACGTCATCTTCATCGGCGCCGGCATCGCGGTCATGAGCGAGCTCTTGCCGCCGTTCGCGAAGAACACGGCGCACGTGAGCGAGCCTGCGATCGGGGTGCTGTGGTTCGTCTTCGCAGGCGGCGTCGCGCTCGGGCAGCTGCCCATCGTGAAGCTCGTCGAAGGAAGGAGCCGAATGCGCGGGCTGGCGTTGATGGGAGTGGTCTGGGCCGGCACGTTCATGGCGGTGCTGGTCGGCGGGACCTGGTTCACCGGAACTCAGGCGGCAGTCGTCTTCGGCATCGCCGTAGCGGTGTTCGCGTTGGGCGAATGCCTGCACGGCGCGATCTATGCCCCCCTCGTAGTGGATCTGGCGGAACCGCGGCTGCTCGGCCGCTACATGGCGTTCTCCAGCTTCTCGTGGCAGCTCGGCTGGTTGATCGGCCCCGCAGCCGGAGGCTTCATCCTCCAGGCCGAACCGCTCGCGCTCTGGCCCGCTGCGGCAGCGATCTGCCTGCTCGCGGCGGCCTACGCAATGGCTCTGGAACGACGGATCCCCGCGCACCTCCACATCACGCCCCACGTGGATTCCTTCGCAGGCGTCCCGGGTACCATGGCGAACATGGCGCCAACGACAGACGAGCCGCTCAGTACCGATGCCCAACCTGCCCCGCATCCGGCGGACGAGGCCTCGCGGGTACGCAGAGGCGGTCGTAGCGCGCCCGGAACCACGCGTCGCTGAGCTCAGCGCCAACGGCCTCACCTGGATTCACCTCGACCCGCCGATCGATCCCGAGACCGTCAACGCGCTGCGCGAGCGCTTCGGCTGGCACCCACTCGACGTCGAGGACGTCTTGTCGAAGCGCCAGCGGCCCAAGGTCGACGACTACGTCGACGACGGGTATCTGTTCGGCGTCCTCCACTTCCCCGCGTACGACAAGAACGTCCAGCGCCTGAACGCCGGCGAGCTCGACTTCTTCCTCGGGCCCGACTACCTCGTCACGCTCTCGAACGTCGAGCTGCTCCCGGTGACGCGGCTCTTCAACCGGGTGCAGGAGGACGAGCGCTTCCGCGAGCAGCTCTTCAGCAAGGGATCGGGGCGGCTCCTCTACGAGGTGCTGGACGATCTCTTCGACTACTGCTTCCCGATCCTCGACAAGATCGCCTACAAGCTCGACTCGATCGAGGACGACATCGAGGACCGCCGCTCGGAGGAGATCGTCACCGACATCTCCAAGGTGAAGCAGGAGATCATCTCCTACCGCAAGATCATCAAGCCTCAGCGCCCCGCGCTGCGACTGCTCGAGCGGCACATCGAGCGCTTCCTCCCCGAGGAGCTCGAGCTCTACTTCGACGACCTCGTCGATGCGTCCGAGCGCATCTGGGACCTGCTCGACAACTACAAGGAAGTCGTGGAAGCGCTCGAGAGCACGAACGAGTCCGTGATCTCACATCGCCAGAACGACGTCTTGCGGATCCTGACCGTGTTCTCGGTGATCCTGCTCCCGCTCACGCTCATCTCCGGGATCTTCGGGATGAACGTCCTCTTCCCCGGGGAGCACACCCACGCCGCCTTCTGGGCGATCGTCGGATTGATGGTGACCGTGATCATCGGAATGATCGGGTTCTTCAAGTACAAGCGCTGGCTCTAAGGCGCTAGCTCTCCGCTTCGACGTGGGCATCGAAGCCGACGGCGTAGGCCTCGGCCGCGAATGCAGTCGCCTGTGCTCGATCGATGAACCCCTTCATCATCACCTCGTACCCGCCGCAGGGGTCCGCCTCGAGCTGCGCACCCACGAGTCCGCGTCCCGCAGCAAGTGCAACAAGAGCATGGGCCGAGTCGAGATCAGGCTCGTGCCCCATGTCGACTTCGAGCTCACCGTTCTTGTCAGGTGCCTGGTAGCACTCGACCGTCGGGTGGAAAGTGGACTTCCGCGCCTCCTCCTGGATGGCGACTGCGATGGCGAACGTGTCGTAGCCGCGAATAACCACGCGGAACTCGTTGCAGCCGACCTCGATCGATGTGAACGTGAAGCCTTGCGCCACAACCTGCGCCTGCAGCTTTTGAGCGGCAGCCAGCGTCGAGGGCCTGCCGAACACAACCTCTGGACCGGTTGTGTACTCCGGCAGGCCTCCGCACGCCTGCCCGCTCTTCGGAGACGCAGACGACGTCCCCGAGAAAGCAACAAGAGCTACAGCGCCGACCGCGATGGCGACTATCCGGACTACCCCCACGGCCGGTACTCCTACCATGATCGCTCGAGACCTGGGCCGTTCTTTACGAGATCCTCAAAATCGGATCACAGGCGCGTAGGCCTGGGCGAGTCCCTCGTTCGGGCCATCCAGAACGCCTGCGGCGGCCCCGAGGACTAAAGGCATGTCCGCGCCGCACGGACGCAGGGGTCTTGCTCTGCTGCTCGTCACCGCCGCCGCACTCGCGGCCGGCAGTCCCACGTCCGCCGCAGATCGGCCCACTGTCAAGAGGCTCAGCGTGTTCGGCTTGGGGCAGGGAATCGGGCAGGTTCGCTCTCGGGTCGTCGAGCGCAAGCTGCGACGCTTCGCCTCGCTGCCCCCGGGCGCCTGGGGCGGGGTCTACACCGCCAGGAGCGGCGCGCACGTCACCATCCACGCATCGAAGGAGTATCCCGTCGACGAACCGGCGAACCAGGCTGCCGCCGACTTCGTCGACAGCCTCGTGCACGGCAAGGAGATCTCGACCGTCAGCATCTACTTCGCTCCTCCGGCCGAGGTCGGGATCATCTGCAACAGCCAGGAGGTCGACGGCTGCTACTACCCAGCCACCGGCGACATCATCACGGTCGGCGAGGACACGCCCTGGAGCACGGTCGAAGAAGTCGTGACGCACGAGTACGGACACCACGTCGCGAACAACAGGCTCAACGACCCCTGGCCCGCGATCGCCTACGGGACGAAGCGCTGGTCGACGTACGAGGGCGTTTGCCAGAAGGAGATCGCCGGCGCCGCCTTCCCCGGTGACGAAGGCGAGCATTACTTGCAGAATCCGGGTGAGTCCTTCGCGGAGTCGTTCATGCATTTAAACGAGGCCAAACTCGGCCTGCCGGAGACCCCGTGGGGCTACGACCCGATGTTCACCCCGGATGCAGGCGCTCTTGCCGCGATCGAGCAGGACGTCCTCGAGCCTTGGAAGCAGACGCCGCTCAAGTACCTGAGCGGGCGTTTCTCCCGGCGCGGCCAGCAGAAGGCATTCACCTTCAAGACGCCGCTGGACGGCGTGTTCGCCGCCCAACTCCGGGGCCCGCACGGCTCCACATTGACGGTCAGCGGCGTCGCGAATGTCAAGCGCCTGTCGTCGGGCGTTTCCGCCGCACTCGTCTGCGGCGAGCGCTCGGTCACGGCCCGCTTCAAGGCAGGCGGCGCGGGTCGCTTCGCGGCCGCCACGATGATCCCGTAGAGGTCTGAATTGGAATTCGGCCCGGCGGAATTTCAAATCAGGCCTAGGTCTGGGTCAAGAAGGACTCGGGGCCGCGTACGCGAAGTCGTGAATGGTCCGTTCCACTCCCGACATGCTCACTCTCCAGGCGATCCTCCTCACCTCCTCCCTGCTCATGGTCCTGGCCATGGTCGGGTCCCTGATGCTCCTCGCCTCGGTGCGCGGCCGGAACGCGCCGGAAGCCGTCCAGGTCGAGCCCGCGGACCAGCCGCTCTAGACTCGCCCGCGTGAAGCAGCTATGGGCGCCCTGGCGCCTCGAGTACATCACGTCCGCGGACGAGGAGGACGGGTGCATCTTCTGCGCCGCCGTTGCGGGCGACGACGAGGAACGGCTGGTCGTCCATCGCGGAGCGCACACGATCGCGCTCCTGAACAAGTATCCGTACTCGTCCGGGCACTTCATGGTCGCACCGGTGCGGCACATCGGTGAATACGGCGAGCTTGCTGCACAGGAAGTGCTGGAGCTCCACCGCCTCGCCTCCGCCGGCATGGGTGCGCTGGGGCAGCTCTACGCGCCGTACGGATTCAATGTCGGCTGGAACCTCGGGCGCAGCGCGGGCGCCGGCGTGGTCGACCACGTCCACCTGCACGTCGTGCCTCGGTGGGGCGGTGACACGAACTTCATGCCCGTGCTCGCCGACGTGAAGGTGCTGCCCGAGCACCTGACGCAGACTCGCCGCCGGCTCGCGGAGGCCTGGCCGGCTCCAACTTAAGCGGGCACGCCCGCGCCGTACTTGGCGCGGAGATACGCGAGGTAGGGCTTCGCGTCGATCCGGCTTCCGGTCGCACGCTCGAGCGTCTCCTGCGGCGAGAACTTTCTGCCCTGCGCATGCACGTGCTCGCCGAGCCAGTCGCGCAACGCGGCGAACTCGCCGCGCTCGACCTGGCCTTCGAGATCGGGAACGTCCTCGAGCGCCTTCTCCCAGATCTGCACCGACATGACGCTCCCGAGCAGGTACGTCGCGAAGTACCCGATCAATCCCGAAGCCCAGTGTGTGTCCTGGAGAACGCCGTGCGCATCGTCGGGGACGTCCACTCCGAGGTAGTTGTGCATCCTCTCGTTCCACACCTGCGGGAGGTCCCGGAGCTCCACGCGCCCGTTGATGATGTCCTGCTCGAGCTCGAAGCGCAGGATGATGTGCATCCCGTACGTCACCTCGTCGGCCTTGATCCTGATCAGCGACGGCTTGACGCGGTTGATGCCGGCCACGAAGCGGTCGAGTGCGATCGCGCTCAGCTGTTCTGGATACGTCTTTTGGACGCGCGGGTAGAAAAAGCGCCAGAACTGAGGGCTGCGCCCGACGAGGTTCTCCCAGAGCCTGCTCTGGGATTCATGGATACCGAGCGAGCACGCGTTGCCGGTCGGGAGCCGCTGGAGATCCCGCCGTAGCTGGTGCGAGTACAGCCCGTGCCCGTACTCGTGCATGGTCGAGAAAAACGACTTCATCGTCTCGGGGTCGTAGTGCGTCGTAATGCGAACGTCGTCCACTCCGGCGCCGGAGGCAAATGGATGCTCGGTCGGATCGAGTCGCCACGTGTCCGGCCGGAAGCCGAAGAGCTCGACTACCTCTTTCGCCAGCCGCTCCTGGCGCTCGACCGGGAACCTTCCGGTCAGGAAGGAGTCGTCCACTTCGCCGTTACGAAGTTCCGCGATCAGCGGGACGAGCTCGGCCTTGAGCTCGTCGAAGATCTCCCGCACCTCCGCGGTCGTCGTGTACGGCTCGAAGTCGTCGAGCAGGATGTCGTAGGGCTCCTCCACATCGTCGAAGCACGCGACGTAGCGCCGCCGTAGCTCGACGTTCCGTTCCAATGCAGGTAGGAAGAGCTCGAAGTTCGATTCGGCCCTTGCCTTGACCCACACGGGACGTGCCTGTGCGGCGGCGCGGGTCATCTCCGCGCGGAGGTCGGTCGGAACACGCACGGCCTTCTCGTAGTCGCGCCGTGCGACTCGGATCAAGGCCGCGTCATCCGAGTCGGACTCGAGAGATTCTTCGAGCGGGCGCAACTCGTGGAGCAGACGGCCGGTCTCGTCGGCGATCAGCAGCTCGTGCGCGATCCGTCTGAGTGTCGCCAGGTGGTCGGCGCGATGATCGGATCCCGCCGGAGGCATCATCGTCTGCTGGTCCCACGAAAGCACCCGGCTGATCCGCTCGAGGTCGGTGATCTTGCCGAGCCGTTCCTGGAGCTGCTCCAGCGGCTTACTCACGGTCGGGCACCCTATCGACGCGGGCGAGCAGGTCGTCGAAGGCTTGCTCGAGCCGCTCGAGCCGCGCCTCGATCTCTGCGACCCGGTCGTCTCCGCGCGGCTGCGGCGTCGGGGACTCGGGCTCGGCCACCGCGTACTCGGTCACACCACCTAGGAGTTGCACCCAGCGCTCCTCCTTCTGGCCCGGGCGCCGCTCGAGCCGCTCGACCAGCTCTCGCTGTGAGAGCACATCGAGAGTCTCCGCGACCTCTGCGATCGACTCGAAGCGGTGGAGGCGCTCGCTTCGTTGCTTCAGCTCACCAACTGTCTGCGCACCGCGGAGCATGAGGACACCGAGCAGCGACAACTCGGGCCCCGAGAGCTGGAGCGCCTCGTCGAGGAGATGGCGGTACTTCAAGGCGCGGCTACTCGCACCACTCGCGAACCGCGTCCAGCCCCGGTTCGACATGCGCTCGAGTGCAGCCTTGATCTCGCGCTCCTCGTAGGCGACGACAGGATCGCGGTTCGTCGCCTGGTTGCACGCGAGCCGGAGCGAGTTCAGCGAGAGCGGGTACGCATCGGGCGTCGTCCGCTGCTTCTCGATCAGGCAGCCGAGGACGCGGATCTCGACGGCATCTGCATCCATGCAGGGCGAAGAGTAGGGATTCTGCCGCGCCCCGCCGGAGCTACAATCCGGGCACGCGGACGTAGCTCAGTTGGTAGAGCATCAGCTTCCCAAGCTGAGGGTCGCGAGTTCGAGCCTCGTCGTCCGCTTCACCCATACGCCTGACCTACCGCGAGCTCAGGAGATAGCCAGGGCCGTCGCTCGCGAGCTCAGCCACGCTGCGGCAACTACTACCGCTGTGGCCAGCGAGAGGAGCACGAGGACAGAGGAGACGACGGCGACGGGGATCAGTGCGAGGACGGCGCCGATCAGGGCGAATGGAGACACGGGGACATGACCCCAGAGCGCCCGCTTGAACAGCGTCTGGCCGACGAGAAAGAGCGCGGGGCCTCCAAGAATGAGACACGCCGTGGCGACGTGAACCTGATCGCGCGGGTGCGCGATTGCCACCTCATACCCTGCGGCAGCCACGATGATGCCGGCGACCATGGGAATGTGGAGGTACGTGTAGGCAATGACGCCCAGTCGCCCAGGATCGGTGGCCGTTGAAATCACCTCGGTCGCAGCGCCCGCGCTGCGGTCGAAGTAGATCCACCAGAAGCCGACGCTCCCGACGAACGCAATCACGAATGCGGCAACGGTGCTCGACGTACGTGGCAGTTCGCCGAACTGCGATCCGATGACGAGGATCGACTCCCCCAATGCGATCGTGATGAAGAGGTAGGAGCGCTGCGCCATGTGTTCGCCGGCGATCGTGTAGTCGGTCGTCAGGGAGCGGCCGAGACGTGGCAGAGGAAATCCAGACCAGGTGACGGCGTAGAGCACCGCGAGCGCGCTGAGCCAGAGCGCGAGGCGGGCATCGCCGTCCGCGAGTCCACCTGCGATCAAGAGCACGCAGACCGGTATCCACCAGATGACAACCCGCTCGAACACGGCGCTCAACGGATGTCCCAGCCCGACGGCGGCGAGCGCGACGACCTGACCGGCGAGGAGGCTGGCGGACAAAGCCCCGGCGAAAGCCAACCCGTGATTGCCGAACGCGCCGAACAGCGACGAGGACATGATCAAGCTCGCGAGCATGAGCGCGACCAGCACCAACCTTGCGGCCCGAGTGCCGAGGTCGAAGTAATTGGTGATCCAGGCGATGTGGTTCCACGCACCCCAGACGGCGAGCAGCAAGACCAGCGTCTCGAGCGCGCCCCGCCAGGTCAGGCCGGCGAGAAGGTGGCGCGTGAGTTGCGTCACGGCCAGGACGTAGACCAGATCGAAGAACAACTCGATCGGCGTGACCTCGGCGACCTGGTCGCCGCGCACTCGCAGGTGAGTGTTCCGCCTAGGCGTCGGTGATGACGACCGGTGTGCCAACCTTCACGTGATGGAAGAGCCACTCCGCATCCGGCATGTGCATGCGGATGCAGCCGTGTGACGCGGAGTAGCCGATCGACGCGTCGTCGGGCGTACCGTGAATGCCGACGCCGGGTGCGGACAGTCCCATCCAGCGCGTTCCGAGCGGATTCCCCGGGCCGGGTGGAATCGGCTTCTCGCCCCTCGCCCACGCCGAGTCCGGCGGCAGCCACCAGGGGTTCAGCTGCATGTCGACAATGCTGAACTTCCCGGTTGGCGTCGGGTACACCGACTGCCCGGTCGCGACACCGAACTTCCGCAGCAGCTGCGCGCCTCTGTAGTAGCGCAGCTGGTTGACACCGCGCCGGATCACGATGACGGCCCCGAACTTGGCGACCGTCCGCGCCGGAACGAGCGGCTTCACAGCGACACGGATGCGGCGCACCTGTGGCGTCTGCAACGCGCGCACGATCCGCCGTACCGTGAGCTCGCGCAGGACCTTGATGCCGGGCTTCTCGCTCGTGAACTGCGGCCGCAGTCCCTTGAGCCCGCTCAACTCGGCGTCCACGGCCGGAACCGAAACGCGCTTGTCGAGAGCGTTCACGAACCGGCGTACCTCTTGCTTGTTCACCTCCGGCACGAGCGGAACGGCTGCGCCGGCCTGGGCGCCGAGCGCGTGCAGGACACCGTCGGCGATCGTCACGCGCGCGCCGAAGCGGGCCGGGTGGAGCTTCCAGCCCCGGTCGCCATAGACGAGCCGGACCGGCTTTGCGAATGCCGGCCGCAAGGCGGCCTGGGCCTGCTCGTTCGACATCCCACCGACCGGAACGCCGGCGAGGGTCACGCCCGGCTGGACCAGCACCGGCGGGGCCGCGTCCCCGCGCAGAGCCGGCGCGAGGGCCGCGACGACCAGAACGGTGAGGGCCAGACGCCGGACCACGTGGCGAGATCGTACTGACGCCCGGAGCGCTTACCAAGTCCCCGTCCGAGGGAGGGGCGAACCGCCGCAGCGTCGCCCCTCCAAGACGGAAAGCTTAGGGGATACTTCTCCCCGGACAAAGACCAGGGAGGAGCCGACGATGGACTTTCAGGAGCTGGAGAAAACGGCCCAGCAGATCGTCGCCGAAGGCAAGGGCATCCTTGCGGCGGACGAGAGCAACGGGACGATCAAGAAGCGGTTCGACTCGATCGGGGTCGACTCCACCGAAGAGACGCGCCAGCAATACAGGGAGCTTCTCTTCGCGACCGAGGGAGCCGAGGAATTCATCGGCGGCGTGATTCTCTTCGACGAGACGATCCGCCAGAAGGCGTCCGACGGGACGCCGTTCCCCAAGCTGCTCGAGTCCAAGGGAATCGTTCCGGGCATCAAGGTCGACACGGGCGCGAAGCCGCTCGCGCTGGCCGAAGGCGAGACGGTGACCGAAGGGCTCGACGGGCTTCGTGAGCGGGTCGCGGAGTATCGCGAGCTCGGCGCGCGCTTCGCAAAATGGCGCGCGGTGATCACGATCGGGAAGGACATTCCGAGCGAGTACTGCATCTGGACGAACGCGCACGCACTCGCCCGCTACGCAGCGATCTGCCAGGAAGGCGGCCTCGTCCCGATCGTCGAGCCGGAAGTGCTCATGGACGGCGACCACACGATCGAGCGGAGCTTCCACGTGACGTCGCACACCCTGCACGCGGTGTTCACCGAGCTGCGTGACCAGCGGGTCCATCCCGAAGGGATGCTGCTGAAGCCGAACATGGTGCTCCCCGGGTACGAGAGCGCCGAGCAGGTGTCCGACGAGGAGATCGCCCGTCAGACGGTCCAGTGCTTCCGTCGGCACGTGCCCGCGGCGGTGCCGGGAATCGTGTTCCTCTCGGGTGGACAGTCCGAGGAGGAAGCGACACGCCGACTGAACGCGATCAACGCCACCGGCCCGTACCCGTGGAAGGTGTCGTTCTCGTACGGTCGTGCGCTGCAGGCTGCGGCGCTGAAAGCCTGGGGTGGCCATGACGAGAACGTCGAGTCGGCTCAGCGCGCCTATTACCACCGTGCGAAGATGAACAGCGCCGCGCAGACCGCGACGTACTCGCCTGAACTGGAGAAGGAGGCAGTACCGGCTTAAGCTCTCACTCGAAGCGTTAGATCAAGAGCGTCGACGTGCGCCCGGGCAAAGCCCGGACGCACTCTCGGCGGCATCGCAAGCGACGCCTTGGACCGCGCAAAGATGAACAGCGCCGCGCAGACCGCGACGTACTCGCCTGAACTGGAGAAGGAGGCAGTACCGGCTTAAGCTCTCACTCGAAGCGTTGGAACAAGAGCGTAGACGTGCGCCCGGGCAAAGCCCGGACGCACTCTCGGCGGCATCCCAAGCGACGCCTTGGACCGCGCGAAGATGAACAGCGCCGCGCAGACCGGGACGTACGCCCGGATATGGAGAAGGAGGCAGTAGCGCCCTAGTGGTACTCGAGGCCCGTCAGGGCCTGGAGTTTGTCTAGCGCGTGCGTGGCCTCGACTCGGCGTGAGGTGCCGGATCGTGAGCGCATGACAATCGAGTCGGTGACCGCGCCGTTCGGGAGGTAGCGCACGCCGCGCAGCAGCGAGCCGGTGGTGACGCCCGTCGCTGCGACGAAGACATCGTCGCCTGCAACGAGATCATTCGTCGTCAGCACTCGCTCCGGATCGAGGCCGGCGTCGACGAGTTGCTGACGCTCTTCGTCGTCGCGTGGCCACAGCTTCCCCTGGATGCCGCCCCCGACGCACTTGAGGGCCGCCGCCGAGATGACGCCCTCCGGCGTGCCGCCGATCCCGTAGAGCAGGTCAACCCCGGTCCCGCTCTGTGCGGCCGCTATCGCTGCTGCGACGTCGCCGTCACGAATCAGCAGGACCTTCGCGCCGGCCGCACGAAGTTCCGCGATCAGCGCCTCATGACGCTCACGCTCGAGCACCACCACCGTGATCTCCCGTGTCGACACTCTCTTCGCTTCCGCCACGCCGTTGACGTTCTCCGTTGGCGACGCGTTGATGTCGACGGCGTCGATCCCCTGCGGCCCGACTGCGATCTTGTTCATGTACACGGCGGCGCCGGGGAAGAACATCGTGCCGCGTTCAGCGACGGCGATGACGGCGATTGCATTCGGCTGGCCGAGCGCGGTCAGCCGCGTTCCCTCGAGTGGATCCACGGCGACGTCGACCTGCGGCCCGGTGCCATCCCCGACCGGTTCGCCGTTGAAGAGCATCGGGGCCTCGTCCTTCTCGCCCTCGCCGATCACGACGACGCCGTCCATGGAAACCGAGTCGAGCATCGCCCGCATCCCATCGACCGCGGCCTGGTCGGCGGCGATCTTGTCGCCGCGCCCGACCCAGCGCCCGGCCCCCAGCGCCGCCGCCTCAGTGACACGAACGAGCTCGAGCGCGAGATTTCGGTCAGGCCGCCTGGCGCTCACTGGGCGCTCTTTGCCCAATGAGCGAGGGAGGGGGCCTCGGGGGAAACCGTGCGGTTTCCCCCTTCTTTCTCCGCGACCCGCGCGGCGATCTCAGCGGCGCGGGGGTTGAGGCGATCCCTATAGAAGGGAGCGCGTGAGGGAAACATGGTTTCCCTCACGGGAGCGAGCCGAAGGCGAGCGACGCTCATCGTCATGCTGGCCCGGGACCCTACATCCGTTCGGGCGCCTCGACTCCGATCAGATCCAGGGCACGCGCGATCACGTGCCGCGCCCCGCGGACGAGCGCCAGCCGGAACGCCTCCGTCTCGGAGCCCACGACGCGGTGCTCGTGGTAGAAGCGGTGGAAGTCGTCGGCCACGCGAATCGCGTAGATCGGGATCGCGTGCGGCGAGCGCCGCTCGGTCGCCTCCGCCGCAATCACCGGAAACTCCGCGAGCCGCTTGATCAGGTCGCGCTCCTCGCGCTCGAGCTCGTTGGGCGCCGTGACGTCGGCGTTCACCGCCTCGGCGTTGCGCAGGATGCCCGCGATGCGCGCATGCGCGTACTGCACGTAGTACACCGGATTCTTCTGCGAGCGCTCAGCCGCGAGGTCGACGTCGATGTCGATCGGCTGGTCATGCCCGCGGGAGATCAAGTACCAGCGTGCGGCATCGATGCCAATCTTCTCCACGAGCTCGTACAGGAAAACGACGTCGCCGCGGCGCTTCGAGATCTTCTTGGTCAGACCGCCTTCGACGATGTGGACGAGCTGATAGATCAACACCTCGATCCGCTCAGGGTCGTAGCCGAGCATCGCGGCGGCCGCCTTGAGCCGTCCGACGTAGCCGTGGTGGTCCGCGCCGAGGACATAGATCGCGAGGTCGAAGCCGCGCTCGAGCTTGTCGCGCACGTACGCGACGTCGGCGGCGAAGTACAGGTACGACCCGTCGGACGAACGAACTAGTGGGCGGTCCTTGTCGTCGCCGTAGGCGCTCGTTCGCGCCCAGATCGTCCCCTCGGCCTCGTAAGTGTCGAGGCGCGGCAGGACCTCGGCAACGTGCTTCTCGATCTCACCCTGGTGCCGCCACGTGTCGATGTGGATGCGGAAGTCGGCGACCTCGCGGCGGATCTCCCCGAGCATGTACTCGACGGGATCGACTCTGAGCGCCGCGAGCTCATTGATGTACTCGCCCTGATAGCCGCCCTCGGGCGGCTCCTCCCGGCTTCGTCGCGCCTCGACCGACGCCCGGAAGAGGTCGACCTGCCGCCCCGCGTCGTTGAAGTAGTACTCGCGCGCGACGTCGTGCCCCGCGTAGTCGAGCAGGCGCGCCACGGAGTCGCCGTACGCGCCGTTGCGCGCAGACCCGACGGTCAGCGGCCCGGCGGGATTGGCCGAGATCAGCTCGACCTGGATCTTCTGCCGCTCCGAGGCGGAGCCGGCGCCGTAGTCCGGGCCGATCTCCCGCAAGGCATCCGCGAGCCAGGCGGTCGTCACCCACAGGTTGAGGAAGCCGGGCCCGGCGACCTCGGCGCGCTCGATCTCCTCGAGCTCCTGCGCACGCGCCGCCAATTCAGCCGCCAGCTCGCGCGGTGGTTGCTTGCGTTGCGGCGCGGTCCGCAGCGCGACGTTCGTCGCGTAGTCGCCGTGCTCGGGATCGCTCGGCCGCTCGAGCTCGACGGGCGCACCGGCGAGCTCGGACAGTCTCGCGGCCAGCCGGTCGACCGCGTTAGCGGGCAAGCGTCTCGCCCGGCGCGAAGAGCTGTTCGAGGGCGAGCGAACCGATGTACGCAAAGATACTGATGGGCGCCAGGACCAGAAAGATCGTCACGATCCGAGCCGAGTCGTTCCTCGGAACCGTTCGATGGAACGACAGCATCCACGTCTCGTTAATCGCCAGGCGAAACCCGATCGTGCCGATCGCGAGGACGAGGCCCATCGCCGAGACGGCGTACGCGAACCGGCAGAAGCTGAAGGCGTGCTCCACGCCCGTAGTATCGTTGGGCCGTGGACGACGAGCCCCAGGAGCGCCAGCTCAACATCCATCTCGACCCTGAGCAGATGGCCGGGGTCTACGCGAACTTCGCCAACGTCACGTTCTCGGCGTACGAGTTCACGCTCACCTTCGCCCGCATCGACCACGAGATGGAGGAGGGCGACATCCCGGGAGTCGTGACCTCGCGCGTGAACATGTCGGCGCAGTTCTTCCAGGAGCTGCTGGCGGCGATGCAGGACTCCTTCTCCAAGTGGTCGACACAGGAAGGGATCCGCAACCTCCCGGAAGCGCCGCCACGATCCGACGGCTAGTTACCGCGCCAGCCTCTTGAAGGCCTCCGCCTGCTCGACCCGCGTGAGCAGCGTCGGATGGTCGTCGAGGAAGACGTGCACCCAACCCGGCGGATTCGGATCCGCAAGATCGGCTCGAACGAAACCGTTGAACAACCCTTTGGCCGCTTCCGGATCCTGCGTTCCCCGTAGACCCACCCAGTCCGCCTCCGCTTCGTAGCGCCGGGAGACGACGTTCGTGAACGGAGTCACGGCGAGCAGCAGGACGGTGAGCATCAGAAAGCCGAGAGGCACGTTCCCCGGGTCGCGCAGGCCGCCGCGCCGCCCGGTCGCAAAGGCGATCGCCGCGAGCAGAGGAATGCCGATGAGCGCGCCCCACGCGATCCCCTTCCAGAGGTGCAGGCGTGCGAGATGCGCGAGCTCGTGGCCGGCGACGAAGCGCACTTCCCTGGGCGTGAAGCGGCCGTCCAGCATCGTGTCCCAGATGAAGACGCTGCTGCTGGGACCGATGCCGATCGCGTAGGCGTTGGCGGCAGTGGTCTGCTCGTGCACCTGCTGAATGCGGACGGCCGGGTTGCCGGCGTGCTCGCGCGCCTCGAGCCGCTCGACGGCGGCGGCGAGCTGCGGCGAGCGGATCGGGTGCGTTCCGATCCGGTTCGCGTACGGCACCGCGAACTGCTGGATCACGCCGAGAACGAGCAGGATCGCCGCCGCTCCGATCCACCAGTTCCGTGCGAACCGCTTCGCAAGCAGCAGGACGATCGCGAGCGCGATCACCGCGATGACCGTACCGCTCAAGGCGCCTTGCCACTGCGAGAGGACGATCGTGCCCCAGTCCTCTTTCGAGATGCCGTGGCGCCGCTCCCACCAGCCGGTCGCGATGCCCAACGGCAGCGAGACCGCCCACAAGACCGTCACGACCACGACGCCGGTGATCACTCCCGCATTCACCCGGCCCAGCCCGAGCGAGCGGGCGAGCCGTGGGCCTCGCCGCACCATGACGACGAGCGCCAGCACCTTGGCGATTGTCCCGAGGAGCCAGCCGTAGTCGAGGAAGCGCTCGTAGCGAACTCCCGCGCGGACGGCGTCGGCCCCGAACACCGCCTGAGGGTCGAGCCGAGGCAAGTGGAGGTCGGCGGGTATCTTCGTGCGCCACAGAGCCGAGGCGGCGAGTGCCCACACCAGTGCCGCGACGGTTAAGGTCGCGACTCTGCTGATGCGGGTCGCGGTCATATCGGATGTCCACGCTAACTATCACGCGCTGGAGGCGGTGCTGAAGGAGATCGACGTGGCGAGCATCGACGCCGTCTGGTGCCTCGGCGACACCGTCGGCTACGGACCGCGTCCGAACGAGTGCTGCGACGTCGTGAAAGATCGAGCCGACCACTGTCTCGTTGGGAACCACGACCTGGTCGTGCTCGGGGAGCTCACGGTCAGCGACTTCAACTACGAGGCGGCGGCCGCAGCCATCTGGACGGCGGAGGTGCTGACGTCGGAGTCACGCGCGTTCCTTGCGAGCCTGAAGCCGTTCGGCGAGGTCGAGGGCGTCGACCTGTTCCACGCGAGCGCGCGCGACCCGGTCTGGGAGTACGTGCTGACCGAGGAGGCAGCGCACGCGACTCTCGAGCTCTCAGACGCACCGCTCGTCCTCGTCGGGCACAGCCACATCGCGCTGGCAATCACTGCGGACGACGGCCGTGTCAGCGGCGGGCCGGCACCCGGGGGCACGACGGTCACGCTGGACGGCCGGTGGCTGCTCAATCCCGGCTCCGTCGGCCAGCCCCGTGACGGCGACCCGCGCGCAGCCTGGCTGCTGCTCGATTTCGAGCAGAGGTTTGCCGAGTTCCGCCGGGTCCCATATTCGATTGAGCGCACGCAGGCCGAGATGCGGGAGCGGGGTCTTCCCCAAATACTCGCGGCTCGGCTCGAGCGTGGCGACTGATCAGGCAGGGTTCGCTGAAGCTTGCAGCGGAAGAAGACCCGAACGAAACGTCCTGAGGTGGGCGCGGCCTTGTTGGCGGTGCTCTGCCTCGCCGGCTGCGGGGGCGGCGGCTCAGAGCATCGAGCCGCCCCGCAGCCCAGGCTTCCCCAGCCGGTTGCGGCAGCACTGGCCTCGCGCAGCGACGAGGTCGCCCGAGCGCTGAGCGCCGGCGATCCCTGCCGGGCACTCAGCGTCGCACTGCAGCTCCAGCGGGAGACCGTCGCCGCGATCAACGCCGGGCGGATCCCCGGCGCGTTCCAGGAGCAGCTCGGCTCGACCGTCGGGGACCTGGTCTCTCGCCTCCAGTGCGTCCCAGTCGAGAAAATGCACGGCCGCGAGCACAAGAGCAAGCACAAGAAGCACGGGGAGGGCGATTGACCGAAACGCTTCTCGCAGCAGGCCGCTATCGCGTCGAGCGGAGGCTCGGCCAGGGCGGCATGGCGATCGTCTATCTCGCGCACGACGAAGAGCTGCACCGTCTCGTCGCGGTCAAGGTGCTCGCCGAGCACCTTGCGGGGGACGCAAACTTCCGGGCGCGCTTTCTGCAGGAATCGAAGCTCGCGAGCCGGCTCTCGCATCCGAACGTCGTCCAGGTGTACGACGCCGGCGAGACGGAAGGAAGCCCCTACATCGTCATGGAATACGTCCCCGGCGACACGCTCGCGCAACGGCGAAAGCTGACGCACGCGGAGGTCGTACCGCTTGCGCTTCAGGCGTGCGCGGGGCTGCAGCACGCGCACAACGCCGGCCTCGTCCACCGGGACGTCAAGCCGGCGAATCTCCTGGTTCGCGAAGACGACGTCCTCAAGATCGCCGACTTCGGCATCGCGCGCGCCGCCGAGCTGACGCGGCTGACGCAACACGGGACCGTGCTCGGCACCGCGGCCTACCTGTCACCGGAACAGGCCGCCGGCGAGGAGGTCGGCGCAGCGACCGACATCTACTCGCTCGGCGCGGTTGTCTACGAGCTTCTGACGGGACGGCCGCCCTACGAGTTCGAGTCGCTCGCGGACCTGGGCGAGCAGCAGACGGGCGGCGTGATCACGCCGCTGCGTGACGTCGAGCCGTCTGTTCCGGAGCCGGTCGAAGCCGCGGTGATGCACGCACTCGCGCGCGACCCGCGCTTCAGACCGGCGTCTGCAGCCGATTTCGCGCACGAGCTCGCGGCCGCGTCGGAGCTCCCGACCGAGCCGTTGCTTGCCACCGCAATCACCGAGCCGCTGCGCTCCCGGACGTACCGAGGCCTGCCCGGGAGCAGTGCCTGGCTCTGGATCGTGGGCGCAGCGGCCGTCGCGCTCGTCGCCGTGATCCTGGGCCTGCTCAGCATCGGCGGCGGGAGCAGTTCCTCGACGAAGCCGCAGCCGGTTCCGATCCGGTCACCGGTGCGCGGAGCAACGCCGGCCGCCGAGGCGCGGAACCTCAGCGCCTGGCTACGTGCTCACTCTAAGTAGCTACGAAGAAGCAGCAGCGCGCTCGACGACGGTCTGGTCCTGGTCGCCGAAGGTGATGCCCTCGCGGGCCATCGAGAGCTGAACGTCCTCGCGCGCCTTGTAGATCCGCCACTTCACTGTGGCGAGCGTGATCTCCAGGGAATCGGCGATCTCGGTGTACGACAAACCGACGATGTCACGGAGAAGGAGCGCCATCTTCAGGTCGACGTTCAGTCCCTCGACCGCGCGCCACACCGCGTCGATCGCTTCGACCCGCTCCATCGGCGCGTCCACGACTTCGAGCGGCGGAATGTCCTCGAGCGCGACGACCGCGCGCGGCCGCCGCTCGTTGGCGCGCAGCTCGTCCAAGACGCGATTCTTGGTCACCTGGAAGAGCCAGGTCGTGAACTTCGACCGAAGCGAGAAGCGCGGCAGGCCCTGGAAGACCCGCAGGAAGACTTCCTGAGTCAGGTCCTCCGCGAGCGACCGGTCGCCGACAAGTCGCAGCACGTAGTTGAAGACAGGCACCTGATAGGCACGGACGATGAGCGAGAAAGCTCGCTCGTCGCCTTTCTGTGCCTTCCGCAGGACGCCAAAATCAGGTTGCTGAAGTGACAAAAGGTTCCGGAGTATAGCCCGGATCAGGCCGGGGTCGTTAAGGGTTTCGGTATGGGGGCTTGCACCGTCTGCCTCGAGCATCTGTTCGGCGTTTCCGTGGTCTGCGGTGATCAGCGAGACGCCGCCTTTTCGGCCGACCGCCTCGACGATTCGACCGAGGCACTCGTCGGCTGTCTCCACTGCCTTCACCGCCGCGGGGATCGATCCTGTGTGGCCGACCATGTCGGGGTTCGCCAAGTTGATGACGGCAAACCGATAGCCGTTTCGGTCGAGCTGTTCGACGAACCGGTCGGTGACTTCCCGCGCGGACATCTCCGGTTTCTGGTCATAGCTCGCAACGTCCCGCGGAGAGGGCACGAGAATCCGGGTCTCCCCCTCCCACTCGGCCTCGCGGCCGCCGTTGAAGAAGTACGTCACATGGGCGTACTTCTCGGTCTCGGCGGCGTGCAACTGGCGCACCCCGTGCTCGGCGAGAACCTCGGCCAGCGTCTCGCGCACCTCCTGTTCGCGGAAGGCCATCGGCACTTCGAGATCCGCCCGGTAGCTCGTCATCGTCGTGATATCGGCACCTGCCTCGACGAGCTTCATGCTCAATTGGCGGGCTCTGTCAGGACGGAAATTGAAGAAAATGGCTGTGTCCGTCCTCGGCTGAAGCCTGGGTCGGCCACGAACTGCGGTCGGCTCGATGAACTCATCCGTTATGCCTCGCTCGTAGCTACGGCGGACGACTTCGATCGGATCGGTTGCCTGCTCGCCTTTCCCCTCGACGATCGCATCGAAGGCGCGCTGAGTCCGGTCCCAGCGCTGGTCGCGATCCATGGCGTAGTACCGGCCGCTGACGGTGGAGATGCGCTCCGTGGGGAGCTCGGCGAAGTCGTGGACCGCGGCATGCGGCGAGACGTCCCGACCGTCTGTGAACGCGTGGATCCAGGTCTTCTCGGGAGCGAAGCGCAACAGCGCGCGCAGATGGTCGATGTGCGAGTGGACACCGCCAGACGAGACTAGGCCGAGGAGATGCACCCGCTCGCCTCTTTCGAAGGCGCTCACGAGTGCCGGGTTCTGGAAGAACGAGCCGTCATCGATCGACTTGTTGACGCGCATGAGGTTCTGGAACAGGACGCGTCCGGAGCCGATCGTGAGGTGTCCGACTTCGCTGTTGCCCATCTGTCCGGGCGGCAGCCCGACTGCCTCGCCTGACGCATCGAGCGTGGTGTGCGGGAACGCCTTCCACAGCCGGTCGAAGTTCGGGGTGTCGGCGAGCTCCACGGCATTGCCCGGTCCGGCCGGCGCGAGGCCCCAGCCGTCGAGGATGACGAGCGCTACGAGGGGATGCTCGTGCCGGCTCGGCAAATCGCGATGAAGGACTCGAGGTCGAGCGACGCTCCGCCGACGAGCGCGCCGTCGACGTCCGGCTGGCTCAGGAGGACCGCGGCGTTGTCCGGCTTGACCGAGCCACCGTAGAGCACGGGGACGTCCAGTATCGACTTGATGAACGCGTGCGCTTCCTGCGCGATCTCGGGCGTGGCCGTCTTTCCCGTTCCGATTGCCCACACGGGCTCGTACGCGAGGACGAGGTTGTCGTCGGCATCAAGCGCGGAGAGCTGCCGTTGCAAGACGCCTTCAGTCTCGCCGCGCTCGCGTTCCCATTCCGTCTCGCCGACGCAGGCGATGACGAACATGCCTGCCGCCAGCGCGGCTCGTACCCTGTCTCCCACGGTCTCGTCCGTCTCGCCGAAGTACTGCCGGCGTTCCGAATGCCCGACGATCGCGCCGTAGACGCCGAGCTCGAGAAGCATCTCGGCCGAGATCTCTCCCGTGTAGGGACCTTCCTCCTCCCAGTGCACGTTCTGCGCGGCAACTGCAATCTCCGTGCCGGCGAGCAACTGGACCGCGACCGCGAGCGAGACGAATGGCGGGCAGACGACCACGTCGACCCCTTCGAGCTCTTCCTCGCGGAGCCCGAGGCAGAACTCAGCCGCCTCGGCCGCGCCCTTGTACATCTTCCAGTTCCCGGCGATCAGCGACAAGTGCCAGATCTTACGACGCAGGAATCACGCTGACGCCGGGCAGATCCTTCCCTTCTAGAAGCTCGAGAGCGGCGCCGCCGCCTGTCGAGAGCCAGGAAACCTTGTCGGCCAGCCCGAGCTCGCTCAGCGCGCGCGCAGAATCGGCGCCGCCGACGACCGAGTAGCCGTCGGACGAGGCGAGCGCTTCCGCGACCGTCTTCGTTCCCTCGGCGAACCGCGGCCACTCGAAAACGCCCATCGGTCCGTTCCAGAAAATCGTCCGTGCCTGCGAGATGTGCTGCGCGAACAGCTCTCGGGTTTCGGGCCCGATGTCGAGCCCCAGCCAGCCGTCGGGGAGAGCGTCGTAGGGCACTACTTTCGCCTCGGCGTCCGCGGCGAAGTCGCTTGCCGCAACGACGTCGACCGGCAGGACGACGTCGAACGGAAGAGGATTATCGGTTCTGATCTGCTCGGCCATCTTGCCCCCGACCAGCACCGCGTCGGCTTTTCCGCCCAGGTTCTTCAGCACACCGAGCTTGTCGTCGACCTTCGCACCGCCCGAGATGAGAACGAAGGGCCGCTCCACGTCGCCGAGGAGCTTCCCGAGTTCGGTCAGCTCGCGTTCGAGCAAGAGCCCGGCGTACGCGGGAAGCAGCCGCGCGACGCCGACCGTCGAGGCGTGCGCCCGGTGCACGGATCCGAACGCGTCCTGCACGAACAGGTCGTTGTCGTCGGAGAGCTCTTGCGCGAACCCGGGATCGTTCCTCGTCTCGCCCGGATTGAAACGCGTGTTCTCGAGCACGCGCAGGCGATCGTCGGGCAGGAGCTCTCGCAGGCGCTCGGCGACCGGGCGGATCGAGAACGCCGGGTCTTCCCCCTTGGGACGTCCGAGATGCGAGCAGACCGTCACTTCCCGGGCGTCGCGCTCGAGGAGCAGCTGCAGAGTCGGCAGGGATGCCTCGATGCGGGTCTCGTCGGCGATCCGCCCACCTTCCAGCGGGACATTCAGGTCAGACCGGACGAGCACCCGCCTGCCGGCGATGTCGGCATCGCGTACCGACCGCGGCCTGTGCACCTATGCGGAGACGGTTGCCGGGATGTCGGCGGCGATCTTCGCCACGACGTCGACGAGGCGGCAGCTGTAGCCCCACTCGTTGTCGTACCAGCCGAACACCTTGGCCATGGTCCCGTTCGCCATCGTCAATTCGCTGTCGACGATGCACGAGTAGGGCGAGTGCACGATGTCGGTCGAGACGAGTGGATCGTCCGCGTAGCGAAGAATGCCCTCGAAGGAGCCCGTGTCAGCGGCAGCGCGGTAAGCCGAGTTCACGTCGTCGACCGTCACCTCGCGGCCGAGACGGACGACCAGGTCCGTGATCGAGCCGGTCGGGACCGGCGCCCGGACGGAGATCCCGTCCACCTTGCCCTTCAAGTCGGGCAGGACCAATCCGATCGCACGAGCGGCGCCCGTCGAAGTCGGGATGAGGTTGATCGCAGCTGCGCGTGCACGGCGCAGGTCCTTGTGCGGGAGGTCGAGGATCTGCTGATCGTTGGTGTACGCGTGAATGGTGGTCATGAAGCCCTGCTCGACCGCGAAGTTGTCGTGCAGCACCTTGGCGAGCGGCGCAACACAGTTCGTGGTGCACGACGCGTTCGAGATGATGTGATGCTGCTCGGGGTCGTACGTGTCGTCGTTGACGCCGAGCACGACGGTCACGTCAGGGTCCGTCGCCGGTGCGGAAATGACGACCTTCTTGGCGCCGGCGTCGAGGTGCTTCTGCGCACCTTCGCGGTCGGTGAAGAACCCGGTCGACTCGATCACGAGGTCGACCTCGAGGTCGCCCCACGGCAGCGCAGCAGGGTCGCGCTCGGAGAGCACCTTCAACTCGGACTTACCTGCTCTGATGACCCCGTCGCCAACCTCGACGTCCTCGCTCAGCTGTCCGAGGACGGAGTCGAACTTCAGAAGATGCCCCATCGTCTTGGCGTCGCCAAGGTCGTTGATAGCCACGATCTCGAAGTGCCCTTGCCGTTCTAGATGGGCACGAAAGAAGTTCCGCCCGATCCGCCCGAATCCGTTGATCCCCACACGTGTCTTTGCCATGGCACGAGTCTAAATAAATGGGTCCCTGGCCGATGCCGGCTTCGCCGGTGTCGGCTAGAAACAGCTCGCCTTTGGGAACGAAATCGTCGGAAGACATCATGGCGCGCGAAGCGCGCCGGACTTCCGACGATGAGGGGCGGGCCGGAGGAGAAGCTCCGAGGACGACCTCCTCCTCCGGTTGAACCACGCTCAGGACCTTGGCGTCGGACGGGGTCTGAATCCGGCGCCGGACGAGCGCGGACCCGCCACCAGCTGGAGTATGACGAAAGCCTCGGCATGACGACAGCCAGGCGGGAAAGTTAGGTGGACGCGAGCTCTTGTAACTTCCGTAAACGCCTGTGCGCCGACGCTTTCGTGGCGGGAGGCCGACATTTGAGCGCGAGTTCACGCAGAGAGAGTGTCGGGTGTCTCTCTCGGAGCTCGGCGATCTCCTGAAGTCGCGCCGGGAGTTTGGCCAACTCGCCGCTTCGGCGAAGCCGCTCTACTGCTCGGAGCTGGTCGTGTGCGGCGCGGCTTGTCCGGACCAGGTTCGCGTGGTCGGCGTTCGCCAGGCGATTCGCCCGTGAGCGGGTGGCCGTGATGACCGCGCGCTCTTCGAAGAGCAGGACGGTGCGGCCGGCGCCGGCAAGCGCGAGTGTGTCGGTGATCGTTTCGATTCCCTTTGCGTAGGCCACGGCGTGGCGTCCGCGGTCGAGGACGCCGAGGCGCACTCCTTCCTCACCTCCGATGCGCGCGAGGAATTCGGCGCCGTCGATCTCTGCGCTGCGGATCTCGAGATGCGGCGAGCGGGGCCCGCTGAGCGAACCGCCGCCGAGCAGCGCTCCGCGGAGATACGCAGCACGGCAGCACGAGCGAGCTACTACCCGCCGCGGCGGGCGCTCGAGCGGCGTGAGGCGGGCGCTGAGCACGCCGGCCTCGTGGAGTACCTGGAGCGCGCGATCGTCTCCGGCAACGTGTAGCTGGTACCTCGTGGCCCCGTCGAAGGCGTGTCGTGGGTACGTTCGGATCTCGGACACGACACCGAACGCACGCAGCAGACTGAACGCTCGACGCGTGACGGCCGGGTCGCCGACGTCGAGGTGTACGGAGACCTGGCCGCGGCCCTTGAGATGGACGCTTCCCGCAGAATGAAAGAGCCCTGAGAGCTCGGCGAGCCGATCGCACTCGCTGCGCGGCGTGATCGCCGCGAGCTCGTGCCGAAGATCCTCAGAGAGTGACACCTTCGAGCGCGAGCAGCCGCTGTTTGTAATCCGGACCGAGAGATCCATACGACCCCAGGCCGTCGGAGGCGACTACGCGGTGGCAGGGAACCACGATCCCGAAGCGGTTGCGTGCACAGAACGTGCCGGCCGCGCGGTGAGCCCGCGGGTGACCGGCGAGCCGGGCGAGTTCGCCGTAGGAAACCACCTCTCCGTACGGCACGCGCCGCAGGGCGCGGACGACGTCGAGCTGGAACGTCGTCCAGCCTTCGACCTCGAGCCGGACGTCGACGAAGGATGCCCGCTCACCGGCGAAGTAAGCCCTGAACCTGTTGATCAACTTCTCCGCTGTCGGCGCGCTCCCGTTGCCCATCGGTGCGCCTTTCGGGGTTAGCGTCGACCGCGAGGGCGGTGGGCGATCAGCCCCTCCCTGATGGGTGGGGGTTGTACGCGCACGCGCGCGTCTACCTAGAGACGGCTGCGGAAGCTCATGCCAGACAAGGCACCCGTCCTCGAGCCAGACCTCACCTACGCCCCAGCCTTCGGCTTCGTAGGGGATGCACGTCACAGACACGGTGCCCAAGCCTACAATCGCCCCCGATGTCCGCCGCACCCGGCCTGTTCCGCCCGCCGATGCCCGAAAACGAGCCGGTTCGGTCGTACGCGCCGGGCACGCCCGAGCGCGAAGAGCTACGTCTCCGCCTCCGGCAGATGCAATCGGAGCCGATCGAGGCACCGCTGGTCATCGGCGGCGAGGAAGTACGGACGAACGAGACCTTCGAGACGGTCATGCCGCACGACAAGGACCATGTGCTGGCCACGGTGCACAAGGGCGACGCGCGTCACGTCGAGCAGGCGATCAAAGCGGCGGCGGAAGCCTGGGAGGACTGGCACCGCACGCCGTGGGAGGACCGCGCCGCCGTCTTTCTCCGGGCCGCGGAGCTGCTGGCCGGGCCGTGGCGCTCGACCCTCAACGCGGCCACGATGCTCGGCCAGTCCAAGACGGCGCACCAGGCGGAGATCGACGCCGCCTGTGAGCTGACCGACTTCTTCCGGTTCAACGTGGAGTTCATGCTGCGGATCTACGGCGAGCAGCCGATCTCCTCGCCGGGCACGTGGAACAGAATGGAGTACCGCCCGCTCGAAGGGTTCGTATTCGCGGTCACGCCGTTCAACTTCACGGCGATCGGCGGGAACCTCCCCGGCAGCGCGGCTCTGATGGGGAACACGGTCGTGTGGAAGCCCGCGTCGACCGCTGCCTACTCGGCGCATTTCCTGATGAAGCTCTTCGAGGCCGCAGGCCTTCCGCCCGGAGTGATCAATCTCGTTTACGGATCGGGAGCGGACATCGGCGACCCGGCCCTCGCGAGCCCCGATCTGGCAGGCGTCCACTTCACAGGTTCGACTCCTGTCTTCCAGTCGATGTGGAAGACGATCGGACACAACATCCCCAACTATCGAAACTATCCGCGGATCGTCGGCGAGACCGGCGGCAAGGACTTCATCGTTGCTCCAACCTCTGGCCGGAAATCCGGGAGCGGGTCGTCGAGGAGGTGCGGTCGATCAAGATGGGCGACGTCTCCGACTTCGAGAATTTCATGGGCGCGGTGATCGACGCCGGCTCGTTCAAGACGCAGCGGGACGCGATCGAGGAGGCAAAGGCGGCCGACAAGGTCGATGTCCTCGTGGGCGGCGGCTATGACGATTCGGAGGGCTACTTCGTCGAGCCGACAGTGCTCGAGACCACCGACCCGGACTTCCGCACCATGCGGGAGGAGCTCTTCGGGCCTGTCGTCACGACCTACGTCTATCCCGAAGGGAAGTACTGCGAGACGCTCGACCTGATCGATAAGGGCGCGCCGTACGGATTGACCGGCGCGGTCTTCGCGCGCGAGCGTGATGCAGTCGATCTCGCGGGCGAGAAGCTTCGCTACGCGGCGGGGAATTTCTACGTCAACGACAAGCCGACCGGCGCTGTCGTCGGCCAGCAGCCGTTCGGCGGCGCGCGCGCTTCCGGCACGAACGACAAGGCGGGCTCGATGTGGAACCTGATCCGTTGGGTGAGCCCTCGCACGATCAAGGAGACGTTCGTGCCCCCGACTGACTACCGCTACCCGTTCATGGCGCCCGAAGACGGCCGCGAGCCCGGCTAGCTCTGTGAAACCGTTGCTGCTGATCGCGTCCGCCTTCGCCGCGGCGCTCCTTGTCGTCCCCGTCGCCGAGGCAGGGCCGACCATCGACCGCGCCGTGGCTGCCTTGCACTCCGATCCCGTGTACGTCGACCCGGCGGCAGAGCTTGCGCCCTCGGCGGCCGACCAGGACCGGCTGCGGACGAAAATCGACGGCGCCGGCGCCGGGCCCGTCTACATCGCGATCCTTCCGAACGCCGTCGAGTTGGAAGCCGGCGGCAGTCCGGACGGCGTGCTCCAGGCGATCCATGCCGGCCTAGGCCTCAAGGGCACCTATGCCGCCGTGATCGGGACTCACTTCCGCGCCGGAAGCGACGGCGTCTTGCCCCAGGGCGTTGCCGGTCGCCTGGCGACCGAGGCGCTCGCCGCCCACCGCGGTGCGGGCGTGACCGCCACGCTCCTCGACTTCGTCGACCGTGTCGCCGCCGAACGACGCGGTGGCGGCGCCGGCGGCGGCCAGCCGAGCGGCGCCGGGGGTGTGGTCATCGCCCTGCTGATCGCCGCAGTCGTCTCGTTCCTGCTCTTCCAGGCAGTTCGCAAGCGGCGCCGCCAGCAGGCCGAGCTCGCGGAGGTCAAGGCCGCCGCTCATGACGACCTCGTCTCCCTCGCCGACGACGTCCAGAAACTCGAGCAGCCCGTCGAGTCGAATCCGCAGGCGAAACAGGAGTACACGCAGGCACTCGACTCGTATGACGAGGCGAGCGGCTCGTACGACCGGGCGACGCAGCCGCGCCAGCTCGAAGCAGTGGCGACGGCGCTCGAGGAAGGTCGCTGGCACATGAGCGCGGCGCGGGCCCTCCTCGACGGGCACGCGCCGCCCGAGCGGCGCCCACCATGCTTCTTCGATCCGCGCCACGGCCCGTCGACGCGCGACGTCGACTGGGCGCCTCCCGGCGGAACGCCCAGAAAGGTCCCGGCGTGCGAGGCAGACGCACTGGCCGTGGAAGCCGGTGCACAGCCCGCCTCACGCGAGGTGCTGACCGGCGGCCGGAAGGTCCCATACTGGAGCGCTCCGCCCTACTTCGGGCCGTGGGCGGGCGGCTACTTCATGCCGTTCGGCGGGACAGGATTCCTGTCCGGACTCTTCGTCGGCGAGCTGCTGGGCGGCGCGTACGGCGGCTGGGGCTACGGCAGCTGGGGCGGTGCCGGAACGGCGGGCGGCTTCGGCGATTGGAACGATGCAGGGGGCGGCAGGGGCGACTTCGGCGGCGGGATGAGCTTCGGCGGCGGTGATTTCGGCGGCGGTGGAGGTGGAGGCGACTTCTAGCGGGGCGTCGGCCAGACTGCGTCCGTGATTCACTCAGTCCTCCACGCGATCGGAGTCTTCTTCCACCACCTTGCTGCGGTCGAGTGGAGGTGGCTCGCGATCGGGATCCTCTGCCACCTCTGCAAGCTCCTTGCGGTGTCGCGGGCCTGGCGGAACATCGTCCACGCCGCGTACCCCGACCGGCCCGTGGGCTGGCGTCAGATGTTCGGCGCGTACGTCGCAGGCACCGGAGTGAACGCGGTCATTCCCGCTCGCGGGGGCGACGTCGTGCGGCTCTTCCTCGCGAAGCGGCGCATCGAGGGCTCGACCTACACCACGCTCGTCTCGACCTCGTTGCTGCAGACGCTCTTCGACATGCTCGTGGCAAGCTGCTTCATCGTGTGGGCCGTCACGCAGCACGTGCTGCCCGGCCTCCACGCGCTTCGTAGCCCGAGCCTCCCTGCGCTCGACTACGGCTGGGCTTTCCGCCATCCCCTGGCCGGGCTCATTCTGGTCGGGCTCCTGCTCATCTTCGGAACGGCGCTCGTGGCCTGGGTCGCCGAGCGCGTCGACGAATTCCAGGCGAAGGTCGCGCAGGGCTTCGCAGCTTTTCGAGACCGCTCCTACTATCTGCGGCGCGTCGTTCTCTGGCAGCTCGTCGACTGGTCGCTGCGCCTTGCGACCGTCTTCTTCTTCCTCCGAGCCTTCGGGATACCGGCCACGCTCCGCAACGCGCTCTTGGTGCAGGTGAGCCAGAGCCTCGCCACGATCTTTCCGGTCAGTCCGGCCGGGATCGGAACAGAGCAGGCTCTGCTCCTCTACATCTTTCGCAACGTCACGTCCAAGAGCATGGCGCTCAGTTTCAGCGTCGGCATGCGGGTGACGCTCATCGTCGTGAACGCGATCGTCGGCTTCACCGCGATCCTGCTCATGACCGGAACATTCCGGGTCCGGCGAACGGCTGAAGCCGATCGCGCCGGCGGAAAGCCGGCGTCGGTGAAGCGCTCAGACGGCCGCTACTGAAAGCGACCGTCTGAGAAACCGTCCGAGTTCCAGCCTCCGTTGCTGTTGGTCACAGCCGGCGAGTGGGGATTCTTGGGCTGTGCCCACGCGTTGCCGACGCCGAACGTCACGGCGACCACGACAAGAGCTCCCAAGGAGAACATCTTCCGCAGCATCCTGATCACCTCCTCTCGTTGCATTAGAACCGCACGTCCTGCAAGGCTTCTGCCGCACGTCGGTAGAGCGTCGCGGCGGCACTGTCGTCGCCGCGCCGTGATGCAAGATCGCCCTGGGCAGTCCAGGCGACCGCACGATGGCTGGCGGAGGAAAGCTGTGACAGGCTGAGCTCAGCCTCGGCGAAGGCCTGCTCGGCTTCGTCGAGCCGCTGTTGTTCCAGCAGGGCACGACCGAGGACGATCTGAGCATTGCCGATCTCGTCCAGGAAGTCAGGGCGCCCAGCGAGCAGCTCGAGGGCATGCCGGGATTGCTCTTCGGCCAAGCTCCAGTCGCCGGCGCCGAGGTGGACCTGCGCAAGCGAGGAGACCGCCTGGGCCGCATCGGCATCGCTGCCGATTTCGAGCGCAACAGAGAATGCGCGCTTGAGGTACGAGATTGCGTCGTCCGACCTGCCGAGGAGATAATTCAGGCCGCCGAGGTTGTTGAGCATGCGGCCGAGGTTTTGCCTGTCGCCGTGCTCCTCGTACAGCTCCTTCGCTCGCTCGGCGAGGGTGCGCGCACGTAGCCAGTGACCGTCGCGTTCGGCGACGATTGACGCCTGGAACGTGATGTGCGCGACGGTGAGGGTGTCATCGAGTCGCTCGGCGAGCTCGAGCGCGCGCTCGATGTCCTCGCGCGCCGCCTCGAAATCGCGCTGACGGCGCGAGCAACGCGAACGCCACTCCAGAATGTGAGAACGCAGCCGGTCGCAGGGATCACCTGAGCGGTCGGCGAGTTCGAGCGCCTCGCTCAGCAGCGTCTGCGCGGTGTTGATCGACGTGAGCTTGTAGCGGCAGACACCCATCCGATACAGCACCTCGGCGCGCTCGACATCCGAGAAGCCCGCCTGCTCGGCCAGTTCACGTGCGCGGACGAGGAGTTCGAGGGCCGGGCGAAGCTCTGCGCCTGCCATTCGAGACCAGGCTTCCGCAAGCAAGGCGCGGAACTCGAGCTCACGAGCCTCCGGCGAGAACTCCAGTCCGGCCAGCGCTTCCAGCGCTTCGTCGTACTGCTGTCCCTCCACGGCAGCCTCGGCACGCGTGATCGCGGCCTCGACCTCCGCATACTCGTCCCAGGACTGACCGGTCTCGAGATAGGAGACGTCGACCCCGAGCCGCTCGCCGATCCAGGAGAGTGTCTCCCTCGTCGGCCGCGTCTTCCCGCGCTCGATCTGGCTCATGTACTCCTTCGAGAAGCGCTCGCCGGCCAGCTCGGACTGCGTCAGCCCCGCGGCAACGCGAAGCTGGCGTAGGCGGGTGCCTAGGGCCGAGGTCGCGCGCTGCGGCGCGCGAGGGGGAGTGAGGATGCGGCCTTCCATGTTGCGGCCCTTCACGTATCGGCCTGCTGCCGCTCCATGAGGATCGCTTGGGAGAGTGCCCCCTATCGAGGGACTAGGGGCACATCTTTAGGCGCGGCCGGCTTTGTGCAGCTGCGCGTAGATCGAACGAGCCGTTTTCGCCGGCACGCCCGGGACGCCTTCGAGCTCCTCCTGGGACGCCGCAAGGAAGCGCTCAGCGGAGCCGAAGTGCTGGAGCAGCGCCCGCCTGCGCGCCGGTCCGACGCCCTCCAGCTCGTCGAAGATCGAGGAGAAAGAGCGCGCGTCACGCCGCTGCCGGTGGAAGCCGACCGCGAAGCGGTGAGCCTCGTCGCGGACCCGCTGCAACAGCTGGAGCCCAGGCGAGTGCGCGGCGAGCACGATCGGATCTGGGCTGCCGGGAACGAAGACCTCCTCGGCTCGCTTGGCCAACGCGACGACCGCGACGCGCGGGAGATCGAACGCCTGCATTGCCGCCAGCGCGGCCGAGAGCTGCCCTTTCCCGCCGTCGATGACGACGAGATTCGGCGTCGCCGCGAAAGACTGGTCGTACTCCTCGGCGGTGACATCGGCGAGCCGTGAGAATCTCCTCGAAACGACCTCCGCGATCGCGGCGAAGTCGTCCATCCCGACCTGGCCTTTGATCCCGAACTTCCGGTAGTGCGCCTTCTTGGCCACCCCGTCCTGGAACACGACCATCGAGCCGACGATGTCCTGTCCCATCACGGTCGAGATGTCGAAGCATTCGATCCGGATCGGCAACGCCTCGAGGTTGAGCACCTCGCGCAGCTCCTCGAGCGCCTCCACCCGCCGCAGCCGCTTCAACTCCGTCTGCTCGACCTCCGTTGCGAGTGCATGACGGGCGTTTTCGGTGGCAAGCTCCTGCAGCCGGCGCTTCTCGCCGCGTTCGGCTGCGCGCACCTCGACGCGGGCCCCACGCCGTTCGGAGAGGAACCCGGCGAGCGCCGATGTGTCCCCGGACTCCCGGGGGACGACGATCTGCGGCGGGACGCTCGGCGCGGAGCCGTAGTACTCCAGGAAGAATGACTCGAGCACGGTTCCGAGGTCCTGCCCGCCGACGTTCTCGAGATGGAACGAGTAGCGGTCGATCATCTTCCCGTCCCGCAGTGGGAAGACCTGCACCACGGCCCGGTCGGCCTCCATCGCGAGCCCGATCACGTCGATCGTTCCGACGGAGCGGAGATCCGCCGCCTGCCGCTCGGCGAGGTGCTGGACGCTCCGGAGGCGGTTGCGATAGCGCGCGGCTTCCTCGAAACGCTCGTCTGCCGCAGCCTCGTGCATCTTTCGTTCCAGCTGACGCTGGATCGGCTCGGTGTCTCCGGACAGGAACTCGATCACCTGGTCGATGATCGCGCGGTAATCCTCCTTCGACACGTAGCCGACGCACGGTGCCAGGCACCGGTCGATGTGGTAGTCGAGACAGGGAATGCCCGAGTGGCGTCCCGGCTTCGGGCCTTCGCAGGGCCGGTACGGAAAGACGCGGTTCAGCACGTCCAGGGTCTCCCGGACCTTCTTCGCGTTCGCGTACGGACCGAAGTAGACGACGCCGCGACGATGGCGCTCGCGCGTGAACATGACCCGGGGGTATTCGTCCGCGACCGTGACGGCGATGTACGGGAACGACTTGTCGTCACGGAGCCGAACGTTGAAGGGCGGCCGATGCCGTTTCACGAGGTTCTGCTCGAGGTGGAGCGCCTCGACCTCGTTCTGCGTGACGATCACCTCGATGTCCTCGACGCGCTCGGGCAGCTGCTGGATCGCGGTGCGCGTGTCCTGGCTCTGCTGAAAGTACGAGCGGACGCGAGGCCGCAGGGACTTGGCCTTGCCCACGTAGAGAACCTCGCCGGCCTCGTCCCGAAAGAGATAGACGCCCGGCTTCGCCGGGAGCCCTTTCAGCTGGTTTTCGAACCGTGACGCCACGACGCCCAGCCTAGCCCCGGCACAAACGGGCAAAGCCGCGGCCGGCACCGGCAAATGAAAAGGCGGCCCGGGTGGAGAGACCGGGCCGCCTGAGAAAGGATTGGTGAAGGAAGGTGGCGAGCTTCCCGGAGGCCCCCTGCGGCGAGAGCCTTGGCAACACAATCCTGACTCTTGTCAATATCGTTGGGACTCGCGGCGTCCCCCTCCCCCGGACGAGGGATCTTGAGCCCAGGCGCCTCGGGGTTGACGCCTTCCGGCGCCGTTCCTACACTGGCCCGACCCGGCAGCGTCTCACCGCACCCGGTTTTTTCCCTTTGCCGAAGCCCCGAATCCTCATCGCCCTGCTCTGCGCCTTTTCGGCCCTGGCCGGGCCGGCCCACGCTTTGGCCAGCGAGCGGATGTACATGGGCGCCGCCGAGGACGAGGGCCGGAACGCCGATCCCGCGGTGGCGATGGCGAAGATGCAGCTCGCGAAGGCGGCCGGCTTCGACACGATCCGGATCACGGCGGTCTGGGAACCCGGTCAGAGCGCGGTTCCGGCCGGTCAGCTTCAGGCGCTCCAGGCGATCGCAGCCGCAGGCGACTTCCTCGGCATCCGCGTCGTCGCCACGGTCATGAACTTCGGGAGCCGAACGACGCCCCTGACCGCCACGTCGCGCACCCAGTTCGCCCGTTTCGCCGCCGACATGGTCAAGCGCGTTCCGGGTATCCGGGAATACATCGTGGGGAACGAGCCGAACCTGAACCGCTATTGGCTCCCCCAGTTCGGCCCGAACGGCGAGGATGCCGCCGCGACCGCTTACGTGCAGCTGCTCGCGCGCACCTACGACGCCATGAAGACGGTGGACAAAGGTGTGTTCATCATCGGCGGCTCGGTCTCTCCACGTGGGATCGACCGGCCCGACACCGGCCGTGACACGCATTCACCGACGGCGTTCATCACGGACATGGGAACCGCGTACCGCGCGCTCAAGCGAACCAGGCCGATCATGGACGGCTTCTCGTTCCACCCGTACGGCGAGAACTCCAGCACGCCGCCGACCTTCGAGCATGCGACCGGGACTTCCCTCGGCCTGGCCGACTACGACAAGCTCGTCGGCCTGCTCGGGAGCGCGTTCGACGGCACGGCGCAGATCGGCTCGGCCCTGCCGATCGTCTACGACGAGTACGGCGTGGACTCCCAGATCCCGGACGGCAAGCGACGCTTCTACAGCGGGAAGGAGCCTGCGACCACCAAGCCCGCCAGCGAAGGCGTGCAGGCGGCGTACTATCGGGAAGCCCTCGAGATGGCCGCCTGTCAGCCGACGGTGCGTGGCTTCCTGATCTTCCACGTCACGGACGAAACCGACTACAACCGCTGGCAGTCCGGCGTCTATTACGCCGACGGGACACCGAAGTCGTCGCGCGCGTTCGTGAAACAGACGATGGCCGAGATCCGGTCAGGGGCCGTGGATTGCGGCGGGCCGCCACCTCCAGGACCCAAGGAAGGCTGGGCAGTCGCCACGGCCGCCGAGATCGCGGCGGCGGAGAAGGGCTCGGCGCTCGTCGGCGGCTGGGTCCTCGTGGACGCCTCGGGCTAGCATTTCTCCCGTGGAAGGCCAGTACGTCGCCTACAGCTTCTTCCGGATCGATCCGGCCTGGCGGCGCCTGCCGATCGAGGAGCGCGCCGCGGGGAAGGACGCCTTCGCGGAGGTCGTGGAGGACTGGGCCGGGCGGATCGACTCGCTGCGCGCCTACACGATCACCGGGGTCAGACCCGACTCCGATTTCTTCCTCTGGAAGATCACGCAGCGCTACGAGGATCTCGGGGAGCTCGGCGCTGCGCTGAACGGCACGCCGCTCGCCGGCTGGCTCGAGACGCCCTACTCCTATCTCGCGACCACCAAGGCATCCGAATACACGAAGGCGAGGCGCGCGCGAAAGGTCGTCCCCAAAGGCTCGCCGTACCTCGTCGTCTACCCATTCGTGAAGGTGCGACCGTGGTACGCGCTGCCGCCGGAGGAGCGCCAGGCAGCGATGGAGGAGCACATGCGCGTCGGAGCCGAGTTCGAGACGATCCACAACCACACCACGTACTCGTTCGGGATCGACGACCAGGAGTTCATGACGGCATTCGAATGCGACGAGCCGTCTGACTTCATGCACCTCATGCTCACGCTGCGCGAGAGCGAGGCGTCGCGGTACACCGAACGCGACACGCCGATCTTCGTCGGCCAGCACGTCGAGATCCGCGCGGCGCTCGACGCGCTCGACGGCGAGTCTGCGCGCGTTCAGGCCTGAGTGAGAGGCCTGCTGCGAAATCAGGCCTAGCCCGGGTTAGCCGGGCTCGGCGAGATCGCGCCAGCGCTTCAGATGCCGGAGGCCGATGGCGGCCGGCAACAGCGGCAACCAGAGATTGAAGATCCTGTAGGTGCAGACCGCGAGGATCGCTTTGGCAAGAGGAATCCCCGTCCACGCCAGCGCGAAGGACACGAGCGCCTCAACAGAGCCGGCGCCGCCGAGCGGCAGCGTACGCCGACTCAGGGCGTAGCCCGTGGCATAGCCGATCACGAGCGCCGCCAGATCCGGCGATTCGTGGAACGCACGCAGGCTCGCCCAGAGGCAGCCGACGTCCCCGACCCAGTAGAGCGTCGTGCCGACGAAGGCGCCGCCGTACTCGGCTCCCTGCGCAGCGAGGCTCCTGAGCATCTCGACGGCGTCCAGCGCCTGCCGCAGCACGGAGCGCCAGCGACCTTCCTCCCCAACGCGGTGACGACGTGTCAGTGCCGCGAAAGCGGCGGCGAACCCGAGCGGCACGGCAATGACCCAGGGCAGCGTGAATCCGAGGCTCGGGTGGGTCGACCCGCGCGCGAGAAGAATGACCGCAGCCAGAGCGGCAGCGGGCGCCAGAATCGCGTATTCCAGTGCGCCGAGGCCGAGGACGCGCGCCCGCGCCTCGCGAGGATCCAGACCGGCCGCCTCGAGCGCTTGCCTGTCGACGACGAAACCCCCGCGAATCACGAACGCGCCGAACCCGGCGGCGACGATCGCCCCCGCGTGTCCGAGCCCCAGCCGGGGACCGCCCTCCACGCGCGCCACCTCGCGGTACGCGACGACGTACCCGACGTAAGCGGCGAGCTCCATCCCGAACGCGACCGGCAGCCAGATCGGGTCGAAATGACGGAGCTCGTGCAGGACACTCTCGAATCCCGCGGCCCAGGAGATGCCGGCGGCGGCGCCGAGCGCAAGCGCCGCGCCGATCCCGACGAGCAGAGCATGCTGGGCCGGGTGCCGATCCAGATGCGGCAGCGGCCGAAGGAGGCGTCCAAGGGTCACCGGACTCGAATCGGTCGGGTGAGCGGTCCCCTCAAGCGTTCGGCATTACGAATAGGAATGCCGGCCGCGCCAGACGCGAAACATCGCGTACCCCGCGCCGGCGAGAATGCCCAGGAAGCCGAGTTGCTCGTACCCCGGCAACCCGTGCCAGAAATACAGGCCGATCGCCGCCACGATCAGGAGAGCCGAGCCGTAGAAGACGACGCGCTCGCGCGTCGACCAGCTCTCGATCTCGCCGCGCCGCTCGCGCCACATCAGGTAGACGAAGAAGGCGACGGCGAGAAAGAACGCGATCCGCAGCAGCATCGCGATTGCAAGCAGCGCGGTGTACTGGTTGAGTGCGACGACCACGAGCGCGATCAGCCCGATGACGAGGAAGCCTCGGAGCGTCGGCCGGTCTGAGAGGAACTTTGGCATTGGTCCTAGGCGGTCATGTAGGCCCGCACAGCAAGCACGGCTGCCAACAGGGTAGCTCCGGCGAACCACGCCAGCCGGCGCCGCGGATCCGGCGGGGCGTAAAGCCAAGGCCAGGCCACGGCGAGCACCGCGAGGCTTCCGTACATGTAATGAACGCTCTTGTCCGCGCGGTGGTGGTCGCCAAGGAGCAGCAGGCCGACTGCCACTTGTGTGACGACCAGCGTCTGGGCCAACGCGAGCACGTGCGACACCAGGGCACCCGCGCCACCTCGCCTTCGATACGCCACGAGCGCGAGCACCGTCGCGAGGAGGCAAACACCGATCACGAGGAATGCCAGCGCGTGGTGCACCGTTAGCATCGCGAGCGCACCCTACAGAGAGGACCTACCGTGATCGAAGAAGGCAAGCCCGCCCCCGACTTCGAGCTCCAGAGCGACGCCGGGGAGACGGTCAAGCTCTCGGACCTCCGTGGCCGAGCGGTCGTTCTGTACTTCTACCCCAAGGACGCCACACCCGGGTGCACGACCGAGGCCTGCGAGTTCCGCGATGCCTACGACGTTTTCCGCGAACGCAATGCGGAAGTGCTCGGCGTCAGCCCGGACGATGTCTCCTCCCACGAAAAGTTCAAGAGGAAGCACGAGCTCCCCTTCACCCTCCTCGCCGACCCGGATCACCAGGTTGCGGAGAAGTACGGCGTCTGGGGCGAGAAGAGCTTTGCCGGCAAGAAGTACATGGGCATCAACCGCTCGACGTTCGTCATCGATCCCGACGGCAACGTCGCACGAGCGATGATGGGGATCAGGCCGGCGGGGCACGCATCGGAGGTGCTCGACTCGCTGCCGTAGAAGTTCACCCGAGCGAGACCTTTCTCCGGGTCTGGCGCGTGCTCTACCCGGACAACGAGGTCCAGGTCGAGAGCGACACAGGCGAGTTGCCGGCCGCGTAAGGCCGGACCGCGCCGACGTATGAAAGCGCGTACCGGGTTTCGAACAGGCTCGAGATCTTCACGACGTCACCCGTCTGCGGAGCATGGATGAAGGATCCGTTTCCGACGTACATCCCCTCGTGTTGCGGAATGCCGGCAGAGTTGGCGTGGAAGAAGAGAAGGTCACCAGGCTGCAGCCGGTCGAGCGGGACACGCAATCCGGCGTAGTACTGGAAGCCGGTGTAGTGGCCGAGCTTGATCCCGAGCTGCCCGTAGACGTACATCGTCAGGCCGGAGCAGTCGAAGCCGGAAGGCGACTCGCCGCCCCAGACGTAGGGGATGCCGAGGTAGCGATAGGCGAGCGCGACCGCCTGGCCGCCGAGCGTGTTGGTCGGCGGCAGGATGTCGGACGCGAGGAACGTCGGCACACCGGCCATCGACGCTTGGGCGGCCGGAAGCTGTGGGAGTCCCAGCACCGTTGCGGCCCGACTGCTCGAGGAGTCCGGATGGGCCGCACGGGCGAGTCCGACGAGCAGCTGCGTCCCGGGTGCCAGGCCGAGTGAGGGGTCGGAGACGAAAGCACGCAAAGCGACGAGGCCGGAGCCGGTCCTTCCGGGCGAGACCGCCTCCTGCAGCGCGACGATGTAACTGCCGCCGTCGAGCGGAATGATGGCGTTCGGGCCGACGACATAGCCGGTTCCGTCGACGACGAGGCCGTCGATCCTGGCTCCCTGGAGGCCGCGGGACGGCACGACCAGTTGGCGAACGGTGATCCGCCCGTTGAACATCGAGACATTGCGCAGCTCGACGCGTGCCGCCGTCGCCCTGGACGATCCGATCCTGAGGATGGACCCGTCCGCCGGGTAGGAGTAGGCCCCGGCCGCGGCCTTTCCGAGCAACGTCCCGTCGGCGGAGCGCACCTCGGCCAGTCCCAGCGTCCCGGCCCGCGCAGGCGCGGCGAAGACGAGCAGGATGGCCGCTACCCCCAGTCCCCGTCGCAGCATCGGGCTCCGATGTTACTGACGAATGAGAAAAAGCTCCAGAAGGGCATGGCACCCTCCTGCCGTTCCGCTCACCTCTCACCATTTGAGGCGCCGTCAGACCGGACGAACCGCACGACGGTAATCCATACCTTTGATGGGTTGACGCCGACTCTTTGCGCGCCAAGCTGAGAGAGACATCTCCTGGGGGAGGAGAACTGCGGAACATGCTGATCGGAGACTCCGTCACCTATGACGGGCGGACCTACGTTGTCGTCGGCTTCACGCCGGCGAGCGTGAAGCCGGCCCAGATCGAATTGAAGGATCCGCAGACAGGGACCACGTTCTGGGTCGATCTGCAGCAGGACCACCGGGAGCTGGACGCACCACAGCGAGCGGCCCTACGGCTCGTGAATCGCGATCGAGAAGCGCTGGGGCCGAATGCGAATGAGAAGAGCTGAGCCTCCCCTGTCTCGGACCTAGCGCAGGACTCGAGGCGCTCGACCCCGAGCTCGCCGGCACGTAGCCGGCGAGATCTTCAGAGGCGTCGTGTAGCGCATGAGGGACGAACCCTTTGATAGGACTTTTGGGTAATGGGGCGGCCGAGTTGCGCGCCGGCTTCGATCGCCCCCCTACTGTCTCGCCCCAAACCCAAGAAGGGAGTAGCAGCTGCCGTGCGGGTCCGGTTGGGGAAGGTCGCGCAGAAGGTCAACGGGCATCTCGTCCGGCTCTTTGCGCCGACAGTCGGCGAGGCGGCCGAACGCGCGGCACAGGAGTACTTCTTCGATGTTTACGTCCGGGAGCGGCTATACCGGCAGGAGTTCTTCTCGAACGCGTTCAAGGCGCTTCGTTTCAACGGCATCGACGGGGACTACGCCGAGTTCGGGAGCTGGGGCGGGATGACATTTGCGCTCGCGCACCAGGAGGCTAGACGCCGTGGTCACCCTGCGAAACTCTGGGCATTTGATTCCTTCAAAGGACTGCCGTCTCCACAAGTGGAGGCCGACGAGCACCCGGAATGGCGGACCGGGGCGTCTGTCGACAACGCTCGAAGAGTTCCATGCAACATGCGCCAAGAACGACATTCCCCGTGACGCGTACGAGGTTATTCCCGGCTTCTACGAGAACACACTGTCGACGATGTCGATTACCGACGAACCGACGAACATCGCCCTGGCTTACGTGGATTGCGATCTCTACTCGAGCACGAGAGCTGTTCTCCGGTTCCTCGAGCCTCGGCTCAAGCATGGGATGATCGTGGCGTTCGACGACTACTTCTGCTGGTCGCCTTCCCAGATTTCCGGCGAGAGGAAGGCGCTGCTGGAGGTCACTTCTGACGAGGACAAATGGGAATGGACTCCGTACGTCCAATTCGGGTGGCATGGAGCGTCGTTTGTGATCGAGGACAAGAGCCTCACCGAGGCGGCCTCCACTGCGGTCACTCGCGAACGGCCGGCGTACAAACTGCTGGCAGCCGCCGCGGCGCTGTACCTCGTTATGCCTTTCGACCTCATCCCCGACTTCATACCTGTCGTCGGACACTTCGACGATGCGATTGTCCTGGGCCTCCTGCTGCATGCCTTCAAGCAGGAATGGTCGAACGGGCTCCGGACACTCTGGGGCGCACGCCGCGTGGCCTCGCAAAGCCAAATCGCATAGCCCCCAGCGAAGACCGCATGAAAACTGATCGCACCGATACGCCACTGCTGGCTACGCGGATGAGAGGACTTGAACCTCCACGGGGTTCTCAGACAAGTGGCGGAGTTCGGACCGGTGTGGTGTGAAGTGGCTTCGCTCCATTGAACTGCCTACCGTGGGAGACATGCGCAGCTTGTTCATCCGGTCCCGTTCTCGGACGTTTGGGCCACTAGTGGGACGCAAGAAGTCGAGCTCGAGTCGCGTCTTACTTGATGGAGCCCGAGCCGTTCACCGGCTGACGGCAACTCTCCTAGGGAGAGTGCGGGGGGCCGCTCGGGCTCTCTCTGCCTAGTAGCTCGCCTTCCGAGGGGCGCGAGTTCGGGCGGCGGCGCTTCTAACCTGAGGGCGCCAGCATGTAAGAGCGCCCGTCCAATTGGATGCGCACGCTACGAATCTCGTTGGCGCTAAGGCACGTTTCCACCGCAGCCAGAACGCCCAGCACATCGGTCTCCGACCGCTCTTCAAGCTCGACCAGGATCGCCCGTCGCGACCGCGTTGCTGAGTACGCAGCTAGCTCCCGCATCAAGCAGTCCGCATCCGCGTCCGTCCTAGCTCGAATCTGCAACAGCCGCATGAAACCCCCGTCAAAGATCCCCTGCTCTTGACTGTATGCAGACGCTGCTCGATTGCAAGCTGCCCTGAAATCGCTGCCTGTTGTAAAAGATTCGTGAGCGCCGTTGGGGGTTCTGCTTCTCGCTGGCGTCTACCGAAAGGGGGAAGGCCCTCGCAGGGGAGACCGCGCTCGGTCGACACTCTGGGCGGCGCGTAGCAAAGTCGTCGTATGGGCATGACGTGTCTGCATGGCGTCACGAATTCTGGCGGAGCGGTACCGCATTCATGACCTGTTAAGCACGACCTCGATGGCCGAGGTCCGAATGGCGACGGATCTCCTGCTCGAGCGTCTGGTCGTGGTCAAGCTGCTCGCGCCAGACGCTGAACGCTCCCGTTTCGAACGGGAGGCGCAGGCGATGGCCGCCCTCGCTCACCCGAACATCGTGCAACTCTTCGATTACGGCGAGGAGGAAGGCCGCCCGTACATGGTCTTCGAGTACCTACCCGGCGGATCGCTGGAACAGCGACTCGACGCGCCGCTGCGCCTGCCTGACGAGGACACGGCGCGGATCGCCGCCGAGATCGCCGCCGGGTTGGCCCACGCGCACGCGCGTGGCGTCGTCCATCGCGACATGAAGCCGGGGAACGTGTTGTTCGACGTCGAGGGGCGAGCAAAGATCGCGGATTTTGGGATAGCCCGCATTGGGGGGGTCGACACGATTACGAAGGCCGGAATGGTCCTCGGGACGGCGGCATACATCTCGCCCGAGCAGGCGCGGGGGGAGCCGGCCACTCCGGCGAGCGACGTCTATTCATTCGGCGTGCTGTTGTATCGGATTCTCTCGGGTCGGCCCGTTCGAGGCGCAGAGTCCCGTAGAGCTCGCTGCGATGCATCGCGACGTGGAGGCGCCGTCGCTTGCGTCGATTCGTCCGGAGGCGCCTGTGTCGCTGGCAAGACTGGTTACGTCGGCCCTCGCCAAGCGCCCCGAGGCTCGCCCAGCCGACGGTGCCGCGCTTCTCGAGGCGCTCGACCTTAGTCAGAAAAAGAACATCGGGACTGAGGCCGAGACACAGGTCGTGGGCCTCGGGGTGCCGCAGCGCCGCCTCTCGCCGAAGCCGCTCCTCGCGGGCGGTTCGCTTGCAGTCCTGACGCTCGCCGGATTCTTGGGCGCCCTCCTGCTGACGAATCGGCCGGCATCAGCTCCGGCCGTTCCAAACGGCGACCCGCGATCACACTCGACCAACAATCGTCCGCTGCGGTGAGCTCGCGCGACAGCTCCTCAGGCCCCACGTCGTCTGAAGCGACAACGACGGCCCCGGCGACGACGACCGCCTCTCGGTCGACTGTCGGCGCGACGACAGGCATCTCGTCGACGCCGTCCTCCACGAGCGAGACGACAAGCGAGACCACGGCAACTGTTCGAACCGAGACGTTGCCGACCTCAACGGCAACCCCGTGAGGCCAGCTCTATAACGCCAGCCCAGCCGCCGCGGTGTTCGCGATATGGCGTTCTCGGTGACGAGGTGCGGCGACAGGTCTCGGGGCGATAGTTCCCAGACATCGCCTCCGCACATCGGGCACCGCAGGGGCAGCGCCGACGCCCTGGCGCTGACTCTGCTGGCTCTGACGGCCACCCTCGTCGCGTCACGTCTCGAGGCTGAGGGACCTAGACCATAAGCCCACTGCCGCAAGAGCGGGGAAGGCACTCGGTAGAGAGCTCTGAGCTTGGTTCAGCCGGCTTGGCGCGGGCGCGTAGGGACCGCGAAGCGGCGCTGGTTCGACAAGCGGGCACGAGCCGCTAGACCTGACGCGGGCTTGGGCCACTCCCGGATCAGGCGAAGCGTTCGGCGGCTTCCCCGGCGCGCAAAGAGCGAATTACGTTCCATCTCTCAAGAACGCACACGGCGCCTTTTTGGGTACGCAGCGCCACTCCAATGCAAGGGATGGCGTCCCCGAGACTCGACGGGTAACGGCTTGTCAGAGTTCGACGCCTACGACCAAGGCGCCGCCGCTAAGGCTGCCGGTATGCAGTGAGTCCGTCGGACAGGCTTTCGAGCACAAGGCCGGGAGCGTTGCCGGCGAGCCTCGACTCATAGGACGACTCATCCTCCCGATCAGAGCGGCCGGGAAGCTTCGACAGCGGCACCCATACCCAGGCTCGGACGACCATCGGAGCTATTGGAGGCGACGAAATTCCTGCTCGGCACCGGCACCAACGAGCCCGGCGGCGTGCTCAATATCGGCGGCACCGACGGACTGACGACGACGCAGAGGGTGCAGACGCAAACGTCGGCAACCTACGCCGTCGGCGATCCGTGGCTGTTGAAGGCGCAGCTTCCGCCCAGGTTCATTCCCGCCGTCACTTACGCCGCAGGCCCGGCGATCTGGGACAAGACGTACAGGTTCGTTGCGCAGGGCTCCACGACGGAGCCGAGGCAGTTCTCGGACGGCGACCGTGGCGGCAACTTCCTCGGCGCACCGAAGGAAGAACTGTCGACGTTCGTGACCACGACCACGACCGGGTCGAAGATCATGGTCGCCGGTGATTGGAACACCGGCTACGCGATCATCGACCGGGTTGGCAGGTCTTTACTACTACTTCCCTGTGGGTGGCGGCGTCGTCGCACCAAACGCCTTCCGCTACCTCGAGGTGCTGTGATGGCAGCAAGCAAAACCCTCGTCGCTGTCACCTCGTTCGCCTGCACAGTCAAAGGCGTCGAGCACATCATCCGCCAGGGCGACACCGTTCCAAGCAACCACCCGGCGGTCAAGGGTCGCGAGCAGCTGTTCGAGCCGGCAACCGAACAGGCCGCATGAGACGAAAGGGCGGACGTGGGTAACCATGCCGCAACGAGCGCTGCCCTCCCCTGAGGTGGGTGAACTCGTGCGTCCGCCTCTCGTGCCGAAGGCGAGGCGATCCTTTCTTGCGGGGTCGCCTCGCCCCGCTAACCCTGGGGAGGGTCGAGTCCGGGGGGTCTGCGCGCCATCTCACCCCGCCCTCGACTCGCGGGTTTTTTTGGCATGAGTTCTCGGCCAGTAAGAGGGGAGGGGTGGCCTCGAGCCGGGCGAACCGACTGTGTCTCACCCCCGCAACTTTTCGCGAGAGACATTCGATGCAGAGAAGTGGCGGGCGTAAGGAGTGACGTCTCAGTGGCATGGGTTCTTCGATGGGCTGAAGGTTTGCTCGCGTTGCCATCAGCGGCTTCCCGAATGCGCAGCTCGAGAGCGACCCGTGCGGCGGGTACGAGGTGATGATGAAGGGCTTCATCGATGAAGCCCAGGCGACGGCATTCGCGGACGAGGCCTACAGCGTCGGTTTCAACGCCCACCTCGAACCGGAGAGCTAGGCCAAATCCCTCGTTAGTGCCGCGTGGTGTCCCGCCGCCCGTCGTTTATTCGAACGTCGGCGCGGAGATCCTGCTCGAGGTTGAAGACCGAAGTGACGACCCGCAACGACAGCATCGCGCGAGGATAGGCTAGGCCGCCTGGCGGCACGTCCCTCGACACGGTTTAAAGCGTCACGAACGGCCGAGGCGCTGGCGGCGCTAACGGTCCTGGCGTACATAGCGTGCGTCGCAGTCAGCTTTCCGCGGATGGTCGAGCGCCTGTATTGGAACACCGACGCCGCAGGCGCGTTCGTGATCGCGTCGCTCTATCACCCGCATCACACGGTCGTGATACCGCGGTTCGGCTGGTGGACGTCTCTGTGGTGGATGCTCGCGACACGTCATCTACCGGGCCACGTGGTCGTCTGGGAGGCAACCGGCTACGTGTTCGTCGTCCTGACCGCTGCCCTCGTCGGCTGGGCGACAGGGCGTGTCGCGGGGCGCACTGCCGGAACCCTAGCGGCGGCGTGCACGATTGTCGTCGGCCCCGCCGCCCTTTCCAACCTCGTGATCGTGAACTTCCACACGTCGACACCATTCACCGCCGCCGTCCTCTCTGCCTATCTCGTTGTGCTCGCGCGCACCCGTTCATGGTTGCTGACGATTGCGATTGGGGTACTCGCGGCGGTGAACACGGCATCGGACGGCATCCTCTGGATCGCCGGTATCGCGCCATTCTTCGTCGGCACCCTCGTTCTCGTGTTCCTGACGCGGAGACGGGACATCGCGCTCCGAGGAGGTCTCGTGTGCGGCCTCACGCTCGTCGGCGTGCCAACGACGGACTTCGTCATGCGCGAGCTCGGCTTCCACCTCGTTCCGGTCACAGTACAACTCGCGGGCGTCGGCGACGACGTCACGAACCTCATCAAGCTCGGCAAGTCCACCGCTCTGCTCTTCGGCGCCAACCATTACTTCCCGGGCGTCTATCCGAGCACCGGATTGCGGTACGCGATCACGTTCATCGCATTCGCCGGAGTCGGCGCAACGCTCGTCGCAGCGGCGCGGTTTCTCCTACGGCGCTCTGATCCCCAGCGCACCGCGTACGCATGCTATTGGGCCGTCTCCGCTCTTCTCGTCGCGTGTGCATTTTGGTTGACGAACATCGGTACCGGTGTGAACGTCACCGGCGGCCCCAACTACCTCTTCGCGCTGATTCCGGCAACCGGTGCAGGCGTCGGTCTCATGACGGCCGGCTCGAACGCCGGCCGCATCCTCGCTGCCGTCGCAATCGCCTTCGTCGGATCCGTGAACATGGTTGCAATCGTCAAGACGCACAGGTACCTCAGTTACGGTGCCAGCGTCTACGGGCCACAGGTCATTCACTTCCTCGAGCAGCGTGGCCTCGAGCACGGATACGCGGGCTACTACGACTCCCAGAGCCTGATGTGGAAGAGCGGGTTACGCCTTGTCATCGTATCCGCGCAGGCCTGCGCAGACGGCGTTCATCTGTGCAAGATCCCCGACTTCACGATCGACTCGTGGTTCAAGCCAAGACCGGGACCGACGTTCCTCATCGTCGATCGGCTTGGGGGGATGACGTTCAGACCGCCTCCCTCGTTCGGGCCGTCCACCGTAACACGCCATTTCGGACCGCAGACGGTTGTCTACGTCTTCCCTCGGGACGTCATTGCCGCAAACATCCGCTGAGACGCTCGAACGCCGCGACGCCGAGAGACCAGAGACAGTCCTCGAGCGCGCGGCGGGCGTCGTCCTCGCAGAGGTAGACGTCTATCGC
>WNFX01000526.1_pt1 | contig 75548 bp, 75 predicted proteins | sample 5400111 | NCBI WGS metagenome assembly WNFX01 (sample SAMN13153363, study PRJNA577476) | soil metagenome | isolation source: 40 cm soil or saprolite under grassland replicate 1 | place: USA:California | collected 2016-06-15
TGACCGGCGCGGCGCGCGACATCTTCCGCGAGCTGGACCGCTCTCGCGCCATCGCGCATCGATTCGTCAGGTGAAGTCGCGAGGACCCACGAAAGATTTACTTCAGCGTTCATGTGACCGGAATCGATCTCCAGCGCTTTCTCCAAATGCGCCACCGCGCGTTGCGTGTCGCCCGTCTGCAATAAAGCGAGGCCGAGATTATTTTGCGCGTCCGCGTCACCGGGTCTGATTCGCAATGCTTCCTCGGAATGTTCGATCGCTTCGTTCACGCGGCCGCGCCGCATCAGAAGATCGGCCAGGCTCGCGTGCGCGAAATAATTGTCCTTCGTCACCGCGATCGTATGTGTCCAGAGCGCTTCGCTGTCGCGCCAGTGAGAGGCTTGCACGCGCGCGGCGAATGCAAACGCGAGAATGACAACAACCGCCGCCGCGCTCGCAATTTGAGTTCGATAACGCCAACTCGCCAATAGATCGGCCCCACCCCAGGCAATGATTAAATAAAGACCGATTTCGGGAAGATACGTATAACGATCGGCGTGCGCCTGAAGGTTGACCTGAATAATTCCAATCACCGGCAGCAACATGATCAAATACCAAAACCAGCCGACGAACAGATACGGGCGGGATTTTCGGACCGCGAAAATTGCGATCGTGATCACGACCAAGATTGCTGCGGCGACTATCGATTGCCAGATCGGCAAACCATTTTGTGGATAGGGATAAAAGACGCCGAGGTTTGTCGGCCAAATCATTTGGCGGACGTAAACGAAATAATTGACAAAGGCGTTGCCGATTCGCGCGAGAAACGGGAGTTGATCGGCGAAGCTATGTGCGGGCGCAATCCCGCGCGATGTAAGAAATGCGACGATCAGCGAGAGCACAAACAGCGGCGCCTTCTCGAGGATTAATTTTGGCCAGCTGCTACTATTTTGTGATTTCTGATTTCTGATTTCTGGCTTCTGACTTCTGTTCAGCGGCCAGTAATCGAGCAACAAGAGAATGAACGGCATGGTCACGAGCATCGGTTTCGAGAGCAAGCCGGCGGCGAATACGATCGAGATCGTGAGATAGCGGGCGACCGCTGGTTTGCGCGTGTAATGCAAATACGCGGCAAGCGTCGGCATAAAGAAGACGCCGCTCAAAACGTCTTTGCGTTCCTCGATCCAAACGACCGATTCCGCCCGCAATGGATGAATTGCAAAAATCGCGGCGACAAACGCACTTCGCCAGATCGATCCAGTGAATTTCCGCAGCACGAGAAAAAGCAAGACGACAGTTGCGGCATGAAGAACAACGTTCGTCAGATGAAACAAGCCCGGATTAAATCCGTAGAACTGGAACTCGAGCATGTGCGAGATGTTCTTGAGTGGAAACCAGTTCGTAGCGGGCCAATGGGTGAAGGCCCATTTGACGCCGTGCAGCGTGAGACCGGCGTTTATCTCCGGAACTTCGTAAACGTATTCGGGGTCGTCGAAGTTAATGAAGGGAAATTTGATTGCCTGCCCGAACACGAACCAAACGAGCGCGGCGAGGCCGGCGCAAATGCCAGCGATAAGCGCGCGATCCGAAATTTTACTGCGCATTTTGCAGGTTGGGATCCCGCAGCGGCGTGCGACGTTGGTAAAGATCGACGTCCACCTGGATCCGATCGGCGAAACGGCGTTCGCCCAGATCGCTTGCAAGCTGCAATGCGCGTCGCGCGGTCTGGATCGCTTCCTCAAACTCTCCGGCTTCGGCGTATGCCGCGGCCAATGTTCGAACAAAGACCGGGTTATTCTCGTTGGAAAGTCGATTTGCCTCTCTCGCCAACTTGACTGCGCGCGCCCCGTTTCTGAGCGCGTCATCGGACGCAACTGATAAGACCCAGGCGAGATTATTTAGCGGAAGAATCGGGTCCGCCTCTAATTGCAACGCCGCTTCGTAATGACCAACCGCCTCGCGCAAGTGCCCTTTTTGAACCAGAGCGTTTCCTAAGCTGGTGTGGGTTCCGCCGTCGTTCGGGTGGATCGACAATGTCTTGCGCCATTCGGCAATCGCTTCGTCCAACGCGCCGTTCTGAAAGAGCGCGGTGCCGAGATTGTAATGTGTGTCGGCATAATCCGGTTGAAATTCGACCGCTTGCCGCAGATGGACGATCGCTTCATCGAGCCGGCCTTTCCGCGCGAGCGCGTTGCCGATGCCGCCGTGAATGAGCGCGAGACTTAAATCGTAATGTGAATGAGCGCTGCCGGAGCGAATGTCGAGCGCGGTTTGAAACTGGGAGAGCGCATCGTCCAATTGGCCGCGTTCCATCAGCAGCATCCCGAAGTTGGTATGTGCAACGTCGTTGTCCTTCGTAATGGCCAGTGTGTGTTTCCAAAGTGTTTCGCTGTCGCGCCAATAGGTCGTTTGTTTCCAGGCACAGGCGCTGAGAAGCAGCACGACGAGTATTGCCAACGTCACGAAAATTTTCCTTCGCAAGATCGATGCAGTCGCGGTGTCGGCAATCAGCCACGTCACCGCAAGATACAATCCGACTGCCGGCAGATAAGTGTAACGATCGGCATGACCTTGCAGACCGACTTCTACGATTCCGATGACTGGCAGGAGCATGATCAGATACCACAACCAGCCGACCAGGAGATAAGGACGCGTTCGCCGATAAAGGAAAGCGAGCAACGTGATTGCCAACAGAAACACCGCGCTGGTTATTACCTGCCATAGCGCAAGGTGATTTTCCAGATGCGGATAAAACACCGCGAGATCCGCCGGCCAGATCGTTTGCCAGATGTAGGTGACGTAACTGACAAGCGCGTTTTGGAGTCGCCAGCCGAAAGGTAATTGCGCGATCGAACCGGTGGAGCGCTCTTGCAGAACAAACGTGTTGATCGACGACGCCACGGAAAGCGTCAAGATCGGAAGTTTCTCGACAATTAATTGCCAGAATGATTTTGAATCTGGCATGCGCTGGAGCGGCCAGTAATCGAGCAAAAGCAGGATGACCGGTGTTGTGACCAGCATTGGTTTCGACATCAACCCGCACACGAACAAGATCGACATCGTCAGATAATGGCCGAGTGAGCGCGCGCGTGTGTAACGCACGTAGGTAATAAGAGTCAGAAAGAAGAAGAGCGCGCTGAGGACATCTTTGCGTTCCGCGATCCAGGCGACCGATTCGACGCGAAGCGGATGGATGGCGAAAAGCGCAGTGACGAAAGCGCTGCTCCAAATACTGGAAGTCCGGCCGGGACCGGTGGCGTTACGAAAGAAAAAGAAAAGCAAAACCGCGGCGATCGTGTGAAGCAGAACATTCGTGAAATGATGACCACCAGCTTTGAGATCGAAGAGCTGACAATCGATCATGTGTGAGATGATCGTGAACGGATGCCAGTTGCCGGTTTGAGTGTCGACGAACGCCTGTGTTAAGCCATGCCAACTTAGGCCAGCGTCGACCAACGAATTTCCGTAAACATAAGTTTTGTCGTCGTAGTTTACGAAATCGTGGGCCAACGTTTGTCCGAAAACGATCCAAACCAGAACAACGATGATGCCGCAAACGGCAAGTAGCGCTAAACGCGACGGCGAGCGTGTTTTGACTGTTCGGGCACGAACCTTCATGCGAGATACGGCGGGCGACTCTTTGAGCTTACTGCGGCGGCGATTCACGATAAGGCGTTCGGGCCTGATAAAGTTCGATTTCATGCCGCAATGTGGCCAGCAATGAAGTGTTGTTTTGTCCGGTCGCCAAATCCAAGGCGTGTTGTGCGGTGCTGACGGCGTTGGAAAAATCGCGTGCCTCGGCATAGCCCGCCGCCAACGTCCGAAGAACAATGGGCGCTTCGCCGCCCGGAAGAACTGCGGCTTTCTCCGCCAATTCAACTGCTCTCTTGCCGTCGCGGATTGTGTCCGCGGGATAGGTCGCCAGCACCCACGCAAGATTATTCAGCGCGTTCCCGTCGTTCGGGTCGATTTGTAAACTTATTTCCCATTGCTCGATCCCGGCGCGGACATCCCGATTTTGAACGAGGAGCACTCCGAGATCATTATGTGTCGGGACATCGAATGGATAATCCTTAAGCGTCGTCCGGGCGTGGGCGATGGCAGCAGCGCGCGAATGCATGCGCGAATCGGTCGTTTTACCTTTCGACCACAACGCTGCCGCTAGATTTTGATGGGCGGTTTGATTGTCCGGAGTCACTGCCAGGGCATGCTCCCAAAGTGAAATGCTGTCGCGCCAATAAGTTGTTTGCTGATAGGCCAGAAGGATCGAGGCCGCGATTGCGCACGCTGCCATTGAAGTCAGAACGACCCGACGATTTCGCCATTGTTGCGTCAAATCCGTGCACGACCACGTCAGCAACATTGTGATTCCAATGTGCGGCAAGTAAGTGAACCGATCGGCCCGCGCCTGCAAACCGGCTTGAACGATGCCAAGCACTGGAACGAGGAGAAGTAAATACCAAAACCATCCGACGAAGATGTAAGGATGCTTTTCGTAAACCAAGATGGCAGCGACTGTGATCGCAATGATCAAGGCTGCAGCCGTGAGGACGATCCAAATGTTTAATTGATCGTGTGGATGCGGATAGAAAACGGCCAGGTCCGTCGGCCAGAACATTTGGCGAAGATAAGTGATCAAACTGACGGCGGCGTTCTTAAGCCGGGGCAAGAGCGGCAACTGCTCCAGCGAAGCCATCGTGACCGTCTGCGCGAGCACGGTCGCGACCGACGCGGCAGCCGAAAGCGCAAATAATGGAATTTTCTCGATCGCGAGTCCTCGCCAGGCACGAAAATTGTTCGCGCGCTGCAACGGCCAGTAATCCAGTAACAACAGCACGAACGGCACAGTCACAAAAGTCGCCTTCGCCATTAATCCGCACACAAGGAAGATCGCCATCGTCACGTAGCGCGAGAGACTCGGCGCGCGTGTGTAATGCAGGTAGGCGCCGAGCGTCAGCATAAAAAAGACGCCGCTGAGCACATCTTTGCGCTCGGCAACCCATGCGACGGATTCCACCCGCATCGGATGAATCGCAAAAATCGCCGCAATAAATGCGCTTCGCCAAATGCAGCCGGTCATTCCCCGGAAAACCAAAAAGAGCAGGACCGCTCCGATATTATGTAAAACGACGTTGGTGAAATGATGGCCGCCAGCCTTCAATCCATAAATCTGGCAATCCGTCATGTGACTCAGGGTCGTGAGCGGATGCCAGAGACTGGCGTGACTATGAGTTACAAGCCATTTCAATCCGTCGAGAGTGAGTCCACGACTGACCTCTGGGTTTTCGTAAACATACCGGTCGTCATCGAAATTGACGAAATCGTGACCGAGTGTTTGGCCGAAAACGACCCAGATGATCGCGGTCAGAAAAATGCAGACCGCGATCGTGATTCGGCGATCGTTTCGCGAGTTGGCCTGCGCCAGCACTGTCGGCATCGTTAAACCGGCGGCGGGAGAAGCCGCCAGCGAGCCAGCCGGAAACGCAACGCCGTCCCAAGACAGCCGAGGCCGTAACGCACGCTGCGGCGAAAATTAATCGAAGAGCCTTCCGGCAAATATTTCGCGGGGCAGGTGACCTCGCCGATTTTGCAACCCAGCCAGACGATTTGGGCGAGCATCTGATTATCGAACACGAAATCATCGGAGTTTTGCTCGATCGGCACTCGCTCAAGCAAACTCCGCGCAAAGGCGCGATAGCCTGTGTGATATTCTGAAAGCTTCGCCCCGATCAAAAGATTTTCGATGAAAGTGAGGAAGCGGTTCGCGACGTATTTCCACCACGGCATCCCCCCATCGAGTGCGCCGCCGCCGAGAATGCGCGAGGCGAGAACGCACGGATAAAGGCCGCTTCCAACCAGCGACGCCATCGCGGGAAGAAGGTGCGGAGTGTATTGATAATCCGGATGGATCATCACCACGATGTCGGCTCCGGCGGCGAGCGCGAGCCGGTAACAAGTCTTTTGATTTCCGCCGTAACCGCGGTTTTCCGGATGCACTTCCACCCGCACATCCTTGAGCGTGCGCGCGATCGCCACCGTTTCGTCGTGACTGGCATCATCCACCACGATCACAAGATCGACAATCCCCTGCTCCATCACTTCGTCGTACGTTCTTTGCAAAGTGCGAGCGGCATTATAGGCCGGCATTACCACCACAATCTTTTGTCCGCTGAGCATTTTTAATCGATTGATCGAACGACGCGCACCATCCGCATTCGCGCTGGCTTCATCAAGTCCAATTGCCGCAAAAAAAATCGCCGCTTCGAATCGCTCCGAAGCGGCGATCAGAATTTTAGGCGCGACCGTTAATCTCCGAAAAGTCGCATGTTGCAAGTGATACTTGCCTCGGTCACCAGTTTTGCCGCGCCGGAAATATCCAATCGGACCGTCATCGGTCCGGTAAACAACGCATCTACTGCGGCTGGCGTAAGACCCAACAGAGTCTGCAACTGCTGTCTGGTGAGACCAGTGTTCCCCGCCCGGACCAGCGTCTCACGCAATCTTTGCCGATCGCCATCTTTCATAGTGCGATCATCGCGAAAGTTGTAGTTGAAGAGAAGGGTCGCCTGGCCGCCGCATGGCGCACCGGTCGTGGGGTCGACGCAGCTCGGATCATTCAACGCATCGCTCTCTATGGTAATACCAGCCGTGAAACGAAGTAGCCCCTGCGGTTGATCGACACCGGTGGAGTTCTGCAACGTGTAATCGAGAAAGATGTTCAGAACCGGATAAATCACGTTCCTTGTCGCTTTTTTCGGCAATTTGATCCGGCAAATATTGTCGTGGCTAAAGTTTGTCTGCGTTGGCGCCGGAGCCAGTTCGTCACAAAAACTGTCGCCGTTTGGTACTGGCGACGGCGTCGGCGTGGCCGCAGGACAATCGCCCGGTTGAGCCAGTGTTTCAAAGCCGCTGGCTGCGCCCATGTAGAGCGCTGAATGCCCGAACGTTTCGGCGTCGCCGACATCAGCAGCAGTGGGACCGGCCCAAAGTCTTCCAGCAACAGCAAGACTCGACAAGATCACGACAGCAATTTTTGAAAGGTAATAATCCTTCATTTTAATCTCGGTGGATTGAATGTTTAAAAATGCAGCAAACGCCATGCCGATATAGGGTCGTGGCCGTCAATTCCCAATTTTTTCGATGATCATTTTTCACGATCCGCGCTGCGTTGATTACTCCGCTCCCGGACATCCAGAACGGCCAACGCGCATCATCCAAACCGTCCCGATATTGAAAGATCGACATCCAGCCTGGCAGTGGCGCGAACCGCGAACTGCCACGAATGGCGAACTACTGCGCGCGCATTCCCGCGAACACATCGAGCGCGTCAAAAATCCAATTGGCGATTTCGATCTCGATACACCGGCCATTCCAAAAATTTACGAGTACGCACTTAAATCTGCCGGCGCCGGAACCGAAGCGACACACGCCGCGCTTGCCGGAGAACGCTCATTCGCCTTAATGCGACCGCCCGGACATCACGCCACGCGCGATCGCGCCATGGGTTTCTGTTACTTCAGCAATGTCGCCATCGCTGCGCTCGACGCGCTCGAGAATGGCGCCGAGCGCGTGGCAATCTGGGATATCGACGCGCACCACGGCAACGGAACGGAAGCAATCATCGTGAATAACCCGCGGATCCGATTCGCGTCGATTCACCAATTTCCGGCTTATCCCGGAACTGGCGCAAAATCGTTCGCCAACGTCGACAATTATCCGGTCGCACCTCAGACGCCGCGCAAGGAACATGTCGATGTTGCCAAACGCGCGCTCGATAAATTGATCGGCTTTAAGCCGGACTTGATTCTCGTCTCCGCCGGATTCGATGCCTACGCGCGAGATCCGCTCGTGCAGATGACACTTGAGAGGGAAGACTTTGCGACCTTCGGAGAATGGTTAAACAAGATCGACATCCCCATCGCCGCGATTCTTGAAGGTGGCTACAGCAACGATTTGCCGGAATTAATCGATGCGTTTCTCAGCGCGTGGGTTGCCTGATTTCAATCCGACTCAGTAACTGGTCCGCAGCAGCTTCGATCTCGGCATAGCCAGACTGATGAGCGCGAGCCTTGACCGCGAGCAAGCCACAACGGTGGAGCGCCGCGAAATCGCCAAAGGGGAACTTGTAATGCGCTTTGCTTTGAGACGAATGACGACTGTCGATGCCCAAGTGCCATTTCGCGTATTCAGCAAAACCATGGTTGTGGATAAATTCGTTTTCCTCCGAGCGTGAACGGTGATGTGCGCGCCAGCTACCTTTCTTATCGGCAACCACGCGACCACCTGCGATCAGTTCGCGGGCGTAACCGAAAGCAGCACGATTGAGTGTGAGCGGATGAGCTTCTGCCGGAGCTCTGGCGAAGGCGACGCTCCCACCGCAGGAGGTCAAAGCCGCAATGAGGATAGCAATTCGGCACTTATTCATTCTGGGAAGTCAAAATTGTGATCTCGGGCTGGCGGGATTTGAACCCACGACCTCTTGAACCCCATTCAAGCGTTCTACCAAGCTGAACTACAGCCCGTTCTAAGGGTGCAACTATTTACCAGAAGCGGCCAAATCTCCACCCTTTGGAGATACATTTTGCGACTGTCATCCGCTTTCGCCAAGGCTATAGCGCGATAAATAGACCGCCGCTTTAAATTGCGTTAACGTCGGCGCTTATGCTTAGCGCCGGAATTGTTGGACTGCCGAACGTCGGGAAATCGACGTTATTCAATGCCGTCACCCGAACGCACAAAGCACCCGCGGAAAATTATCCTTTCTGCACCATTGATCCCAACGTCGGCGTCGTTTTCGTGCCTGATTCACGCCTGGAAAAAATTGCGCCGATCTCGCACTCCAAGAAAATTATCCCCACTGCCATCGAGTTGGTCGACATCGCCGGCCTGGTGAAAGGCGCGAGCGCAGGCGAAGGTCTCGGTAATCAATTTCTCCATCACATTCGCGAAGTGGACGCGATCGTTCAGGTGGTCCGCTGCTTTGCGGATCCGGACGTTCATCACGTCAGCGCCACGATCGACCCGATTCGCGACATTGAGGTGATCAACACCGAGCTGGTGCTAGCCGACCTGGCCTCGCTTCAAAAACGGCGCGACCGCTTACAAAAAGAAGTCCGCGCCGGTGAGAAGAATGCGAAGATCGAAAATGCAGTTGTTGAAAAGCTGCTTCCGCACTTGGACGCCGGTAAGCCTGCCATTACTGCCCCGCTCGAACCTGAAGAAAGACTGATGGCGCGGAATTTCTTTCTGCTGACTTCAAAGCCAACCCTGTTCGCGTGCAATGTTGCGGAGACTGATTTGGCGGCAGTTGCTAAAGGCGATCAAACGAACGCCGCTGCGAAACATGTCGATCTTGTTCAGGATTACGCCCAGCATCATTTCGGAACGGAGGCCTTCGTGATCAGTGCCCGGATCGAAAGTGAACTTGTCGATCTTAGCGAGGAGGAGGCGTTCGAATATTTGCGCGGCCTCGGCGTCGAAGACAGCGGCGTTCACACGCTCATTCGCGCGGTTTATCATTTGCTAGGTTTGCGCACGTTTTTGACGACTGGCGAAAAGGAAACGCGCGCCTGGACGATTCATGCCGGCGAAAAGGCGCCGGCCGCAGCGGGTGCGATCCACTCCGACTTTGAACGCGGCTTTATCGCCGCCGAAACGATTGCATACGATGATCTCGTCGCACTTGGTTCTTTCGCGAAGGCGCGCGAAGCCGGCAAGCTCCGAATCGAAGGCAAAGATTACGAAGTTCGCGACGGCGACGTAATTACATTTCGATTCAACGTGTGATCGAGTAACGGTCGTTCAATCATGGGCCGCGGATTCTTGTCCAAGCTCTCTCGCACATGGCCTTACGGCTTGTTGGGAGCGCTAGTTCTGATTTTTTTCTGGCCTGTATTCATCGCGGGAAAAGTGCCCTTCCTGCGGGACATGTTTTTTGATTTCTTGCCACAACATTCACTCGCGAAAGAGACATTTTGGAACGGACACATTCCGCTGTGGAACTCGCACTCTGGCTGGGGGAAGCCCTTCGTCGCCGATCCGCAATCGGCAATTTTTTATCCGCTTCATGCAGTCTTTTACATTTTCTCAGCGGCAACTGCGTTGAGGATTTACTGCGCGGTGCATCTTTGGCTGGCAGGTGCAGCCATCTTTGCTCTGGCACGTCATTGGCGAATGCAAGTGGCACCGGCTCTGGTAGCGGCGCTGAGCTGCATGTTCAGTTCGTGGTCAATCGTAAATTTGGAATTTGCAAACAACCTCGGCTCGGCCGTGTGGGCGCCCTTAATCGTTCTCACGTTGAGTCGCATCGAGCGAACCTTGCGCACAGAAGGTGTTCTGAGCCACAAGGCGCGATTGACCAGTCTGACCCTAACTCTTGCTCTGCTCATTACGGTTCAATACCTGGCGGGATTCCCAGAATTTCTGGTTTACACGATTGCCTTGGCAGCAACTTACACGGTTGCGTCTTGCGTATTTAACCGCGCTTTTAAACCGTTGATCGGAACGCTGACGATCCTCCTGGCGGCTGGTTTGCTTGCGATTTTGGTGTCAGCCCCACAGTTGTTGTTGAGCCTAGAATTCGTGCCGCTGTCAGAGCGGGCTGCTAGAATTAACCCCGGTCTGGGTATGGCCTCGCTGCAGTTACATAATTTGCTGCAGTTCTTGCTCCCATTCATTAATGGCCGTCCCGGTTACCCAGAGCAATTTGGGGGCGGCACAATCTTCGAGTTTTGGATCGGTACCTGTTATGCCGGCATTCTGCCCCTTGTTCTCGCCCTCTCTTCCGTGCTTGTTTTTCGCCGTGGCCGCTCTCGGCGCGATCAAAAATTCCTGTGCGTTTTTTTGTTCGGGGCGATGGCGTTTGGGGTCGCAATGGCGCTTGGCAAGAACACGCCCCTTTATCAATTTCTTTATGATCGCGTACCGGCTTTTGGTCACTTTCGCTTTCCGACAAAATTTCTCGTGCTCGTTCTGTTTGCCCTTTCACTGCTTGCGGGTTTAGGATGGCAGGAAGTTCTGCGCACCTGCAAGTGGGCGCCTCACAAGAGCCGGCTGCAAAAAGTGATCTTAGTCTTTGGCCTGGCGACAGTTGCAGTGTTTATGTCCGGCTATCTTTTGGCGGTCAGAGATCCCGAATTCTTTCGATCTGTGACGAATGGGCTGTTCCCCAGTTCCGAACCCGCGTATCGCAGCGAACTCAACGATTACCTGGAGGCGATTCTTTTTTTGGTCGCGAGCTTTGCCGTCATCCTCACTGGCACAGTGGCGCGGACGCAGCGGATGGCATGGATCGCACCAGCATTCATTTTTGCGAACCTCTTTTTCGTGACTCGTGACCTGCACCACTTGGTCGATCAAAGCGTTTATGAAACAAAGCCAACGAACGTGCTGGAGCCGTTGACGGATTTCTCCAGGTGGCGCGTCCATTCCGTGTACGGCCCAGTGCAGCAATGGCTATACGGTAGCCACGACGACGACCTCATAAAATGGGCGGTCAGTGCAGGGGTAGGAGACTCTTGGACGCGGTTTGGGATCAATCAGACCTGGCAGGGTGGCCAAAAACTCGGGCGCTACTTTGCGCTTTATTATTTGCTTTGGTCGCTGTCTCCAGATAAGGCGGAGAAGCTGGCCGATCTCCTCAGTGTTCGTTATACGCTAGCCGGCGCGCCATTCGATCAAATAAGCTGGCACGGCGCATCAAAAAGTCTGCAGTTAGTCGAACATCCAAACGCGCGCCCTCGCGCATTTCTCGTCGGCAACTGGATTCTTTCAGGGCGGGTTGACAATCCTGAGCGCGCCGCCTCGCAAATGTTGGAAAAACTGCTTGTGCCTGACTTCGACGTTGCTTCGACTGCGATTGTCGAATCTGATGCCGTCGCCACGCAGGCAGACAACACATCGACCCCCCACCCCGCAGCCAAAGTTAGCGATGTTGGCGAAGTTGTCTTGTTTCAGGACAACATTAACGAAGTGCATGCACGCGTAAGCGTGAAAACAAAGGCGCTGTTCGTGCTGAATGACGCGTGGTATCCCGGCTGGGCTGCGTTTGTTAACGGCGTCGCCCAGCCAATTTTTCGCACAAATCTTCATTTCCGTGGCGTATTTCTCGAGCCCGGTGAACACGAACTGCGCTTCACGTACGCTCCCAAACAGTTCCGCGTTGGTCTTTGGATCGCAGGCTCGACAATCGCTCTCATGAGCGGGCTTTTTATCTTTGTTAACCTTTCGATGGCAAAGAAATGAGCAACGATCTGCCATTGGATCGCCTTCTGGCCGCAGAAAGGTCGCGTAAAGGCCAGTTTCTGCTGGTGGCTCTGACTGTCGCCGCCCTTGCGCCGTTTTTAAATAAAGCCTTTCATACCGACGATCCGCTTTTTCTTTGGATGGCGCAGCAGATCACAAAGCATCCGCTCGATCCGTATGGTTTCTCTGTGAACTGGTCCACCTCCGCCGAACCAATGTGGAAAGCGATGCAAAATCCGCCGCTTTGCTCCTATTACATCGCCGCAGTCGCATCGCTTGTCGGCTGGAACGAGCTGGTCATGCATCTGGCATTTCTGATCTGGCCGATTCTGTCGATCCTCGCGACGTTTGCGATTGCGCGCCGATTTTGCGGCAGACCGTTCCTGGCGGCAACGCTAACCTTGTTCACGCCCGCGTTTCTGGTCTCCGCGACGAACATCATGTGCGATCTGATGTTGCTCGCGCTCTGGCTTTGGTCAATCGAGTCCTGGATCGCGGGACTGGAACGTCGAAGCTGGTTGCTGCTCATAGTTTCCGCGATTCTGGCTGCCGGGGCTTCGTTCACAAAATATTTCGGCGTCTGCGTTGTGCCGTTGCTCGTTGCATACACCCTGGCCCGTGATCGCCGTCTCCTTTTCTACCTGTCGTTACTTTTCATTCCAATCGCTGCGGTCCTTGCGTTCGAGCTGACGACTCGAGCACATTACGGTGTTGGGCTATTTGCCGGAGCTGTCTTTCTCTCGCGGAGTATGGTGAAGCTCGGCCCGCCGTGGTTCGCACAATTCCTGATTGGAATGGCTTTCACCGGAGGATGTCTCGTTAGCATGCTGCCTTACTTGGCCGGGCGGAGGTGGAGATTTTGGGTGATAGAGCTCGTGGGCCTTGTTGCCTTTCTCGCCCTCTTTTGCATTTTCGTGCCGCTCTATCCATTTTATGCACTGGGCCAAAACAGGTCACTGGTCCAGATAGAAGGCGGCGTCTTCGCAATGATTGGCGCCGGCGTTCTCGCATTAGCCGTGGCAGACTTCCTTCGTCATCGAAACTCCCCTTCTTTGCTTTTGTCTCTTTGGGTTTTGGGCACACTCAGCTTCGTCACATTCTGCAATTGGTCGATCACCGGGCGCACGATTCTGCCGATAGCTCCGGCCGTCGCGATCTTGTGTATGCGCTGGTGGGAAAGAAGCCCGCAAGCGAAAACTCTCTTTTTGCCTTACCTGGGTGTATTTTTGTCCGCAATTGGATCGCTCCTCATCGCAACAGCCGATTACCGTCAGGCCGAGTCTGCTCTAGATGCCTCGCGTGAATTTCAAAGGCGTTTTCAGGCCGAACTCAACACTACCTGGTTCGAAAGCCATTGGGGGTTTCAGTATTACATGCAGCTATGGGGAGCCAAAGCCCTCGATGCCGCTGCGTCGGAGGTTCATTCCAACGACGTTCTGGTTTTACCGTCCAATAGCACCGCGATCGTACCGTTGCCGATCGAGAAAATTTTCCCGCCTGAGACCGTAGAGTTTCATTTGCTGCCATTCCTTTCCACGCACGGTCGCGGAACTGGCGCGGCCTTCTATAGCAGCGCACGCGGTCCAATTCCGTGGGCGGTCGATCATGTTCCGCCAGAAATTTACTACGTGACGAGATTTCGTTAATCGCTCCGATCGGCCATACAGACGCAAACCTCGCCCGGTTGACACTGGTTAGGATGTTACGCCGGCACGTAGAGAATTCGCCCGCACTGTTCGCAGCTGACAATTTCCTTGCCAGCTTCCGCGTCTTTCACGGTCGCAGTCGTCAGCTTCATATGGCAACCCGTGCAAACGCCATGTTCGACCGCGACAATGGCTGAGTCGCCTTTGCTCGTGAACAGCCGTTCGAAGCGATTCAACAAATCCTCGTCCATTTTTTCAGCTAATTCCTTTCGCTCCTTCGCTAACTCTTGCAGCCGCGTTTCGAGCGTTTTCGATTTCTCGCCGAGATCGTTCATTTGTCGCGCGATCGAATCCTTGGTCGCGGCTGCTTTCTTTTCCTCGGCGGTGACTTCGACTTTCAGTTTGTCCCCCTGCTCCATTAGCTCGAGTTCCTGGTCTTCGAGCTTGGTAATTTCGTTTTCGTAACGCTCGATCTCGTGACCCATCGCCTGGAATTCGTCGTTCTTGCGCGTTTGATATTGCTGGGTCTTGAGGCGCGAAATGCTTTCGTTGCGTATGCCGACGTCGAGCTCGAGCTTTTTGCGATCAATCTCAACGTGTCGCGCTTTTTGCTTGAGGGCCTCCAGACTGGCAGCGCTTTCCGCCAGCTGCAATTCGAGATGCTTTCGTTGCAACGGAAGATTTTTTATCTCGTTCTCGATCTGCCTGATCTTTTGTTGTCGATCTTGAAGGATGAGTAGTTGTTCCAGTTCCGCCTGCACGTGCGCTGAAGTTATTAAGTCGGCGAAGCGCCGTCAATCGCGCCGGCCAACCTTGGCCGAATCGATCGCGCTCAACGCCTGCTCCGGCCGCGCGCGCACTGCGATGTTCTCGGTCAAGTTGACCCACTGAACTGTCCCGTTCGCATCGACATAGAATTCAGCTGGTCGAGCGATGTCGTTGTTTTTGGGACCAGCGCCACGATGTAGAACGTCGTAACGCCGAATCACCGCCGCGTCCGCGTCGGAGAGTAATGGAAATGTGAAATGCATTTTCTGAGAATGGCCGCGATTGATTTCAACCGAATCAACGCTGATCGCGGCGAGCCAATGCCACTAACTTGCCATTTTGGTCGGGTAATGAGAACTCCGGCGCTTTTTCGCCGACGCGTGGCGCCTGCGCGGAAAGCGGGACTTGCCGAAGCACATAAAAAGTTTCGTAGGAGAAAAACGCGAAGAGCAGGAACGCGATCGCCGTAAAAATCGAACCGAAAATTTTGCCGTGATAAAGTTGAGGCCGTCCGAAGGCGCGAAACAAACCGATCAGCAACAGCGCTGCCCCGGTAGCAAAAAGCAAAAGAGGCGCCCACGGAAAATCACGCGTGCTTGGGAACTGGATGAAAAATTGGTAACTGAACAAACCGCCGACAGCGACAACGAACCCAACCCAAAGCAGCCAGTTCCATTTCCGTTTCATGTCGATGTTGCCGCCGCCATTCGCAAGATCCACCGGTAAAGCATCACTGCAATCACTGCGAAAGCGACGCCGCCGATGATGATCCCGGCCATTTCAAAACCGGGTCCGACCAATGCCAGCGGTGCGGCTACGCCGGAGAAAACAACGATCGCGGAGATCACCACGCCGATCGTGCTTTCACCGACGATCAACCCCGACGCGAGTAGCACGCCGAGCTGCTTTGTCGCTTCGGGTTTCGGAGTGCGATTGGCGCGCTGGTCGAAGAACCAGCCCGCGACAGCTCCGACCACAATCATCAGCGTGCTTTGCGTCGGCAGATAAATTCCAAGACCCACCGCCAGCGGAGGAACGCGCATATGCTTTGTCGTGCGGGCGAGGATTTCATCCAGCAGGATGATGCCAACGCCGATCAATGCGCCGATCCGGATTAGGCTCCAGTCGATGTCAGCGGCGATCACGCCTTGCGCGAGCGAGGAGATCAATCCCGCCTGCGGGGCCGGCAATGGGTGCGGACGCAGTTCGGCGCCCGGCGCGCCCACGAAGCCGTAAGCGCGATTCACCAGATCGAGCACCGGCGGAATCACAAACGCGCCCGCGACGACACCGATCACGAGCGCCCACTGTTGCTTCCACGGCGTCGCATCAACCAATTGGCCGGTCTTAAGGTCCTGCAGGTTATTATTCGCGATCGCGGCAACGTTGAAGATCACTGCGGTAGTAAAGAGCGCGAACGCCATCAGCGCCTTGCTTGCTTCAGGACCGACGTACGGTTTTACGCCGAGCACGAGCAGCAACGCAGCGCCAATCACCACCAGAATACCAATGCCCGACAGTGGACTGTTGGACGAACCGATCAGGCCAGCCATGTAACCGCAGACCGCCGAGACGAAGAAGCTCATCAAAACGATGTAAACCACGCCGCCGATGATCAGCGTTGGCAAATGCGCACCCAGCCCGCTCGCGTTTCCGAAATAACCGAGAAGCCATCCGATCGGCAGCATGCAAACCAATGTGACAAGGCCGACGACTCCAATCGGAATATCGCGTTCAGTGATTGGCAACGTGTCGGCTTTGCCCGCTTTGCGCGCGCGTGACGCGGCCATCGCGCTCGTGAGTCCCCGTGCAACCGGCTTTACCAATTTGAGCAATGTCCAAATCGCGGAGACACCAATCGCGCCGGCGCCGACGAAGCGCACTTTGTGGCTCCAAGTAGTTTGCGCGAGCGTCGCGGTCGCCGTGGTGATATCGCCGGCGATGGCCGAAAAATGTGGGACTCCCCAGCCCCAGCCAATCAATGTGCCGATGAGCATCGCGATCCCAACGGAGAGACCAACCAAGTGCCCGATGGCTAACAAAGCGAACGACAACGAGAAATCGTAACCGCTCACGGCGCCTTTGTGGCCAATTCGGAATGTCTGCGCCACATCGGCCGCGAAAACTTGTGTCGCAACGATTACCGCAAAGACCGCTGACACGATCGATCCCCACAACACCGCGCGCAGACCAGCGCGCCCGTGTTCGATATCGGCGGCATGTTCGGAATCGCCGCTGCTGCCGACCTTCAGCACCTCGGCGCAAGCGACGCCTTCCGGATATGGCAAATCCGAAGTGGTCACTAACGCGCGACGCAGTGGAATTGAATACATCACGCCGAGAATTCCGCCGAGCGCGCAGATCCAAAACGAAGTCCAGAAAGGGAACTCGGTCCAAAATCCGATCATGATCAAACCGGGCAGCACGAAGATGATCGACGACAGCGTGCCGGCTGCCGACGCGACCGTCTGCACAATGTTGTTTTCCTGAACGGTCGCATCCCGGAACGCTCGCAGGATCGCCATCGAAATCACCGCCGCGGGAATCGATGTAGAAAAAGTGAGGCCGGCCTTGAGGCCGAAGTACACATTGGCCGCAGTGAACACCAACGTGATGATGATACCTATAATCAGGCCACGGACGGTAAGTTCGGCGCGGGTTTGTTCATTGGCGTTCACGAAATGATTCTGCGAATTGGGTTAGTTCTAATTATAGCCGTCCGAATTGTTCGACCGATCAATGAGAGCACAGGATAGTTTGAAATCGGCGAAGGGGTCAAGATGCTCTGGTTCCCTTCTCAACGCGTCAACAACTCAACGCCTGTTATCAGCTTTCCACTGTTTTAGCCTTTTAAACTTGGCGCTTTTTGTGGGCGCGCGCTTGAATTGTAAACGTAGAGATCAAATGTAGCAGTCGCGTTTGGCTGTAGAGCGGTTGCAGTTGGGACGAACAGAAGTTTGACAGGTTCTGCCGGCGATGGTGCGCCATACGACAACGGATAAAAGAATCATTGCAATCGTTTTCATGACCGCGGGGCCGTGCAGCTGGGTCAGATCTAAACATTTGACATTCAATACACTTCGACGGGCGATCGTTTGCCGTCTTCGGCACTGCGTTGTTTGGCCCGCTCTTCGCCCAGTGTCGCGACCCGCAATTGCCAAACCTCATTGTCGATCTCACGAAAGGCCGCTTCGGAAAATTCGTGAGGCGGCGCGATCTTTTTCTTAAACGACGCAACGCTTCCAAGCGCGCGATCAATTTGTTCGCGCGGTAATGTGCCGAGAATTTTACGAACGTTTTCGATTTCCGGAATACGATGGCAAATCATCGCCAACTCGTTTCCAGCGCCGATCGCGAGACGAATCGTTTGTTCTAATCCGTAGCCATTCAGGATCGCGCCCATGTCGAGGTCATCGGTCATGACTAATCCATCGAACCCTAACTCGCCGCGAAGTAACTCAGTGATCACGCTACGCGATAAACTGGCCGGAGTTTTCTGCGGTTCGAGAGACGGATACCAGCCGTGGCAAATCATCATGCTGTCGATCTTGTCGATAAACTTCCGGAACACAGCCAGTTCGTTCGCATCCAACTCTTCCCGCGTTCGATCGATCGTCGGCAATGCAAAGTGCGCGTCCGATTTCGCGGCTGAGTAGCCGGGAAAATGTTTGCCGCAGCTCATGATCCCCTGTTTCCGCATCGCGTCGTTAAACACGTCGGCGTTGCGCACTACTTGCTCAACCGTTTTGCCGTAACAACGGCCGAGCAACGAATTGTCCGCGTTATCGTCGAAAGAAATGTCGAGCACCGGACAGAGATCGAGATTGAATCCGAAGACGCGCAACAAACGCCCGGTGATGTCGCCGTGCCGGCGGATAAGATCGACATCTTCCTTGTCGCGCAACTGCTGCGCGTTCGGCGGCTCGTTCCCGATCAAACGCAATCGCGACACGCGTCCGCCTTCCTGATCGACCGTGATGATCGGCTCCGCTTCACTCAAATCGCGCAAGTCGTCGATCAGTTTGCGCAGTTGCGGCGCGCTTTCGATGTTGCGCCCGAAAAGAATGAAGCCGCCGGGCTGCACGCGACGGAACAATTCGGCACTGGCCGCATCGAGTTCTCTCCCCGGAACGCCGCAGAGTATCAGTTGACCGAGTGAACTGTCGTTCATAACGTCGCAACTTAGATGTCGATCTTGGTGGCGCGAACGAAAAAGCGGTTGGAATGAGAAAAATCGGCATCTACGGCGGCACGTTCGATCCGATTCATCACGGCCATTTGATTCTCGGCCGCCAAGCGTGCGAAGAACTTGGACTCGAACAATTAATTTTTGTTCCGGCCGCGCTTTCGCCGTTTAAAAAAAGATCCGCACAGGCGAGTGGCGAAGCACGACTGTCGATGCTCCGCGCGGCGATTGAGAGCCAAGACGATTTTGCGGTCGACGATTGCGAACTGAAACGGCCGCCGCCGTCCTACAGCATCGATACCGTGCTGCAGATTCGCGAACGAGATCCGAACGCGGAATTATTTTGGTTGATCGGCACGGACAACGTCGGCGGATTAAACAAATGGCACCGCATGGACGAACTGAAAAAGCTCGTGCAATTCGTGGTGCTTGATCGCGGTAGCGGTAAGGAAAGCGGCCACCAGTACCCGGTCGTGCAGCGAAACATCGACATCTCGGCCACTGAAATCCGGAACCGAGTTGCGTCAGGTCGCTCGATCCGTTATCTCGTACCTCGGGCCGTGGAAGAAATTATTCGACGGAAAAATCTTTACCGGGAGTCAGCGACATAACCGCAAAACAGTTAGCCACGACCTGCGCCGAGCTTGCTTCAAACAAGAAGGCCGAAGATATCGTCGTTCTCGATCTAGCCGGCATCTCCAGTTTCACCGATTTTTTCGTGATCTGTTCGGCCACGTCCGAGCCGCAGCTCAAAGCAATCGCGAACGAGATTGAGACGAAATTAAAGGAAGATCACAAGACTCGAGCCGCTGCAGTTGACGGCTTTCCGGCAAGTCAATGGATCGTGCTCGATTATCTCGAAGTGGTTGTGCACATCTTCCATCGCGACAAGCGCGCCTTTTACAGCTTGGAAGATTTGTGGGGCGACGCGACGCGGGTCACGTGGGAAGCGACAGCGGTAAGCGCTAACTGATTCGCGATGCGCGAATTATTTCGGTGAAGGCGAAGGCGTTGGACTCGCGCCACCAGCTTGCGGCGATTTCACATCCATCAGCTCGACTTCAAAAATCAGGATCGAGTTTGGAGGAATTCCCGGTCGCCCTTGCTCGCCGTAGGCAAGATTTGCCGGGATGAAAAGTTGAAACTTGGAGCCGGCTTTCATTAGCTGGAGCGCTTCGGTCCAGCCTTTGATAACGCCACCTACTGGAAAGGTGGCTGGCTCGCCGCGTTTGTAGGAACTGTCGAATTCCGTACCATCAAGCAAGGTGCCGCGGTAGTTTACCGTCACGGTGTCGCTGCTCTTCGGCTGGGCTCCGGTGCCTTCTTTCAGCACCTTATATTGTAAACCGCTGCCGGTCGTTTTAACGCCCTCTTTGATTTTGTTTTCGGCAAAGAATTTGTCGCCCTCAGCCGCGTTTTTCTTAGCGGTCTCCGCTTGTTTCTGTTGCATATCTTTTTCGAATGCCATCATTGTTTCTCTGACTTCCTGCTCGGTCAAAAGCGGCCTCCTGTTGGTCATGCCGTCTTTGAACCCGGCGGCAAACGCATCGGTGTTTAGATCAACATTCTGCCGTTTAAAATTCATACCGAAATTCAAACCGATGCTGTAGCTGGCTTTGTCCTTCAAATCTTTCAGTTGAGGCGGTTTTTCTTCCGCAAAAACGCTGACCGCGAAGGACAGAGCAACGGCGCTGAGGACAATGGATTTCATAAAATGAGATTGCGAATGTGATTGCGCTTTAATCTGGAACAGCGCAGAAAGTTGCAACGCTAGTGGAGAAACCGCGCTCGTCAACTCAACACCAAACCGGTCGCCTCCTCCTGGCTGCCTGTTTGCTTTTCATTGTGCTGGCCGGAACGGATTGGGCAGCTGAACCGGTTCGTATTTCCAATGCCGATGCCCTCCGAATCGGCAAGAAGATTTGGCAAAACGAAAGCAACGGCACCGTGGCCGGTCTTACTGCCTGGAACGCCGGAGAAAATTTCGCTTCGCTTGGAATTGGTCATTTCATTTGGTATCCGCAAGGCGTGCACGGCCCGTTTGAAGAAAGCTTTCCAAAATTCCTCGCCTTCGCGCGCGAACATCGCGCCGCGATTCCGGCGTGGTTGAATCAGCCCCCCGCTTGCCCCTGGAACTCGCGCGCAGAATTTTCCAGCGCCCAGAATTCAACTCCAATGCACGAACTCCGACAGTTTTTATCGCGGACGATCGATGTTCAGGCCCAATTCATGGTCGCGCGTTTACAACAATCGCTGGCCAAGATGCTCGATGAAGCTGCTCCGGCGGATCGCGCCAACGTGGAGCGGCAATTCGAGCGCGTTGCCAGCACGCCGCATGGCTGTTACGCACTGGTCGATTACGTGAATTTCAAAGGCGAAGGCGTTTTGCATACCGAGCGTTATCACGGCGAAGGCTGGGGATTACTGCAAGTCCTCCAAGAAATGCACGGTTCCGAAAACGGCACGAGTGCCGCACGCGACTTTTCAAATTCCGCTGCTGCAATGTTGCGCCGGCGCGTCCAGAATTCGCCACCGGAACGACACGAGGCCCGCTGGTTGCCAGGCTGGCTCAACCGCGTTCACAGTTACAGCGGAAATTCATGAAACGACTTTGCCTAACGGCGATTGGCGTCTGGACGGTCGTCGCCCTAGCGGGGCTGGCCAGGGCTCAATTGTTCCAGCCAAAAATGAAGAAACCGGCCGACCTGATTCACAAACAAGAGCCGATGAAGGTGAATCAAAATTTGCTTAAACAAGCGACGCCCGATAACACTCGCATCGTCGTGTCGATCCCGAAGCAACGTGCCTATCTGATGATCGAAGAGGAAATCGTGGCCGACGGTCCGGTTTCATCGGGCAAACGCGGCCACGAATCGCCGCACGGACACTTTACTGTGATGGAGAAGGACCCGAATCATCATTCGAGCCTTTACGGCGATTTCGTCGATCATTCGGGCCGCGTAGTGCGTGCCGGCGTCAGTGTCCACATCGATTCTGCGCCGAGCGGAACCCATTTCGCTGGCGCGGCGATGAAGTGGTTCCTGCGTCTCACCGGTGAAGGCGTCGGAATGCACATCGGCATTCTGCCCGGTTATCCCGCATCCCACGGCTGCATTCGCGAATCGGTCGACGGCGCAAAGTTATTTTACGATCACGTCAAAGTCGGCACGCCGGTCGATGTCGGCGATTACTGAATCAACTTTCGGCGCAAAGTTTCAAAGGCTGCCTGCGCGGTGAGTTGCTTAAACGTTTCGCGATCGCTTGGGAAAAATAATTTCTTAACTTTGATTTCTGCGTCGGACGCGAGCGCGACGTAAACCGAGCCGACCGGTTTTTCGTCCGAGCCGCCGCTCGGTCCGGCAATGCCCGTCGTCGCCAGGGCGTACGTCCCGCTTGCGCGCTTGCGCGCGCCTTCTGCCATTGCGCGCGCGACCTGTTCGCTGACCGCGCCATGCTGCTCGATCAGTTTGGGATCGGTTCCGAGGATGTCGATCTTCGCTTCGTTCGCATAGCAAACATATCCCGCGAGCAAAACCGCGGAGGCGCCGACCACGTTCGTAATCCGGTTCACGAGCAATCCACCTGTGCACGACTCGGCAATTGCCAGCGTTTGTCTTTTCTTCGTGAGCAATTTGACCAGCAGTTCTTCGAGCGTTTCGTCACTCGTAGTGAAAATTGAATCGCCGAGCTGTGAGCGAACAATTTGATCGGCCTGCTCCAGCGCGGCGCGCTCGCCGATGATTCGGACGTCGACTTCGCCCGGTCGCGCGCAGTAACCGAGCTCGATTCCGGGAATCGCCAGAATCCTTTCGCCGATGGCTTCTTCGATCAGCGATTCGCCCATACACGCGATCTTGTAAAATCGCCGCTCGAATCGTGGCGGCCCTTTAACAATCGAAGGCAAGATCGACATCACCGATTCGCGAAACATCGGTTGTAACTCGCGCGGCGGGCCGGGCAGAAGAAAGATGTGCGGCGAACGAATCTGCGGATTGATATTGGCTTTCAAATACAATCCCGACGCGCTTCCGTTTTCGTTTGGAAGAATTTGCGCGCCGTCCGGCACCTCGGCTTGGTGCGCGATGCTGGAAACCCATTTAATCCCGCGCGCTTTGAGTCGCCGCTTCAATGACGCGAGCAATTCCGCATTCTCTTGCAATCCCAGTCCGAGCAATTCAGCGACGACATCCCGCGTGATGTCGTCGCTTGTCGGACCAAGCCCGCCCGTGACGAAGATAATTTCCGCTCGCGCAAATAATTCCCGAAGGGTTTCACCAATCGCCGCGCCGTCAGCGACCGTTCGCCGTTCCTCGATCCGCAATCCGAGTGAAAAAATTTCACGAGCAATAAATGCCAGATGCGTGTCGTGAACGTCGCCCGCGAGAAGCTCGGTGCCGGTGTTGAGAAGGACAGCGCGCATGTCGGCAACGTGATTCGTTAAAAAATTACAACGTTACAAGGGAAGCTCTAACCCTTTTAACCTTGTAACGCTTCTAACTTTTTTAACCTGCGGCCAAAGGCCGTCAGGCGGCGTCTTTGTCCTGCTTCTTGCGAATCAGCGGGAGCTTTTTGCCTTCGACCACCGCCCGATTGATCGTGACTTCGGCGATATCTTCGCGGCTCGGCACATCGTACATGATGTCGAGCATGATTCGCTCGAGCATCGAACGCAGTGCGCGAGCGCCGGTACCTTTCGTGACCGATTGCGCGGCCAGAGCGCGCAATGCGTCTTTGGTCACAGTCAGACGCACGCCTTCCATCGAGAAGAGCTTGGTGTATTGCTTGATCATCGCGTTCTTGGTCTCGGTCAGGATCGCGACCATCTCCTCTTCCGTCAGCGCGTCGAGCGAGCTGACCACCGGCAAACGGCCGATAAATTCCGGAATCATTCCGAAAGAAAGCAAGTCTTCCGGTTCAACGTGCCGGATCGCTGCTTTGCGTGCCGCCTCCTCCACCTCGAGCGTCGGGCTACCAAAGCCCATCACTTTTTGGCCAATCCGTTTTTGAATGATCTTGTCGAGTCCGATGAACGCGCCGCCGCAAATGAACAAAATTTTCTCGGTGTTGACTTGGATATATTCCTGATGCGGATGTTTGCGGCCGCCCTGGGGCGGGACGTTGCAGGTACTGCCTTCGAGAATTTTCAGCAATGCCTGCTGCACACCTTCACCCGAGACATCGCGCGTAATCGAAACGTTGTCGGTCTTCCGGCCGATCTTGTCGATTTCGTCGATGTAAACGATGCCGATCTCCGCTCGCTTCACGTCGTAATCCGCGTTCTGGAGCAAGCGCAAAATGATGTTCTCGACGTCTTCCCCGACATAACCGGCTTCTGTGAGCGTAGTCGCATCCGCGATGCAAAATGGAACATCGAGAATTCGCGCGAGCGTTTTAGCAAGCAGTGTCTTGCCCGAACCAGTTGGTCCAATCAACAAAATGTTGCTCTTTTCGATTTCAACTTCGGCGAACGGATCGGGTTGAAAAGCTGCCGAAGAATCGGTTGGCGCGGGAGCTTGCAGGACGCGTTTGAAATGATTATGCACCGCCACCGAAAGCGTCTTTTTGGCAACGTCCTGGCCGATCACGTACTGATCGAGCATGCGGCGGATATCCGCCGGCTTCGGGACGCGAATGTTGGAAGACTGCCGCCGCGCGTCTTCGTTCAGTTCTTTGTCGAGAATGCTTTTGCAGACGTTGATGCAGCTATCGCAGATATAAACGCCCGGCCCGGCGATTAATTTGCGCACCTCGGCGTGGCTCTTGCCACAGAACGAGCACATGGTGAGGTTGGTCGCACGCGCCATATTTTGCCCTTATGGGAGCAGCTTCTATTCCTCCGATTTGCGCCCGGAGCTGCGCTCAGACTGGTCGCCCGAGTGAGCGCCGTCGAGTCCTTTCACTTCCTTGCGAGACTTGATCACTTCATCCACCAACCCGTAAGCCTTCGCTTCTTGCGCCGACATGTAATAATCGCGGTCGGAATCGAGCCGCACCTGTTCTTCCGGCTTGCCCGTGTGTTGCGAGATGATTTTGATGAGGCGCTTCTTCAATTTAAACATGTAATCAACCTGGCGCTCGACATCGCTCGCGGCACCTTGTGCGCCGCCCGAGACTTGGTGGATCATGATGTCCGAATTCGGCAGCGCGAACCGCTTGCCCTTCGTTCCCGCGCAAAGCAAAACCGCCGCCATGCTCGCAGCCATGCCGAGGCAATACGTGGTCACGTCGCAGGTCAGAAATTGCATCGTGTCGTAAACCGCCAGCCCCGAAGTGACGTTTCCGCCCGGTGAATTGATGTAAACGTTGATGTCCTTTTTCGAGTCTTCCATCTGCAAAAAAAGCAACTGCGCGATGACGAGGTTGGCGATGTGATCGTCAATCGGCGTCCCGATGAAAACGATCCGATCTTTGAGCAGGCGCGAATAAATGTCGTAGCTGCGCTCGCCGCGGCTAGTCTGTTCGACCACCATCGGCACCAGCACCGATTGCGAGCGATTTTCGCTAAGTTCACTCATTTCTTGGCAGTTTGTTCTTCCGAAACCGGCTGGACGCTAACATTCGCCTTTAGGAAATCAAGAGTCTTGCCGAGCAGGATCTGTTCTGCGAGCGCGTTAAGTCCATTGTGCTCTTCCAGTTCCTTCCGCATTTTGTCGGTGGAAATACTGTAGTGCTTCGCCTCCTGCCGAATCCGAAGATCGACATCTTCCTTTTGCACTTCGATTTTTTCCTGTTCGGCAATTCGCTCGAGAATGAAATTCGTTTTCAACCGGTGGTGCGCGACACTTGCCGCGGTCTCGATCAATTCCTTTTCCTTGTCCTTCAGCATTTCGTCGGGAATTCCCCGCACCCGATTCCGCTGCACCAATTCAGCGAGCGCCCGCTTGGTCTCGTTGCGAAGCAGACTCGGCGGCAGATCGAACTGAATCTTCTCCTGCAAATATTTCACGATCTGTGCTTCCTTCGCTCGTTCGACCTCGTGTTCTTTTTCATGCTCAAGATCGTGCTCGATCGTATGCCGAAGTTCGGCCAGCGATTTTCCCGGAAGCAATTTGTTTGCGAAAGCATCGTCGATGGTTGGCAACACTTTTTCTTTTATTTCCCGCACCGTAACCGTGTAGCTCGCTTGTTTGCCGGCCAATTCTTTGACCAGGAAATCCGCGGGAAAATCGACAATCACCGTGCGCGTCTCCTCCCGTTTTTGTCCGACAAGCTGCTCGCAAAATTTCGGCAGAAAATTATCGGCCGCCAAACGCACCCAGAATTTCTTGCCGCCGTGCAAATTCTTGCTCGCCTGCGGCGCAACTTCGCTGATCGGGTTACCCTCAACCGTTCCCTCAAAATCGATCACCACGAAATCTTCCGTCTGCGCGCCTCGCTCCGGCACATCGACAAAGTCCGCGGTCTGATCGCGCAAACGTTCCAGCGTCGCGTGAATCTCCGCCTCGGTCACCTTCGTGTCCGGCAACTCCACCGGAATATTTTTGTAGTTCGGCAACTTAAATTCTGGCGCAGTGACAATCGTTGCCTGAAACCGCATCGATTTGTCTTCGCCGAACTGCACGTCTTCCAGATTCGTCAGCGACGCGACCCGCAATTTTTTCTGCTCGATCGCCTCTCGATAACTTTTCGAAACGAGCTTCTTTGTGACTTCGTCCTGAATCTCTTTACGAAATCGTTTGTCGATCACCGCGCGCGGCGCTTTGCCAGGGCGATAACCGGGAATCTTGGCAAAACGCGCAAAGCTATTGGCGATCGTGTCCCATTCCTTCGAAACCTCTTCCGCCGGCAATTCGATCTTTAACGTCGAGATCGATTCCGGCTTTTTTTCAACCTGCACTTTCATGAGGAGAGCGACGTTACGCTGCGCGCAATTGTAGGGCAACCGCTCCGGTTGCCGCTTTTGGCATCGGCAGGCGATGCGCCTGCCCTACAATTCAAACAACCCGCGCACCGTTCACCCAAACCGAGTGCGTTTGCGGAATCCCGAACCAATACGCGAGCTCCCGATAATCATCGCAATCGAAGACCGCAAAGTTGGCCAGTTTGCCAGGCTCCAACGAGCCAATCGTATCCCCGCGGTGCAACGAATACGCCGCGTTGATCGTCGCCGCAGTAATCGCTTCTGCTGGCGACATCTTCATTTGGGTGCAAGCAAGCGAGAACACCATCGGCATTGATGGTGTTGGTGACGAGCCTGGGTTGAAGTCAGTCGCAAGCACAATCGCGAGGCCTGCATTGATCATTTCTCGCGCGCGCGGATACGATGTCGATCCAAGCGCATAAACCGATCCTGGCAGCAGGACCGGCTGCACGTTCGCCGATTTCAAAGCTGCGATCCCCTGCTCGTCTGTCTTTTCCAAATGATCGGCCGTTGTGGCGCCAAGTTCCGCCATTAATTTTGCGCCGCCGGAATTCGTCAGTTGATCAACGTGACCGCGAAGCTTGAGGCCAAGATTTTTAGCTGCAGCCAAAATTTTCCGCGATTGATCGATATCGAAATAACCGTGCTCGCAGAACACATCGCAGAACTCCGCCATCTTTTCTTTCGCGACGCGCGGCAGCATTTCGTTGATCACAAGATCGACATATTCATGCGGTGACGTGCCGCGCGGCACTGTGTGCGCACCCAGAAAAGTCGGAACGATTTCTAGAAGCACCTCATCATTCAAGCGGCGCGTCACGCGCAGAATCTTTGATTCGTCTTCCAACGTCAGCCCGTAGCCTGATTTCGCTTCAACGGTTGTCGTTCCGCATTTCAAAAACCAATCGACATGCTTTTTAGCCTGAGCGAAAAGGTTGGTGTCGCTCGCCGCACGTGTTTTTTCGACCGTCGACCAAATTCCACCACTGGCTTTCGCAATTTGCTCGTAGGTTTCGCCACGGGCGCGCCGCTCGAAATCGTCCAGCCGATTTCCGGCGAACACTAAATGCGTGTGGGCATCAACAAATCCGGGGAGCACGACACGCCCGCCAAGATCAACAATCTCCGCCCCTTTCGATTTTTGTTCGATTTCGTCGCTTGTGCCGACGATGTCGACCTTGCTGTCGCGGATTAGCATTCCGCCGTGGCGAATAATTCCGAGCTCGGACAAGTCCTTGCCGATGCGCGGACGTTTCGGGCCCGCCAACGTGACGAGCTGCGACGCGTGAAGAAGAGCGAGCGACTTCAAGTCAGTTTGCTCTGCACGATCTGATCGATCTTCTTGAATTGTGATTCCGAATCGGCCTGAATCTTTCGGACTTTCTCCTGATGCGTCGATTTGAACTTCTCGTCTTTCAGATTGGAGAGATTGATTCGAACATTTAGCGCGGCACCGTCGATACACGCGCGCGTTGCGCAAATTCCAACGCCGACATCGGAGATTGAGTTCGGATTCCCCTTCTCCGCCATTTCCGCCAGCAGTTCGTACGACTTCGACGCGGTCTCCATCACTTTGAGTGGAATTTCCGCGGCATATTTCGTGGCCGATTCGACCGCAGCTGCGCGCGACGCTTTTTCTTCGGCCGATTGTTTTGGCAATGCGAACGCGTCCATCACCTTGTTGAAGGCCGCGGTGTCTTCATCGACCAGCGCCAGCAATTCGTCCTTGAGCTGCTGCGCTTTCACCGCCCGCTTGCTGAAATAGTCGAGCGTATTGTCCCAGCCGCGTTTTCCGGCGGAAAGGTTCGCCACCATTGCACCGAGTGATGCCCCGAGCGCGCCCATCAACGCCGCGACCGACCCGCCGCCTGGTGCCGGCGAATCGCTTGCCGTTTCGTTGCAAAATTCGAGTAAATTCATTTTCAAAAGCGATTTCGAATCGGATTCAATCTTTAATTCAATCACTTTTTCTTTCGGATCGAAATGTTTCAATTCGCTCAAGCCCATTGAGCGCACTGCGATGTCGATCAATTCTTCCTCGGAAGCGCCTTCCGACCATTTCTGTTTCCGCAAAAAATAGCGGCCGGCATCGGTGAGACATTTCTTCGGCACCATCCCGACAATTTCCGAACCGGTCACGCGCAGGCCGCGTTTACTCGCTGCTTCGAAGCATGCGTCGAACGCGGCGTGCAACGGCGTTTCCTCGATGTTCGTGAGATTCATCGAAACTTGCGCGATCCCATATTCCTTCACAAACCAACCAATCGCTTTGACGTGCTTCAACATTCCGGGAATGCGGACCGGCTCGCCCTTTGCGTCGAGAACCCTTTTCCCCGAAGGCGTACCATCCTCCGTTTTAAACCGACCCTGCTCACGCACGTCGAACGCGACTGAATTCGCCCGTCGCACGGATTTCGTGTTTAAGTTGACATTGTAGGCGACGAGAAATTCACGCGCGCCGATTGCAGTCGCGCCGGCCTTTTCGTTGAGTTTTGCCAGCCCGAAGTCCGGTTTCCATTCCGGTTTCTTAATTTTCTCAGCAAAGCCCTCATACTCGCCGGCGCGAATAACAGCGAGATTCGAGCGGGATTTATCTTTCGCGGCCTTTTCGTAGAGATAGACCGGAATTCTTAGTTCGTCGCCGACGCGCTTACCCAATTTCCGCGCGCAAACGATTGCTTCTTCCCAAGTGACATTGCTCACTGGAATGAATGGACAAACATCGGTCGCGCCCATTCGCGGATGCGCGCCCTTGTGCTTGCGCATGTCAATCAGCTCCGCGGCTTTCTGTATTCCGCGAAAGGCTGCTTCGACCGCAGCTTCAGGGCTGCCGACAAAAGTCACGACGGTGCGATTGGTGGTTGCGCCAGGATCGACATCGAGCAGCGAAACGCCGTCAGTCGACTTAATCGCATCGGTAATTTGCCGAATGATGCTTTCGCCCCGCCCTTCCGAAAAATTCGGCACGCACTCGACCAGCTTTTGCATGCTCAATCGCGCGGCTTCGGTTGGATCGGGATGTCGATCTTTTGTTTCGCCGCGAAATCGATGGCACGGGCGTAACCGGCATCGGCGTGACGCAGCACACCCATTCCCGGATCGCTGGTGAGAACGCGCTCTAATCTGCGCTTGGAATTCTCGGTGCCGTCAGCGACAACGACCATTCCTGCGTGTTGCGAGTAACCGATGCCGACACCACCGCCATTGTGAATTGAGATCCAGGAAGCGCCCGCCGCGGTGTTGATAAGCGCGTTGAGCAATGGCCAATCCGCAATCGCGTCGCTCCCATCGATCATTCCTTCCGTTTCACGATTAGGCGATGCAACCGAGCCGGCGTCGAGATGATCGCGTCCGATCACAACCGGCGCTTTGATTTCGCCACGCTTCACCAAGTCGTTCATAGCAACTCCAAATTCGGCGCGCTCGCCGTAACCGAGCCAGCAAATCCGCGCCGGCAATCCTTGAAACTGAATTCGCTCTCTCGCGAGTTTCATCCACCGCGCGAGCGTTTGATTTTTGGGAAACAATTGGAGAGCGAGTTGATCGGTACGCGCGATGTCGCTGGGATCGCCGCTCAACGCGACCCAGCGAAACGGACCGCGGCCTTCGCAAAAAAGGGGACGAATGTATTCCGGGACGAAACCGGGAATGTCGAATGCGTTTTTTACGCCAGCCTTTTGCGCCTGAGCGCGAATATTGTTGCCGTAATCGAATGTGATCGCGCCATTCTTTTGCAACGCCAGCATCGCATCGACATGTAATGCCATCGATTGCATCGCGCGTTCGATATATTCGTCCGGATTGTTTCTGCGCAGCGCGAGCGCATCCTCCAGCAAAATTCCATTTGGCACATAACCATTCAGCGCGTCATGCGCGCTCGTTTGATCGGTCAGGACATTGGGAATGACGCCGCGTTTCACAATTTCCGGCAATACGTCTGCACAATTGCCAACGAGACCAACCGATAGCGATTGTCGATCTTTGCGCGCCGTTTCAATCAATTTAAGCGCTTCATCAAGCGACCGCGTGATCTTGTCACAATAACCGCTTTTCAAACGTTTCTCGATCCGGGCTGGATCGACTTCGACACCGAGAAACACCGCGCCATTCATTGTGGCAGCGAGCGGTTGCGCGCCGCCCATTCCGCCGAGCCCGCCGGTCAGAACAAATTTTCCTTTTAAGGAACCTCCAAAATGTTTTTTTCCAGCAGCAGCGAAAGTTTCAAATGTTCCCTGCACGATGCCCTGGCTTCCAATGTAAATCCACGAACCGGCGGTCATCTGGCCGTACATCGTCAGGCCGAGTCGCTCGAGCCGATTGAATTCAGAATACTTCGACCAGTTGCCGACAAGATTTGAATTCGCGATTAGAACACGCGGTGCTTCTTCATGGGTCCGAAATTTTCCAACAGGTTTGCCGGATTGAATCAGCAACGACTCATCGTTTTCCAATTCGCGGAGTGAGCGGACGATCGCGTCGAATGCTTGCCAGCTACGCGCGGCGCGACCGGTGCCGCCATAAACAATCAGTTGATCCGGATTCTCGGCGACGTCGGGATCGAGATTGTTCATCAACATCCGCATCGCCGCTTCCTGGTGCCAGCCTTTGCAGCTGAGTTTATTGCCGCGCGGCGCGTGAATGACTCGTTTCCCGCTCATAAATCGTCGAATGCGCCGGCGCAAATCTTCTCGGTCAGTTTTGCGATGTCGCCAGAAAGCGGACGATCGTTTGTCAGTGGTGGCGCAACCTGCCTAACGAGTTCGAACGCGCGCTCGACCCCTTTGCCGGCTCGCAATGGCCGGCGATGTTCGAGCGCTTCCGCGCCCGTGAGCAATTCAATCGCGAACAAATTCTCGGCAAGATCGACAATCGATCGCAACTTGAGCGCACTCGTCATTCCCATGGAAACGTGGTCCTCTTTCCCGCCCGAGGTCGTCACGTTATCGACGCTCGCAGGATTAGCGAGCACGCGCGCTTCATTGAGCAACGATGCCGCGGCGACGTGCGCAATCATAAACCCAGATTCTACGCCGGGACGGCGCGCCAGAAACGCCGGCAAACCTTCGCTCTTATCGGGATTCACTAATCGATCAATTCGCCGTTCGCTAATGCTCATTAAATCGGCAAGCGCAATCGCAGCGTAATCGAAAGCAAACGCGAGCGGCGCACCATGAAAATTTCCGCCGGAGATAACGTCGCCGCTGTCGACAAACACAAGCGGATTATCCGTCGCCGATCCCGACTCGACCGACAAAATCTGTTCGCAATGCGCGAGAACATCGCGCACCGCTCCATGCACCTGCGGCATGCAACGCACGCTGTAGGCATCCTGAACGCGCGGATCATTCTGACGATGCGATTCCCGAATTTCGCTGTCTTGCAAGAGCGAATTCAGATGCGCGGCGACTGCTTTTTGTCCCTGATGAGGTCTTGCGTCCTGCAATCGCGGATCAAAAGCGACGGGCGTGTCGCGTAAGCCTTCGAGCGTCATCGCGCCGGCGATGTCGGCAACCTTCGTCAAGCGTTTCGCGCGCAAGATCGACAATCCTCCGACCGCATGCATCGCCTGAGTGCCATTCAATAACGCGAGACCTTCTTTGGCTTCCAAGTGCACCGGTTTTAATTTGGCGTGTTTGAGCGCTTCGCCGCTCCCCATTCGTTTGCCTTCGACAAACGATTCGCCTTCGCCGATCAGCGCGAGCGCGAGATGCGCCAAGGGCGCAAGATCGCCGCTTGCGCCGACTGATCCTTTTTCTGGAACGACCGGATGCACTCCGCGGTTGAGCATTTCGCACAGAAGCTCAATGACTTCGGCTCGAATTCCGCTAAAACCGAGCGCGAGAACGTTGGCGCGTAGCAGCATCATCGCGCGCGTTTCCGCTTCGGACAGTGGCGAACCGATGCCGCAGGCGTGACTGCGAACGAGATTCAATTGGAGCGCGCCGATTTCTGCACGCGGAATCCGAACGTCCGCAAGTTTGCCAAAGCCAGTGTTGACGCCGTAAACAACGCTGTCGCGCGCGATGATATCGTCGACAACTTTACGCGACGCCAAAATGCCCGCGCGCGCCGAACTCGCGATTTGCACCGATTCGCGCCCATAAGCAACGGCGGCGATGTCGTCGAGCGAGAGCGGCCTACGACTTAATTCCATGAAACCAATTTTAGTGACAACTTGCGCAAATGGAAGGCGGCTGCGCGTCTATCGCTTGCGCTTTGGTTCCGCTCTGACTGATTAATTTTCCTGGAGCCAGGCGGTTTCCTGCAGGTCCTCTTTCCATGCGGTGATCCCCGAATGCGGATGTCCTCCCAACTGTCCAAGTAAGTTGCGACGTCCGATCTCATATTCGCGGTCTTTTTTCACCGGGCACCAAAATAATCGGCCAGCCTTACGCCAGCCGTCGAGGACGATTCCGTCAAGAAAGGGCTGGTTCCTGGCGGTGACGACCAAGCCATTATTCTCATCCGATTCTTTCGCGTAAGCAGCGCCCCAGTGGAGGACGAGGGTCTTGAAATGAAACTCTTTCAACCGCGAGCCAATATCGCGGGTGTAATCGGCACAGATCCCACGCTTTTTCGCGCCTATGTTGATTAGGAAATTGTGGATCGCTGGGTCTCCGGCAACGCCGTATTCGCGTGCGAGCCGGCGCGACATGGCGTGAGCCGTCACGGACAACAGCTCAGCCTCGCGCGGGTCGACGTTACGCGGCGCAAGCGCCACGAGGGCGTCGCGTAAATCGTTGATCGATTTCTCGTCTCGCGCCCCGACCGCGCTCGCCCAAACCGCAAATGCAAAGATCAAAACAGATCTGGAATTCACTCTGATTAAATCCAATTAGAAAAGGCCAGATCGCGAAAAGCGACCTGGCCTTTTTGTCAAAGGCGTCCCGAAACAGGACAGCTTGGACGGAGGGGTTACTTCGAGTATCCGTGAGTGGCACCCGCTGTGGTTGTTGTTGTCGCCGCTTCCTTGTGTTGAGCGCACGCTCCCAAGCTGAGAGCAGTCGCTAAAACGGCCATGATCATGATCGCTTTGATGAACTTCAATCTAATCTCGCCTCCTTTCGGTTGTGTTGTTCCGGTTCTTCTAGGCATGGAACATCGTTGAAGCAACGCTTTTTTAGATGTTTTGCCGTACAGGCTATTCGCGGATGACCACGTGTGTGGTTTCATCAACTAATTCAAATAACTCGATCACGTCGGCAGCGCGCATCCGGATGCACCCATGACTGTCGGGCGTCCCAATCTTGTCCTCGTGTTTCGTCCCGTGAATGTAAATGAAGCGATCGCGCGTATTTGCATTCTCTTCATCCATGCCGTCTAGCCAAAGAATGCGGGTAGTGACGAAATCTTCGGTGTCCGGCAATGGGTCCTCTCGGCCAAGCGCCACACGTGTTTTAAAAATTGTTCCCGGCGCGGCGCCATCGCCGATTTTTTCCGCGATGCGAAAGTTACCGAGCGGTGTCTTCATGCTGCCCTCTTCAGTCCCGATTCCAAAACGCGAACTAGAAATCGGATAGGAAAGGATCTCTTCCCCGTCACGGCTCAACGTCAGCCGTTGATCGCGAATGGAAATATCGATCTTTGTTCGAGCGCTTTGCATCGGTGAAGAGCGGCCTTACAATTCGCCGCGGTGAAAAAAGAATATCACATCGCGATCGTTGGCGCGACCGGCGCGGTCGGGGCTGAATTATTGCGGGTTCTGGAACGAAGAAATTTTCCAGTCGCAAAAATTCGCGCGCTCGCATCCGGAAAATCCGCGGGAAGGAAGATCCAATTTCGCAACGACTCAATCATCGTGGAAGAACTCGGCGAAAATTCGTTCGCCAAGATCGACATCGCATTTTTCAGCGCGGGCGGAGAAATTTCCCGGAAGTTTGTTCCGGTCGCGCGCAAAGCGGGCGCGATCGTAATCGATAATTCCTCGGTTTTTCGAATGGATCCGGATGTTCCGCTCGTGGTCCCGGAAATCAACGGAGAGGATGCAAAGCAACATCGTGGACTAATCGCCAATCCCAACTGCACGACCGCAGTCGCATTGATGGCGATTTATCCATTGCATCGCGCGTTTGGAATTCGCCGCGTCTTCGCGGCAAGTTATCAGGCCGTTTCCGGCAGCGGCGCGCGCGCAATCGATGAACTACAAAAACAGGCGGAAGCAGTGGGAAAAGATCGGCAACCGCCACCACGGGTTTATCCGCATCCAATCGCGTTCAACGTTTTGCCGCACGTCGATGTTTTCCTGGAAAGCGGCTACACCAAAGAGGAAATGAAAATGCAGAATGAAGGACGCAAGATCATGCATTTACCAGAGTTTTGCGCGTCGGTCACCTGCGTGCGCGTCCCGGTTTATCGCGCCCACTCGGTCGCGGTCAGCGCCGAGTTCGACAAAAAAGTTTCAGTGGAGCAGGCGCGCGAGGTCTTAGCGAAAGCGCCGGGTTTGGAACTGGTGGATGAACCGCAGAAGAATCGTTATCCAATGCCGCTGAACGTCGCAGGCAAAGATAATTGCGAAGTGGGAAGAGTGCGGCTCGATTGCGCGCTGGAGAACGGTCTCGCCTTTTGGGTTTCAGGCGATCAGTTGCTCAAAGGCGCGGCGTTGAACGCCGTCCAGATTGCCGAGCTTTTGTAGCCACGGGCCTGTCGCCCGTCGTTATGGACGCCGCGTAGGGGCGTGGCTACACGTTGTCGATCTTGTACGCAAAACGGCCTCAGAAAAATCCGGGGCCGCTGGCCGTAAATCGAAGCGTAGGTTATTGAGGGCTAGGCGCAGGGGATTCTTTCTCGCCTTTTTTCTTTCCTTCGTGCTTTCCTTCGCCACCGACAGCCGTGGGAGCTGCGCCAGCTGGCGGCGCATTCACGCCTTCGGCTTTGTATTTGCCACGGCCTTCGCTATAGGGGCCTCCCTGCGGTCCTGAGGGAGTGTTTTGCGGGCCGGCCGGTGACATTCCCGGTTGTTGCTGCTCGAATTGTTTATGTTTGCCCCGAGGCTGATTGAAATTTTCGCCGGGGCTGGCAGCGCCACCCGGAGTTGGTCCAACATTCTGCCGTTCGATGCCCTTGCGTTTGCTTTCGGGTTCGGTGGCACCCTCGGCTCCCGCAGTCGGTCCAGTGGTTGGCGGTGTTCCACCAAACTGTTCACCGCGTCGTCCTTTTCCGGGCTTGCCAAATTGCGGCGCGATGCTCGGAGAAGCTTCCGCTCCAATGGGCGGCGTAGTAGTAGCAGGCGGAGTTTGCTCGCCCAGCTTGCCTTTCTTTTTTCCTCGTTCCGGAAACGCCGGACTGGTGGTTGGCGAAGCTAGAACGCCTGCCGGACTCGCGGTCGCGCCTGCCTGGAATTGCTGAGCGCCTTTGCCCTTTTTGCCTTTCTCAACTGGCGCCATTCCCGGGGCCAGTGATGCCGACGGCGAAACTGAAGCGCTCGCTCCTGCTGTCGCCGCGGCGTTTCCTCCAGTTGTCGGTGGCGGAACCTTCTTCAGATCCTGGGTTTTGATTTTCTCTTTCAATTGGGTCTGCGCATTTGCGTCACCCGCAACCGACCAGCCTTTCTCAACCTTAGCCTCCGCCACTTTCGTTTTCACCGTTGGCGGGGCGATTTCCTTCGTCGGTTTGTTGATTTTCATGGGAGCGGCAACGACCAAAGCGTTGCCCTGCACTTTCGTCAGGCCGCCTGACTTTGCCGCCGCGGTAACATCGACATTCGCCTGTTTTTGCAGCTTCAATATTTGGATCGGGCGGGTCGAATACTGGTTCACGACAGTGAGATCAGGTCCGTAGTTGTAAACCGTTTTATTTTTGTAAGTGATGTTCGTGACGTTCACCGTTTGGTTAATGTAGGTGACGTTTTGATTCACATCGACAATGCGTGAGCGCAGGACAGGTTCGCCGATGTAACGGACGTCGACGAAATTGTAATACCCTGGACCAATATCGAACTCGATGTCGATCTGGCCCGCTAGCGGCCGACTTTCGTAAACAACCTCCGTCTCAGGCGGCAACGGCGCCCATCCGGCATAACCACCGCCAAAGCGCCACGACACCCATGCCGGGCCCCATTCATAACCGGGTTTCCAGACCCAGCCGTAGTCGACCACCTTGACCCAGCGCCCATAGTGATAGGTGGCCCAGCCGTAGTCCTCGTATGAGACCCAGGTCCAGCCGAGATCGGTATAGGCCCAGTAACCATCGGCGTACGGTCGCCACGACGGATCGCTTACGGCAACGTCCGGCTGCCAGCAGTACCCATAATTGCCAACCTCGATCCAGCTTCCGCCGTTCAGGTTGTTATAGAAGAAATCAATCGAAACGTCCTGGCTCTTCGCCTGTGGTGCAAAGGGCAAAAGCAGAACGGTTAGCCCAAACGCAAACAGTAGTTTTTTCATGTGCTGATTTTAAACGTTTGGAGCGTTGGACTTTCGCGGGCAGTGGTTTATTCACCGGTTCCCCCTTCGGAAACACCACGCCTCAATAAAGATATTGCAACTGGTGCGATTAACGCGGGCGGAAAACCAAAAATGATCGCACGCGATGCCGGCAAACCGACAGCACCTTCGCCTGACGCGTGTCGAGCGATTGGATGATTTTACTGTAATCGGCCACGGAATTAATCGCTTGCTGATTTACTTCCTCTATCACGTCGCCTTTTTGGAGATCGGCGGCACCCGCGTCAGGATCGACCGCGGTTACGACAACACCATGAACGCCTTTCGGCAGATCGAGTTGGCGCGCGAGATCCGGGGTCAATTCACCGACGTGAATGCCAGTAAGTGCATTGCCGCCCTCGTTCTCTTCGCTCGGTGTTTGCTGCGCCGGCGGTTGCTGTGGCGTAACCCGCCCAGTTTGATAACCGACCGGCTGCTCCTTAATTTGCGTCGCCGCCGTCATTGTTTTTCCGGCGCGCACAATCTCCAGTTCGATTTTTTTGTTCAAATCCGCCTGCGAGACCAGGTTGCGTAGGTCAGTAAAGCTTTTCACTTCGTGACCGTCAAATTTCCTGATGACGTCGCCTTTTTGCAGGTGCGCATCTTCTGCGGGCGATCCTGGAACGATCTCATCAACCACGACGCCTTCACCCGCAGCTGACGATTGCCCAGCTTGCGGCACGCGCATCTGGATCCCGAGATAGCCGCGAATAATCCGGCCTTTCGTCAACAAACTTTCGAGCGCAGTGCGAACTGTGTTAGACGGAATCGCAAACCCGATTCCTTGCGACCCGCCGCTCCGCGAAATGATCGCGGCATTGATGCCGATCACTTCACCGCTCAGATTGATGAGCGGACCGCCGCTGTTGCCGGGATTGATCGCGGCGTTCGTCTGGATTAGATCGCTAAACACGTCGGCGCGGTTCGGGCGTCCTTTTGAACTCACAATTCCGTCGGTGACCGTTTCCTCGAAACCAAAGGGATTACCGATCGCGAGAACGAAGTCGCCTGCCTGAACGGTATCGGAATCGGCGAGCTTGAGCGGCTTTACTCCCGGACTGTCAATTTTCAGGACCGCGAGATCCACTTGATCATCGGCCCCGACCAGGCGCGCCTTTTCTGTGCGCCCGTCGCTCAACTGCACTTCGATCTCGTCCACCTGATCAACGACGTGACTGTTAGTGATGATGTGACCCTCGTTCGTCACAATCACGCCCGAGCCTAACGAATTCTGCACCAGCGCCTCGTCATTTGGATTTTGAAATCCGCGCGGTCGCCGAAAGAAAAAACCGAACGGGTCGAGCTGATTTTGGCGCTCGATCGCAATCTTCTTGGACGTTTTCACGGCCACCACCGACGGCACGACACTGCTGACGAGCGCCCGGCGTTCCCGATTCAACGCTTCAAGCGAAGCGACTTGCTTTCGATCGACATTCGGCGAAGAGGCGAGAGTATATTTCTCCGGAGTGTTGCGTTGGAGCGTGCTCAAGCCGCCATGCTTCAAGCGATAATCGTACAACGCCGAGATCGCGAGGCTGAGCAGCGCGACAAAGGCAAAAAATTTCAGCAAGTTTTTCATTAGCTTACGTTCGAAAAAGTTCTCCCCTGTTGTTCGACAACCAACAGTTGGAAACGTTGATTTTGAGGCAACTCCAGCCTGGGATCGGCGGCAAAGATCGACATCGCCGCCGCCCGCGCGCGACGCATCAACTCTGCATCCCGTTTGAGGCTGCCAATTTTCAACGCCGGTAAACCGCTCTGGGCCGTGCCTAACAAATCGCCTGGACCACGCAGTTCCCAATCCGCTTCGGCAACTTCAAAACCGTCGCTCGTTTTTTCGAGCACGGCCAATTTTACCGCCGCCTCTGAGGACGGCTCGGACGTAAGCAAAATACAATAGGATTTATGCTCGCCCCGACCGATGCGGCCACGAAGCTGGTGAAGCTGGGCCAAACCGAACCGTTCGGCGTTTTCAATCAACATCACGTTTGCATTTGGCACATCGACGCCCACTTCAATGACAGTTGTGCTGATCAAAACTTTCGTTTCACCGCGGCGAAATCGCTCCATGATTTCCTGCTTTTCCGGTCCGGGGATTCGCCCGTGAAGTAATTCGCACGAATATGGGTGCAAGCGTTCCCGCCAGCGTTCGTACTCCGCCGCGGCTGCTTTTGCCTCGAGCTTCTCGCTCTCTTCGATCAGCGGATAAACAACATAAAGCTGACGCCCGGCTTCCAATTGCGTGCGCAGAAAAGTCAGCACCTCGCCGAGTTTTGAGGAATCGCGCGCCGCAGTGACGATTTTGCCGCGACCACGCGGCATCTCATCCAAGGTCGAAACGTCGAGATCGCCATAAACTGTCATGGTGATCGTGCGCGGAATCGGCGTGGCCGTCATCACTAGCACGTCGGGCGCGGGTTCGCGGCTCGTCAGACGCGCGCGCTGTGCCACGCCGAATTTGTGCTGCTCATCGATAACCACCAGCCCGAGATTCGAAAATGAGACCTTTTCGTAAAGCAACGCGTGCGTGCCAATGATGACGTGGGCGTTCTCGTCGCCTTCAACCAGAGGAAAAAAAGTTTCTTCCTGCCGCGCAGCCGTGCGGATCGACAATCTTACGCCGAGCGGTTCGAGCCAGCGCCGGAGGACAGCGTAATGTTGTTCGGCCAAAATTTGGGTAGGCGCCATGAACGCCGCCTGATGACCGGCTTCGACCGCGAGTAGGATCGCCGCGATCGCGACCACCGTTTTTCCGGAGCCGACATCACCCTGCAAAAGGCGATTCATCGGATACTTGGCGGCCAGGTCACTTTTGATTTCCGCGATGACCTTTTTCTGTGCCGCCGTCAATTCAAAGGGAAGCGCGCGCCGGAATTTCTCCATCAGTTCCCCTCGCCCGCAATGCGCGGCGCTCAGGCGCGCATGCGAGTCCGCTCGCCTGGATCCGATCAACATTTGCATTGCGAAGAATTCCGAAAGGACCAGGTGCTCACGCGCAGCAGCAAGCGATTCCCAAGTCTCGGGGAAATGAATCGCACGGATCGCTTTGCCGCGATCTCCGCTTCTCAAATTCTCCGGCAGCAACGGCTCGATCGGCCCAGTATCGAGCTCCTGAAGAAGCCGATAAATCATGCTGCGGAGCGCACGCTGCGAAAGACCTTCGGTCGCAGGATAAATCGGCGTGATCCGGCGAAGATGGATCGATCTCTCCTCGTCGTTCTCGATCACCTCGAATTCGGGATGATCCATGCAAATCCGCTTCCCGCGTAATCGCGGCTTGCCGAAGACGACGAGTTGCTGACCGGTGGCAATCATTTTTTGCACGTAATGCAAATTGAACCAGCGGCAGATAAGCGGCTGACTCAAGGCGTTTGCGTTTAGTTCTTGTAAGGTCGCTTCGAAAATCTTTTTCCAACCACCGAAACGCCGCAGCGATGTTTTGATTACTTCACCGGACAGGCAGATTGGCGCGTCGCTTTCATCGCGCGGAAATTCCGGAAACTGATGTCGATCTTCGTGCCGGCGCGGGAAGTGCGTTAGCAGATGTTCGACCGTCGTAATGCCAAGTCGCCGCAACGCCAGAATTTTCGGGCGTGGGATCCAATCGAGTTCTTCAATCGGCTGCGAAATTTCCATTAAGCCTTTGGTGTGGACCCGCGCACTGCTTCCACTCGCATTTCCAAACGCGTTTCGCCTTCGTATTCGTCCGGCCGGATGCGAAAGGCAATGTCCCATGGTTGCTTTGGAAGCGCATCGGCTGCTGCGCCGAAAAAGATCGCTCGTTGGTGATAATTGCGCTGGCGGAGACGCAACTGTAAATGTTTTTCGCCCACAACGCGTGGAGCAGCGATCGATTCAACTTCACGCGCTAAAAAAAGTGGCTGCGGATTCCCATTGCCAAACGGCTGAAGCATTTCGTGCCAGCCGAGAAAATCGAAGTTCAACTCCGAGAAACTGATCTCGTGATCGAGTTGGAGTCGAGCCTGCAGATCCTCATCAGACAAAAGCTCGCGAGCCGTTCGACGGAATTGTTCCGCGAAAAGATCGACATTCTTCTCCTGAATGGTAAGCCCTGCGGCCATTTCGTGTCCGCCGTATTTGTCGATCTTGTCCGCGCATCGAGTCAATGCCTGGACCAGATTGAAGCCTTCAATGCTACGACCGCTTCCTTTTCCGATGCCAGTTTCATCAAAACCGATGACAATTGTGGGCCGATGATGCTTGTGCGCGATGCGAGAAGCGACAATACCCAGCACGCCCGGATGCCAGCCACGCGCGAACACGACAATGGCCGCATCGCGTGCTGAATCGAACTCTTTGGCGATTTTCTCTTCGGCTGCGGCGAAGATTTGTTTCTCAACTTCCTGCCGCTCTCGATTTTGTTTGTCCAAAAATTCGGCGAGCTCCGTCGCTTCGGTTTCATCCTGCGTCAGCAAAAGCCGGAGTGATTTTTCGGCAGTGCTCAAGCGTCCGGCCGCGTTTAACCTTGGCCCGAGCCGATAACCGATGTCTTCGGTGAAAATTGGCGGCTTCACCCCGCTGACTTCGATCAGCTTTTTGAGCCCCGGCCTCGCTGATCTTGCGATTTCGATCGCGCCTCGCTGCACCAGCGTCCGATTCTCGCCGCGAAGTGGAACAATATCGGCCACTGTTCCGAGCGCGACCAGATCCAGTTTTGATTTGAGATCAAAATCGACCGGCCGCGTTTTCAAAAGTGCATGACAGAGTTTGAAAACGATCCCGACGCTGCACAAATAATGGAAGGGCGACGCCGGATCGATTTTTGGATTTACGGTTGCGACGCACTGCGGCAGCGCAGATTTCGGCTCGTGGTGATCGAGCACAATCACGTCCACGCCGCGCTTGCCAAGATCGACAATCTCCGCGGCTGACGATGTTCCACAGTCGAGCGCGATGAGAAGCTGCGGATGATATTGTTCGATGCAGCGCTCAACACTCTCGCAACTCAGGCCGTAACCTTCCTCCATCCGCAGTGGTAGAAATAAATCCGGCGAAGCACCATAGGCCTGCAGCGTTTCTGCCATTAACGCGAGCGATGTGACGCCGTCCACATCGTAATCGCCGAAAAGGGCAATGCGTTCGTGTCGATCTAATGCCGCGAAAATGCGGCTGACCGCCGCGTCCATCTTCGGGACTAAAAATGGATCGCTCAACGATTTCAGGCGCGGCTGCAGAAACGCCTGGACCTCTTCGGCTGTGCTGAAACCTTTTCGAAATAAGAGCCGGGCGATGCATTCGGAGCCGCAGATTTCGCTCCACGAAATTGGACCGCCATTGAGCTCCTCAGGCGGAAGAAGGATCCATCGGCTTTGCACCGATTATTTTATCTGCCGGACATTTCCTGACAACTCGGACAGCATTTGCTCAGAATCAGTTGACTCGCGCTAGAGCACTAAATAGACAGGGACTGTGAAATCGATCGCAATCATCTTGTCGGTGGGTCTGTTTGCTTTGTCCGGGTGCGCACTTGGCAAAAAGATGTTGGAACAGCCGAGCGGTCCGCCACAAAAAGAGTCAGCCAAACTCGAACGCAAGACTGAGGTGTTCACCGGAAAAGTTGTACTGGTGGAGGGCGCTTATCGATTGAGTCTCTTGAAAGATCCGGACACGCTGCTGCGTCTCACTCGCGCTCGAAGAGAGACCGAATTTGAGAAGCAGCAAGTCAACTTGAGAAAGTATTACGAAAAAACCATCTCGGTGAACGGAACGCTTCAGGATGAGTGGATTTTCGGCGCCGACATTGTTGGACAATGGACACCGCCGGGTGGTGACACCGGCCCGAACATGAACGCGCCCAAACAGACGAGGCCTTAGCGCCGAAGGCTTAGCCGCTGGGCGGATAAAATTTTTCGCGCCAACCGACGTATCGCCAGTCTGAAATCCCGATACGCAGTTCGCTCCTTGCTACACGACGCTGAACGCAATGTCGCATTTTGGCAGCAATTCGTGTTTTTGGCATAACTCATTGAATGCCCGCAGGCCTTGCTTCTCAAGCTGTCCAAAACTGAATCGGAGATGTTCCCGGTAATAGCGGTCGCAAAAACCGCGATCGAATTCCTTCTCGTCGACAACCAGATTATCAATGTGCGCAAGATTGTTGTCGCGCAAAGTGCGTAGCCGATCTGCGACCGACTTTGGATCGACAACTTCCGGCCGCACGAGCCAAAGCGCGTAAACAAACGGCAATTTCGTCACACCTTTCCATTCCTCTCCCAGATCCCAGTAGTGATAAACGGAGCCAAATTTCTGCCGAAATCGAATTGCGTGGTCGCCTATGAGCAACCGTGCGCGTCCATGTTCGAGCGGCGAAAGCAAATCGTCGGCGATCTGTCCGGCCCGAAAGCGCTTTCCGCGCTCAGTGATCAGGTAGCGCAACAAAGCCACGGAAGTTTCCGACGCAGGATCCAGCTCGATTTCCGGCAACGGCGCTTCACCGGCGTAAGCGACCACGACGCTGTAAACCGGCCCGTCTGATGAAATGGAAATGCCGTCCACGATCCGGTAGATCGGATTCCGGAGAAATTCGAAGCTCGAAACGAGCGCCACGTCGAGCTCGCCCCGGGCAAGTTGGGCGCAAAGCGTTGCCGGATGATCAAGCACAACATCGGTTGGCCAGCCATGAATTAGCGGACGCGCGTTGAGATATTTAACGCAGCCAATTCGCAGCGGTTGTCGATCCTGCACTCGTTAGGCGCAGGCGAGTTCTGCTTCAGGACGCGGCCGGCTCGATGTCGATCTTTGCTGCGCGCCGTTGAGATGCTGGTAATAACTGTCGCGCTGGATAGGAATTCGCTGAGCCTCGCGAATGGCATGTTCGAGCGCAGCGATGCTTTGCCGCTGCGGCGTAGTTGCTCCGGCCATGTGGAAAATCTTTTCTTCCATGATTGTGCCGTGCAAATCGTCCACGCCGTAACTAAGCGACACTTGTGCCAGCGGCAGACCCAAGCTGACCCAATAAGCGGTCAGATGATCGATGTTATCGAGATAAATTCGGCTGATAGCGAGGTTGCGCAGTTGCTCGATGGCAGAAGCGCGCTTGACGTGAGCAAGCACCGTCGTTTGCGGCTCGAAGGCAAATGGAACGAAACCGCTAAATCCGCCGGTTTCATCCTGAAGTTGACGAAGTTGCCGTAAATGATCGACACGCTGCGCGAGAGTCTCGATGTGACCATAAAGCATGGTGCACGTGCTGCGGCCGCCCATGCGATGCCAGGTCCGGTGAACATCAAGCCACTCCTCGGCGGTTTCTTTGCCGCGGCAGATGCGATCCCGCACGTCAGGATCAAAGATTTCTGCACCGCCACCCGTGATGGAACCTAATCCGAAATCGCGAAGAAGCTCGAGCGTTTCCGGGATCGACATCTTGAAGATTCGCTGAGCGAGATGACGAACTTCAATCGCAGTAAAGGCTTTGATGTGCAGATTGGGATCGAGAGCGCGCAATCCGCGCAACAGATCGAGATACCACTCTTTCTTCAAGGTTGGATGCAAACCGCCGACCATATGCACTTCCGTAATCCCGAGCGGAAGCGCTTCTGCGACAACTTGAATGATCTCGCTAACGGCATGCTCGAACGCATGTGTGTCCCGCTTTTTGGCGGCAAAGGCGCAAAACTGGCACGATAAGAGACAGATATTCGAGTAGTTGATGTAGCGATTGTGAATGTAGGTGGCGAAATTTCCGTTCTTTCGCTCGCGCACGACGTTGGCCAGCATCCCAAGCGCGTTCAGATCGTTTGAGCGATACAAAGCCAGAGCGTCGCCTTCGGAAATGCGAGAGCCCGCCTCGATTTTCTTCGCGATCGGTCTAAGTTCCTTTGGGATTAGTCTATAATTCATCCGGAGCCGACGCTGAAATTGATGGCTTACCATGCACAGACGACTCACGAGTTGCAACAAAAAGCACCGTGGCGGGTGCGACTTGGAAGGAATTGTCCAAATTGTCGGCGGGGCGCGCGATAACATTCGAATCGCTGCCTATCGACCAACGTCTGTTTATCAATGGCCGATCCAGAAGCACCGGCGCGCTCCGAGGATGACGCCGAGGACGTCCGCCTGATGCGTTTAGTTGCCGATGGCGATACGACCGCGTTTGAACAACTGGTCGAGCGGCACCAGGCCCTGGTTGCAGGAACGGTTGCGCGAATGCTTAGCAGCAATTCGGACGTGGAAGACATCGCGCAGCAGGTTTTTATTCGCGTCTGGAAAAGCGCCGGTCGGTACGTCGCACGCGCGAAGTTCACGACCTGGCTGCTGAAGATCACACGCAATCTGGTTTTTAACGAGATGCGCCGTGCCAAACGTCATCCACACATGCCGGTGCAAATCGAACCCCAGCGCGGGGAGATACCGTTGAAAGATGAGACGACCGCCAGCCCGGACGCAACTCTTCTTCAAACTGAACTGCAAGCAGCGATCGAGAAAGCGATCACGCTGCTTCCGGAAACACAACGCATGGCACTGGTATTACGGCGCTACGAAGAACTTAGCTACGAAGAAATTGCCGATGTTCTCGATCTATCCGTCCCAGCCGTGAAGAGTCTGCTCTTTCGCGCGCGCACGGAATTGCGTGAGCGTTTACGGGATTATCTGGAGCGATAAAACCCAAAGAGGGCGGGGCCCTCGCGGGCGCCCGCCCCCTCTCAACCCCACATTCCTAAATTCTTATTCGTCCCGGTCTTTCGCGCTGCTCTTAAATTGGACTTGAGCGGCTTCCTCGGGCGCTGGCGGTGCCCCGGGCTTTGGATAATCAGCAGCGAGCTGGCGGTGCGAAGTTGGAACTAAACGCACCGCGCCGCTGGCGTTATTCCGCCAACCGTTCGGATCAGCGTACTCTTCGCCGTTGTGATGGAGCCCAGAAACCTGGTCTTCCAAACCGGTACCATAGTGCTGATCGATGATCGTTGGTGTAACAAAGATCAACAGATTGCGTTTGTGCCGCTCGTTGCTATGGCTCTGAAACGCGTAGCCCAGAACTGGAATGTCTCCAAGCAGCGGCACCTTCGTTTTCGATTTGGCCACTTGATCGGAAATCAATCCCCCAATTGCGAGAGTGTCGCCGCTCTTAATCAGAACGCTGGAATCCAGTGTGCGCGTGTCGATGATCGGGCTGGTGACATCCGCGCTGGCAAAAATGAAGTGAAAGTCTCCAACCTTATTGCTGATCTCAGGCTTAACTGACAGCGTGATGAAGTTATCCTTGTTGATTGATGGTCGAACAACCAGCTTGTTGCCGAATGTCTTGTCCTGAAAGCCGCCGAACACGGCGGTCGCGGTTTGTTCGTTGAAATTCAGCTGCGGCACGGGCTGATTGCGGACGATCTCGATCTTCGCCTGTTGATTATCGGCTGTCACTACCCGCGGATTAGCAAGGAACTCGGCATCCGAGTCTTCGTTCAACGCTTGCAAGGTCGCCGAAAATTGCGGTACGGATAGAATGGCGAACTGGCCCGGTATCAGGTGCCCGAGGCTGCCGAAGAAATTGTTGTTGTTAGGATTGCCAAGTGCAAATCCACTAGTTGGTGGATTGCCGCCAGGAATTGGGCTACCGGCAGCTATAGGATTCCCGTAAGTGACTGTCTTTGGAGCTGAGGCGCTGCCCACCGTGCCAGCCCAGTTAACTCCGTAAGCCTGGATCGGATCGGCCGTCACTTCCACCAACCGCGCTTCGATCATGACTTGCTTGGTCGGTTTGTCGATCTGGATCAGCATTTTCCGAATGTTGTCGATGTTGCTGCGGGTCTCGCGGAAGAAAATGGTGTTAGTGCGCTCGTCGATTTGCGGTGGATCCTTGCTCGCAAGTTGGGATGCGATCAGCGGCGAAACCTCCTTCGCGCGTGCGTAGCTGAACTGGTAATTATCAGTTTCAGTGGGCTCAGCCGTGCGCTCGGCTGCGGTCTTGATGTAATAGATATTGTCGATCTTATCCATGAAAAGCCCTTTGGCTTTAACGATGATCGAGATCGCTTGAAGTGCGGTCACGTCTTCCAGCCGCATTGTTACGGTACCGGTCACGGCATCACTCACAACCATGTTGACCTTCGCCTGGCGCGCGAGCAATCGGAGCACTTGGCCGACGTCGTCGCCTTGAAATTCCCGTACGCCAACACCACCACTTTCAACCGTGGCGTCGGCTTCAGTCAACGTCGGAGTCGTCACCGTGGAAGAGGTCGTGGTCGATTTTGTGGTCGATGGCGCGGCTGGAGAGGCAGCCTGGACTGGGGCCTGCACCAGCAACATTGGCGGATGGTCAGCTGGTTTGATTGGGTCTGGCGGCTGCACTGGCCCGGCCGGGGCGGGAATTGTTTGCGCTTGTGACAGGGAAAGCATGCCCAGAAACGTCACCGCCGCGACGTATCCTCGTTGCTTAAGAGAAGTAACCATAATTAGAAGGAAGTGAGATAAGTGCTGGCCGGATAAAAGCAGGAAGCAGACCAGCCTTTGGGAAGTTTCCCCACTGCATCGGCCGGATTAGCCGCTATCAGGAAGCGTTCAGCCCTCGACTTAACGAGCGGCCTGAATAAAGGCCTTAATCAGGCGATGATCCTTGCGGCCGGGAGAGACTTCGACGCCAGTAGTGACGTCGACCCCACCGGGACGGACCTCGCGAACGGCTGCGGCGACATTTTCAGCGTTTAATCCTCCGGCGAGGATTACATTCAAATCTGGATGCTTCTTAACGAACTGGCGCGCTAATTTCCACGGAAACAGTTTGCCGGTCCCGCCGAACTCGCGGCCGGAAGCGGAATCCAAAATTACCGTGTCCGTAGAAAATCCTGGCACGTCGAGAAGCGATTTCGAACCAGCCACCGGCAGCGCTTTGGCAAATCGAATTCCAGCTTCGGCCAAATGCCGGCAGAATTCAGGCGACTCATTGCCGTGCAATTGCAAAGCATCGATAAAAGACAGCCGACTAATTCGAAACGCCTCGTCCCAACTTGGGTTTACCATCACCGCCACCTTGCACGTTTTTTTCGGCAATTTGTCGATCCAATCGCCCGCCGTGTTGATGTCGATGTAACGTTTGCTTTCGCTAACGAGGTTAAATCCGAGCGCGTCCGCGCCTGATTCGATCGCCGCGAGCGCGTCAGGCTCATTGGTAACTCCACAGATTTTGACGCAAACGCGGTCGCTTGATTCTGACTTACCACCAAACATCCCGCCGATTTTCACTCGCCGGGTTCAATCACCCGGCCGCGAACCTGTTTAATCTGGGTGTGATGCGTCAGCACATGCACTCGCCCGTCAGTGCCGCGGAAAAATGCGCTCAGCAACCAGCTAACGAACGAGATAATGATCGCACCAAAAACGGCGCTCCAGAAACCGTGAACTTTGAAACAGGGCACGATTTCGCTGACGAACTTCAGCATCAGTGCGTTGATGATGAAAATGAACAGGCCAAGCGTCACCAGAATCAGCGGAAAACTTAACAATAACAGGATCGGACGAATAAAAGCGTTGATGATTCCCAGGAGCAGCGACGCGCCGAGCAAGCAACCGATCCCAGTGTAATCGATTCCCACGATCGGCGCTGCTACAAACACAGCGAACGTCGTGACGAACCAGCGAAAAACGAAATGTCGCATACGGCACGTTATTGGAAGTTGACCTTTTCGCCAAGCACAGTTCCAGGAAAGTGCTCCGCGCTTTTTTAGCGAAGGCGAAAAACGCTTGAAATCCTACTTCCCGTGGTAAAGCTAATTTTGGGAGGAAGTTGATTGTGGCGAAGAAGAAGAAAGTCGTGCGGAGTGAGCTATCAGCGGATGCGAGATCGTCCGGCAAAGCGGGCCAAATAAAAACGGGTGGAAGATCGACATCTACAAAAGGGAAAAAATCTTCGCAGCGGAAAAATAGCGTTGCACAAAAATCAATACCGCCAACAGCAACTCCGCTCGGCTTGGATCCAACGGACGAACAAATTCAGACGCGCGCCTACTTCATTTCGGAGCGACGGCACCGATTCGATCTTCCCGGCGATGCGAATTCGGATTGGCTGGAAGCCAAGCGACAACTGCTCTCCGAAAGTGGTCCGCGCTGATTTGCGCGCTATCAAACTGCCGACTGGATCGCGGGAGCAGCGGCTTTGATTTTTTCTAGCAAACGATTGATCGCGAAAGGCTTGGCAACTAAACCAGCGACGCCCGGCTCCTTGAGCAACTCCTGGGCTCTCGCCTCCTCGGCTTTTCCGGAAATAAGGAGCAACGGCGGAACCTCTCTCACCGGCTGGCTGCTCTGATAAACCTTTCCGATCAGGAAAAACAACATCGCACCGTCGATCATCGGCATTTGGAAATCGAAGATGAGCAGGTCGTATTTTTTCTTCAGCGCCAGCTCGAAAGCGTACTCGGGCTTGGGCGAGGTATCAACCTCGCATCGCAGCGATGCCACCAACGCTTCGCGCACAATCCGCAGAAGTGCGACGTCGTCGTCCACCATCAAAATGCGTTTCGGCTCGGCGGCCATGGCGCTCATTTAAACACGAATGCACACGAATAAACACTCATTGGTTCGAAAGAGTTTCTGTCTGTGTCCTCTTTATTTGTGTCGATTCGTGTCTATTAGTGGTTAAGCCCTGATGGAAAAGGTGATTGTCGATCTTACCGCCGCTTTGCGCGAGCGACTCACGATTATTGGCGACGAAAGCAGCCGACGCGCTCCCGAAGCGCACACCGCTCGCCTGCGAGCGATCTCAGAAAAGATCGAGCGACTCGAAGCTGCGCTGCCAAAACCAATTGATCCGCAGCTTGCTCACTTTCTTCAGCGCAAAAGCTACGACAAAGCGCTGCAACTTTTGGAACCAACTCCAACTGATCGCCGCAATTAGCGCGAATACAGCTCGACGATCAACTGCTCGTTGACGATCGGTTGCATTTCTTCGCGCGACGGGATGTGCGCGACTTTTCCTTTGAGTGCCTCGCGATCCACCGTCAACCAATCGGGCACCGGAACGATTTGCGTGAGCTCAAGATTGCGCAGCGCGAGCTGACGCGATTTCGGTTTATCTTTGATCGCGATCTCGTCGCCGGCTTTGACGTTAAAAGAAGCGACGTTGACGTTGCGCCCGTTTACCTGAACGTGACCATGGGAGACTAGCTGGCGCGCCGCGTTGCGCGTGTTGGCTAGGCCAAGCCGATAAATTATGTTGTCGAGTCGCGTCTCGAGCAATTGCAGCAGCGTCTCACCGGTGACGCCGCGTTTGCGCAACGCGTTTTGGAAAATGCGACGGAACTGTCGCTCAAGCAGTCCATATTGGTAGCGAAGTTTCTGTTTTTCGCCCAGCGCGATCGCGTAATCGGATTGTTTCCGGCGCGAGCCTTTTGGTCCGTGCATACCCGGCGGATAATTTTTTCGCTCAAGCGACTTCGATGGTCCAAAAATCTGCACGCCGTAACGGCGGCTAATCTTTGTTTTCGGTCCGGTGTATCTGCCCATGAAAAAAGGTGAGAGGTCGAGTTGTTGAAAGTTGAGAAGATTACACGCGGCGTTGCTTGGGCGGCCGGCAACCGTTATGCGGGACCGGTGTCACGTCGCGAATCAAGGTGAGATCGAGCCCGATCGCCTGTAATGCGCGCACCGCGGATTCGCGCCCCGCGCCCGGGCCTTTGACGAGAACTTGCACTTCTTTGAGCCCATGACCCATCGCCTGTCGTGATGCATCCTGGGCCACGAGCTGTGCAGCATAGGCGGTGCTTTTGCGCGAACCTTTGAAGCCCACTTTGCCCGCGCTCGACCAACCGATCACGTTTCCATTCAAATCCGTAATCGTGACGATGGTGTTGTTAAACGTCGCGTAAACGTGCGCGATGCCCGAATGAATGTTCTTGGCGCCTTTCGCCTTAACAATCTTCGGCTTCTCAACCTCGTCGGCATCCAAAGTGAGATTCTCGCGAGGCGCTTCAGCTGGAGTTGATTCCGGCTTGCTCGGCTTCGCCGGCTTTCTCGCGGGCTTCGCCTCGACACTGACATGCGCCGTAGTTTCAGTGGCAGGCGCCGGTGCGGCTTGGTCCGCTTTGATTTCCGCAGCCGGAGATTTCTCTTCCGCTTTTGGCTTCTGAGGGTTGTCCGCCTTCTCAGCTTTCGGCTTCGCTGGTTTTTTGTGTTCCGCCATTTTAATTAAACCTTACCGGTCTTTGCTTCTGGATTGCGGATCACGCCGACCGTTTTGCGCGGCCCTTTGCGCGTACGCGCGTTTGTCGATGTTCGCTGACCCCGCACCGGTAATCCTCGGCGGTGACGTTGGCCGCGATAACAATTGATCGCCTGCAATCTTTTCAGATTGCCCTGAATGTCGCGGCGCAGATCGCCTTCGATTTTGATTTTGTTGTTCGTGATCGCGTGAATGATCTCGTTGATCTGCTGCGGAGTCAGTTTATTGGCGCGCAGGTTCGGATCTATGTTGGCTTGCTCCAAAATTCGCCGCGCGGTGCTAAATCCGATGCCGTAAACATAAGTCAACGACGCTTCGATGCGTTTGTCCGCTGGAATTTCAACTCCGAGTAATCGTGGCATTTGGCAATCGTTAAATAAGAATCAGCCCTGGCGCTGTTTGTGCCGCGGATTTTTGCAAATCACGCGCACCACATTCTTGCGCTTCACAATTTTGCAGCTTTCACAAAGTCTTCTAACTGAGGGTCGCACTTTCATGTTGGTTGAAACAAAAAACGCGGAGCCATATCCGCGTTGTCACTTCTGGCGGAAGGTGATCCGCCCCTCTTTCGTAATCAGGACCGTATGTTCAAAATGGGCCGACCGTGTGCCGTCAGCCGTGCGCACTGTCCAACCGTCATCGAGCAGTCGGACCTCCGCGCTCCCAATGTTAATCATCGGTTCGATCGCCAGTGTCATGCCGGATTTCAATTTGGGTCCGCTTCCACGTCGGCCGTAATTCGGAATTTGCGGCTCTTCATGCAATTTTCGCCCCACGCCGTGCCCGACAAACTCGCGCACAACGGAAAACCCATTGCGCGCCGCTTCATCTTCAATCTCAGCACAGATATCGCCGAGTCGAACACCTTCCGCGGCAATGTTAATCGCGCACTCCAGCGCTTTTTCGGTGACGCGCAACAGCTGGTCGGTCCGCTCGCCAACGATTCCAACCGGAACCGTGGTGGCGGTGTCCCCCACCCAACCGTCTTGAATCACACCAATGTCGAGTTTGACGATGTCGCCGTATTGAATACGTCGCTGGCTGCCGATGCCGTGCACGACTTCATCATTCAGCGAAATGCAGATGTTGCCGGGAAAGACGCGATGGCCGAGCCGATAGCCGAGGAACGCACTCTTCACCCGGGCTTCACTCATAAAATCGGCGGCGGCTTCATCCACTTCCTTTGTCGTTATTCCGGGGCGAATGAGCTCGCTTACGCGATCCAGAATGTCGCTCGCGGTGCGGCACGACTGCCGCATTTTCTCAATTTCCTTGGCGCTTTTGATTGGAATCATGCCGTCACCTTGTCCTCGATCAGGCGTGAAACATCGCTAAACACCGCGTCGCGGTCGCGGTTTCCGTCGATGCGGCGCAAGATCGACATCTTGCCATAAAAATCGGCCAGCGGCTGAGTTTTCGTGCTGTATTCGCGTAAGCGCGTTTGCAGCACATTCATGTCATCATCGCTTCGGCGCTCGAGTCGCCCTTCGCAATAAGGACAGACCGGACGGTCTGCAAATTTTGCGCTGTCCACATTCGTCGTAAAACCGCAAGTCCGGCACTGCAGTCGCCCGGAAATCCTCGCACGGACGGTTTCCTCCGAAACCTCGAGCCAGATCGCTGCGTCGAGCGACGTGTGCAGACTATTCAAAATAGATGCTAGACTTTCCGCCTGCGGAAGAGTTCTTGGAAATCCATCGAACACGAAACCGTAGCCGCCGTGCAAGCGCAGCCAATCTTCAATCAGCTTCACAATAGTTTTGTCCGGAACCAAATCCCCTCGCTGCAACATTTCGGCGGTTTCCAATCCAAGCGGCGTGCCCAAATCTTTTTCACGACGCAAAATCGCACCAGGTGAAGTCACCGGAATCCCAAATTGGCGCGTGATCAATTCCGCCTGCGTTCCTTTGCCGGAACCGGGGGCACCGAGTAGGACGAGTCGTCTCTTCACTTCGACGCCAAAAACGCCGCCACTCCGCCAATCACGATGATGGCGATCCCGACATAAAGCCACATCAACGTGCGTTGCGCTGCTGCTTCGCCGCGAACGTAGGCCGAGCGGCCCGTAAATCCGCCGCGGACACGGCCTTTCCGCAGAAATCCGTCGTAATGCCGCTGGATCAAATGCGTTTCAACCTGACGCATCGTGTCGAGCATCACACCAACGATAATGAGCAAACTCGTGCCACCGAAAAACTGTGCTGTCACCGTTGGGACGTTTAAACCCTGGCTCAGTAAACTCGGCAGAACCGCAATCAAAGTCAGGAAAATCGCGCCCGCAAAGGTCAGACGCGTCATTGTAAAATCGAGAAACTCCGCTGTCGGTTTCCCCGGACGCACTCCGGGGATGTAACCGCCGTACTTTTTCAAATCGTCGGCGATCTGTGCCGGTTGAAATTGGGTAGCGACCCAGAAATAACTGAAAAAGAAAATCATCGCCGCCAAAACGACGTAATGCAGCCAGCCGGTCGAAAGCATTTCCGAAATCTGCCGCGCGGTCGGACTGTTTGGAAACGCCCAGCTCACGATTTGGTTAGGAAACAACAAAAGCGCCCAAGCAAAGATAATTGGCATGACGCCAGGATAATTCACTTTCAGCGGCATGTATTGTGTATTGCCGCCGTATTGCTTTCGGCCGACAACGCGCTTGGCGTATTGCACGGTAATCTTCCGAACGCCTTGCGTAATCGCAATAACGCCCGCGATAACACAAAAGAGAAACAGGATCATCAGCACGAGAACCATGGGGTTGACTTGGCTCCCTTGTCCTCCGCTTGGAACAAACGTTTTCCACGCCTGCGCCAGCGCGGCCGGCAGTCTCGCCACAATGCCAATCGTGATAATCAGCGAAATGCCGTTGCCGATGCCCCGTTCGGTGATTTGATCGCCGAGCCACATCAACATCAGCGTGCCGGTCGTGAGAGAAATCACCGTCACGACACGAAAAACCCATCCCGGGTCGTCAACCAGCGGAATACCCAATTTTGCAATCGTCTCGGAAATTCCCGGCAACGCCACCCGATACGCTTCCGGATGTTGGAACGAAATCGCGAGCAGGTAGCCTTGAAAAATACACAGACCAACGGTCATGAACCGCGTGTACTGCATGATTTTCTGACGGCCGCCGTCTTCACGAGCGAGTCTGCTCAACTGCGGAATCACCGCCGAGAGTAGCTGCATCATGATCGATGCGCTGATGTAAGGCATGATGCCGAGAGAAAAGATTGCGCAATTCTCCAACGCGCCGCCGCTGAACAAATTCAACAAAGCGGCCAGGTTGCCGCCTGATTTTTCAGTCAGCGCACTGCGAAACCATTCCTGCAACACCGCCTGATTAACGCCCGGCGTCGTGATCGCTGCGCCAAGTCGCACCACCACGACGACGGCCAGCGTGAACAGAATTCGGCGACGCAGCTCCGGTATTTTGACCGTATTGAGAAAGGCCGAAACCATTTAGAAATTCACGCCGGCGGCGCTATCGCTTTCTGGAAGCCTTCTTTTTCGCCTTCGCCGTTGTCGATTTTTTCTTCGACTTGGCCACGGCTTCAGGTTCTTTCGCCGTTTGATCGACATCGTCCGCGCCCGCCGTTACCTTTTGCGTTCCCGGCTCGTCCCGCAGCCGCGGGATGATCGTTCCGCCGGCCTTTTCAATCTTTGCTTTGGCTGATTCGCTCACTTTGTCCGCTTCGATTGTTAACGCGTCCTTCAATTCTCCGTCGCCCAAAATTTTGATTCCAGCGACGTCACCGCGCACGAGCTTCAACTCGCGAAGCAATTCTTCGTTCACAACCGTGCCAGCCTTGAATTCATTCAGATCGCTCAAATTCACGATCGCGTAGGTCGCGTGAAAAGCGGCGTTATTGAAACCGCGCTTCGGCAAACGCCGGATCAGTGGCATCTGTCCGCCTTCGAATCCGAGACGAATGCTGCCGCCCGACCGCGCCTTTTGACCTTTGTGGCCCTTGCCGCTGGTTTTTCCGTGACCGGAGCTTTCGCCGCAACCGAGTCTTTTGACGCGATGGCGCGCGCCCGGACGCGGCCTGAAATTGTGTAACCGCATCATGTTGTCTGCGCCGCCGCCTTTCCATCGCCGCCTTTGATTCCGCGCACTTTGAAAATTTCATCCTTGCGGCGCAATGATTTGAGCGCCGCGATTGTCGCCTTCACCACGTTCGCGTGATTGCTCGAGCCAAGTGATTTCGCGAGCACGTCCCGAATTCCGGCCGCTTCGACTACCGCACGCACGCCGCCGCCGGCAATGACACCGGTTCCAGGTGAAGCTGGCCGCAGCAACACTCGGCCGCCGCCAAACTCACCGATCGTCTCGTGTGGAATCGTGTTTTCGTGGAGTGAAACTTTTTCCATCGATTTCCGCGCCGATTCCGAAGCTTTACGGATTGCTTCCGAGACCTCGTTCGCTTTGCCAAAGCCGACGCCAACGGATCCGTCGTGATCGCCGGCCACGATCAGCGCACTGAAACTGAAACGTCGCCCGCCTTTCACGACTTTGGCGCAGCGGTTGATGAACACGACTTTCTCGGTCGTGTCGCCTTTTGCCGCCGGCGTTCTGTCCTGATGACGGGAGTCTGGTCGTCTGCCTTGTCCTGGTCTGCCTTGTCCTGGTGCTGCCATGAAATTAAAACTTTAATCCACCTTCGCGGGCCGCATCGGCCAGCGCTTTAACTTTGCCCTGATATTGAAATCCGCCGCGGTCGAAGACGACGTTTTCAATCTTTTTTCCACGAGCGCGCTCCGCAATCGCTTTACCGACAACTTCGGCGCTTGCGCGATTTGCGGCGGCTTTCTGTTTCCCAAACACGTCCTTCTCGGCAGTTGAAGCGGCGATCAATGTTTTACCAGCGTCATCGTCGATCACCTGTGCGTAAACATGCTTGCCAGAAAAGTAGATCGACAGTCGCGGCCGCGCGGCAGTCCCAGCAACTTTTTTCCGGATCCGCCGATGCAATCGCTCGCGCGCTGCTTTTCGATTGAACGTCGCCATAAAATTACTGGACGGTCTTGCCTTCTTTGCGGCGAATTTGTTCGCCAGCGTAACGAACACCTTTGCCCTTGTACGGCTCAGGCGGATAGAACCGGCGAATGTCCGCCGCCACCTGTCCCACGACTTTCTTGTCCACGCCTTGAATCGTGATCTTTGTCTGATCGACGACCGTGATTTTGATGTCCTTTGGGATCGGAAACAAGATCGGGTGCGAGAAACCAACACTGAGATTGAGATTCGCGCCTTGCACTGCAGCTTTGAAACCGACGCCTTCGATCTCGAGCTGTTTCGTAAAACCTTCGCTCACGCCGACGACCATGTTGTGCACCAGTGCGCGCGAAAGGCCGTGTAACGCTTTCACGCTCCGCGTTTCCGCGCTGCGCCCGAGCGAGACATGATTGTCCTTCACGCTGCCCATGATTTGGCGCGGCAGTTTCCAATTCAGTTTGCCTTTCGGTCCTTCTATCGAAACGTCGCCGTCATTGTCGATGTTGACTTTGACTTTGGCTGGAATATCGACCGGTTTATTTCCAATTCGCGACATAAAATTTACCAAACATAGGCCAGGAGCTCACCGCCGACTTTTTGTTTCTTAGCCTCGCGACCTGACATTACGCCGCGAGAGGTTGATAAAATCACTGTTCCCATTCCGCCAAGCACGCGCGGAATTTCTCCCGCACCGACGTAACGACGCAAACCGGGACGGCTCACTCGCTTTAAACCGGCGATCGCGCAGGTGTGATCGACCAGCTTGTTCGTAATTTTGATTCGCGGATGCGCCGCGCTGGTGTCGATCGAATAATCGGCAATGTAGCCTTCGTTCTTCAGGATCCGGACGACCTCGGCTTTCACCTTTGAGTACGGCACGTAGATGTCGATCTTCTGCGCGCGCGCGCCGTTGCGCATGCGAGCAAGAAGATCTGCAATTGGGTCTGTAACGGTACTCATGAAACTCAGGCGGCTTGCACAGCCAGCTTTTTCGCGCGGTCAGCAAAAGGCATTCCCAATTCGCTCAAAAGCGATTTGGCCTCTTCGTCCGTCCGCGCAGTGGTCACAATTGTAACATCAAAACCGATGTTGCGCTTGATTTTGTCCATCTCGATCTCAGGAAAGATTGTCTGATCAGGGACGCCGAGCGTGTAATTGCCATGCCCATCAAAACAGCGCGGCGAAACCCCGCGAAAATCGCGGATCCGCGGGAGCGCCGCTTTGATCAAGCGCTCAAGAAACTCATACATCCGGTCGCCGCGAAGCGTGACCTTTGCACCAATGATCTGGTCTTTGCGCAACTTGAAATTAGCGATGCTTTTTTTCGCGCGCGTTTCCGCCGGTTGCTGGCCGGTAATGAGAGCCAGCTCCGTTTTCGCTTCCTCCATCGCTTGCTTCAAGTCCGCCTGCGAGCCAACCGAAGTGTTCACCACGACTTTTTCGACCCGCGGAATCTGGTGAACGTTTTTGTACTTATGCCGTTCGCGCAAAGCGGGCACCACGCGTTCTTTGTAATGACGATAAAATTCGTTCTCCATTACGCCGCCTTTTTCTCAGCCTCTTTCTTCGGCTTAGTTTTGGTTTTCTTCTCGGCCTTTTTCTCGCGCTCGACCAATTTTACGTTCGAAATGTGAATCGGGCCTTCGCGCTCCGCGATTTTGCCCTGCGGATTGTCCTCCGACTTGCGCAAGTGCTTCTTGATAATGCGCACGCCTTCGATCAGCACTCGCTGTTTGCTCGGGAGCACCTCGAGAATCTTGCCGCTCGAACCTTTGAAGTTTCCGGAGATAACTTCGACCGCGTCGCCTTTCTTAACATGAAACTTTTGCCGGCTCATAAGACCTCCGGTGCCAGCGAAACGATCTTCATGAAATTGCGCTCGCGTAGTTCGCGCGCAACCGGACCGAAAATGCGGGTCCCGCGCGGATTTAGATCTTTGTCGATAATCACAATCGCATTGTTATCGAAGCGCAAAAACGAACCGTCATCGCGCCGAATCGGCTGCCGTGTCCGAACCAGGACGGCGCGGACGACTTCCCCCTTTTTCACCGTGCCGGTCGCGCTCGCTTCTTTCACGTTCGCTGTGATCACGTCGCCGATCCCGGCATAAAGCGTAGCCTTGCCGATCACGCCGATCATCGTCGCCATCCGCGCGCCGGTATTATCCGCCACTTCAAGTCTGGATCGAAGTTGGACCATAAAATTTATTTCTGGAGCACCTCCATCAACCGCCAGCGTTTCAACTTGCTCAGCGGCCGCGTTTCCATAATCCGAACCGTGTCGCCGGTCTTCGCCTTGTTCTCCTCGTCGTGCGCGTAAAATCTTCGGATTTGTTTCACGATCTTGCCGAACTTCGGGTGCGGCACGCGCGTAATCGTCCGCACCACGATGGTCTTATTCATCTGGTCCGAAATCACTTCGCCCACCCGCGTCTTCCGCGCCGCGCGAGTGTACTTCGCTGGCAATGGCGGCGGCTGCACGGTCGATTGTCGATCTTGTGATGCTTGCTCGGGCATAAATTATTTCTTCTTCTTCGGCTTTGGTTCAGCGGCCGGAACGGACTGCGGTTGCTTGGCGCGTTGTGAAAGAATTGTTTCAATCCGCGCCACATCGCGACGCAGCAAACGCAACCGGCTCGGTTGCTCGAGCTGTCCGCTTTGTTGTTGCAGACGCAGATGCAGCCGCTCTTGACGGAGGTCACGCCGCTTCGTCAGCAGCTCATCCGTGCTCATTTCTACAATTTCTTTAATTTTCATGTTCGTTAGGCCGCGGCCACGTGGTGGCGGCCGATAAATTTCGTCCGCACCGGCAATTTGTCCGCCGCCAGTCGCAACGACTCGCGTGCGACCGATTCAGTCAGTCCGTCGAGCTCAAACAAAATATTTCCGGGCTTCACGGTCGCGACCCAAAACTCCGGCGGACCTTTCCCTTTACCCATTCGCGTTTCGGGCGGGCGCGCGGTGACCGATTTGTCCGGAAAAATCCGGATCCACAATTTGCCTTTGCGTTTCATGTTGCGAGTCAACGCCACCCGTGCGGCTTCGATCTGCGTATTCGTGATCCAAGCACGCTCGAGCGTTTGCAAACCGAACTCGCCAAAATTGATTCGAAGATTGCGCGAAGCAGTCCCCTTCCTGCTTCCCCGTTGGGATTTCCGATACTTCACGCGTTTGGGCATCAATGGCATAAAAATCAGGCTTCGACTGGTTCAGTCGGCGGCGGGGGCGGTGGAGCCATTGCCAGGGGAGCTTCGCTCGGCGCCTCTTCCTTCTTACAAATCCAGCATTTAACGCCTATCTTTCCGTAAACTGTGTTCGCTTCGGCAAAACCGTAATCAATTCCGGTGCGCAATGTGTGCAGCGGAACTTTGCCCTCGCGATACCACTCGGAGCGCGAAATTTCCGCGCCATTCAATCGACCCGAACAACGCAAACGAATCCCTTCCGCGCCAAAATCCATCGCCGTCTGCACCGCTTTCTTCATCGCACGGCGATAAGCGATTCGGCGCTCGATTTGCAACGAAACATTTTCCGCGACCAACTGCGCGTCGAGCTCCGGCGTCTTGATCTCCTGGATGTCGATCTTGATCTGTTTACCCTGCGCCATCTTCGAAATTTCTTCCGTCATCTTTTCGATCTCGGCACCTTTGCGGCCGATCACGATTCCCGGACGGGCAGTGTGGATCGTGACGCGAATTGAATTCCAAGCGCGCTCGATCACAATCTTTGCGACTGCTGCGAATTGCAGCTTCTTCTTCACGTAAGCGCGAATCTCAAGATCGCTGTGGAGGAACGCGGGCAGCTCTTGCGGCGATGCATACCAACGCGAGCGCCAGTCCCGGTTCACGCCGAGTCTAAATCCAATCGGATTAACTTTTTGTCCCATAAAATTATTTCTTGCCCGCCTTCGCGGTCTTCTTCTTTCCTTTTTTCGACGTGGTCGATTTTGCTGCGGGCTCCCCGGTTTTCTTTTCCTGCTCGCGCTTCGCCTTTTTGGTCTCCCGAGTTTCAATTGCGACGTCGTCCGTCAAAACGATCCGAATGTGGCTCGTCCGCTTCAAAACCTGGCTGCCACTGCCGCGGGCGCGCGTCATCATTCGTTTGAAAGTCGGGCCTTCACCCACGACCGCTTCCTTCACGACTAGACCGTCGGCTTTCAAATTCGCGTTGTTTTCCGCGTTCGCGATTGCGCTCTTCAGCGTTTTGTTGATCAGGAACGCCGCCTTCTTTGGCGTGAAAGCGAGGACGTCGAGTGCTGCCGAAACCGGCAGACCCTGAATCTCTCGCGTCACTTCGCGCACTTTGAACGGCGAAATCCGCGCGTACTTATATATCGATCTAACTTCCATTTATTTTAGAGTCATATTCGAGCGGGCATCCGCCTGGAGACGATCGCCCAGCTTTACTTTCTCTTTTCCAGAATCCTCAATCACCGCGCCGCAAATTCGCTGGCGTACGTCCACCACGCGCAACGTCGCGATCTTTTGATCGCCGCGCATTACTCGCAGCGGCATTCCAATTTTCACGCCCTGCTGCTCGCCAATGTTCGCAACCACAAACGACCATTCGTCCTTCACGCTCAGCACGCTCGCGTCCATCAAACTCGCTCGCGGTTCCTGCGCGGCGGTGGATGTCGATCTTCCGACCAGCTCGTTCGTTCGACGAAATTGCGTTTCCACGTCCATCCGTGCTTGCGCGTCGCCCCCTTGCGAAGTTTGCAAGTATCGCAAGAGCACTTCGTTCAACCCGAGCAACTGATCGCGGAAATCGTCGCGCTCTTTTTGCGTCACCCGAAGGTCGCTTACCGCCGCGAGCAATCGTTGCTCGAGCTTTGCGCGATCTTTACTCGCCGACGCAAGTCCGAGCGCTTCCATCCGGAATTCCAAATCGGAATATTTGCGCCGAAACACTTCCGCTTCGGCGTTCGATTCTGCCAGGCTCGCCGTCAACGTCTTGAGCGACTCCTGTTGAATCGACAGTTGCTTGCGCAGATCTTCATTCTGCGGCTCCGCGGTGATCTTTTGCTCCGCGTTTTCAATTTTGGATTCTGACAAAGAACTATTTCCCTCTGCCGCCAGCCCTCCGGCCGGCAACAACCTAACAAACATGATCATCACTCCCCAACCGACTGCTCTTTCGAGCAATCGAAAATCGAAAATCGAAAATCGAAAATTCAAATTACTTGGTTACCTTCGCCGTGTGCGAACCGTGTTTCTTAAAGATTCGTGTCGGCGAAAACTCGCCGAGCTTATGGCCCACCATATTCTCGGTGATAAAAACGGAATGAAACGTCTTTCCGTTGTGCACCAGGAACGTGTGGCCGACAAAGTCCGGCGTTACCATCGAGCGTCGCGACCAGGTTTTGATCGCCTTTTTCGAGCCCGACGCGTTCATCCTATCGATCTTCTCCAGAAGATGCGATTCGACGAAGGGTCCTTTCTTTAGTGATCTTCCCATAAAAATCAAATTTTCTTCTTGTCGCGCTTCCGCTCTAAAATGAAGCGGTCGCTCGGCTTGCGTTTGCTGCGCGTCTTGAATCCTTTGGCCAATTGTCCCCACGGACTAACTGGATGATGACGTCCGCCGCCGCCTTTCGATTTACCCTGACCGCCGCCCATTGGGTGATCGATCGGGTTCATCACCATGCCACGCACGTGTGGACGACGTCCGCGCCAACGGGTGCGTCCCGCTTTGCCGCTCGCAACGTTCATGTGATCGACATTTCCAACCTGTCCGATCGTCGCGAAACAGTTCTCGTGAATCCGGCGCACTTCGCCGGAAGGCATTTTCACCAGCGCGTAACCGCCTTCGAGGTTATTGAGAATCGCCTGCTGACCCGCGCTGCGCGCAACCTGACCGCCGCGGCCCGGGCTCAGCTCGATGTTGTGAATGTTCGTGCCGAGCGGAATGGCGCGCAGCGGCAACGAATTGCCGAGATCGGGCGCGACGTCATTGCCGGCGACAACTTTGGCGCCGACTTGGAGACCATTCGGCGCCAGGATGTAGCTCAATTCGCCGTCGCTGTACTTAATAAGAGCGATTCGCGCCGAGCGGTTCGGATCGTACTCGATCCCCATCACTTCCGCCGAGACGCTGTGTTTACGGCGTTTGAAGTCGACTTTGCGATAATTCTGTTTATGACCCCCGCCGATGTGGCGCGACGTCAGGCGGCCATAGTTGTTGCGACCGCCGGATTTTTTCTTCGGCTCAATTAGACTGCGCGTCGGCCGCCACTTCGTAATCTCATCGAAAGCAGGCGTCTGCTTGAAACGCTGAATCGGCGTGAGTGGGCGATAACTTTTGAGCGCCATAATTAAACTAGCTCGATCTTCTCGCCCTCAGCGAGCGTCACGATTGCTTTCTTCCAATGCGGCCGCCGGCCGAGCGGTCCGCGGACGCGCTTTTCTTTTCCGGCGTAGTTGCACGTGTTCACGTTCACGACCTTCTTTTGGAACAAACGCTCAACCGCATCTTTGATCTGAATTTTGTTCGCGCGCGAGCTGACCCGAAAAACATATTTGTTCTGTTTTTCGCTCATCAGCGTCGATTTTTCGGTCAGTGACGCGGTCTCAATAATTTCGTGTGGCTCGTTCATTTTATCGCGCTGTAGCCTCCGAACGCGGATGCATTCTCTCCGCTAATTTTTCGAGCGCTTTCGAAGTCACTAAAATTTTCTGAAATGCAAGCATTTGCTCCGTGTTCACATCCGCCGCGGTGGCGAGTTTCACCGGCTTCACGTTTCGCGCCGATTTATAAGTTTTGTCATCGAACGAATCGGAGACGATCAGCACTTTCTCCGCGTCAGTTTGTTTCCGGACAAGGGCGACAAATGCCTTCGTTTTAATTTCGGAAACGGCGAATTTATCAATCGTCAAAACATCGCCGGCTTTGATCCGTTCGCTGAGTGCTTTTTGCAGCGCCAGACGCCGGACTGACTTGGAAACTTTCTTGGAATAATCGCGCGGCTTAGGACCAAAGACGACGCCGCCACCGCGCCAGATCGGCGATGAAACATAACCGGCGCGGGCGCGCCCCGTTCCTTTTTGCCGCCATGGTTTCGCGCCCGACATATCGACTTCGGCTTTTGTTTTCGTGTTCGCCGAACCGGAACGTCGCGCCGCGCGCATCGCCACGACAACATCGTGAACCGCCTGCGAGCCACGCCCATCCTCGATGATGTCGATCTTCGCTTCCTTGGCCGCGGCTTTGGTCAAAACTTTCGCGCTCATTTCTTCTCGGCCGCCTCAGGCTTTTTTCCGGCTTCCGGTTTCTTCTCTGCTTCGGGCTTTTTCTCTTCCGCTTTCTTTTCAGCTTCGTGCTTCTTCGCGGCGACCTTATCTTGTTTCGCGTGCTGCTGGTGCAGCCTTATCTGCGCCGCTGGGTTCTTGATCGCCGGCCTAACGACTACGTAACTGCCGTTCGAGCCCGGCACTGCCCCGCTGATCAAAATTACTTTCTCGGCTTCGCGCACTTGCATCACCTGCAGATTCTGCACGGTCACGCGCTCGTCCCCGAGATGGCCGGGCATGCCCATGTTCTTCCAAATGCGGCCCGGAGTGGAACGATTGCCGACGGCGCCATTGCGGCGATGCGTCTTCGACCCGTGGGCCGCGCCTTGCCCATCAAAGTTATGTTTCTTCATCACGCCTTGGAAACCTTTGCCTTTGGAGCGGCCGATAACATCGACATAGTCGCCGGCTTGAAATTGCGTGACGTTCAAATTGATCTCGCCCTCCGGCAGATCAGCGGTTAGGCGAAACTCGCGCACGAACCGCTTCGGTTCCGAGTTGGCGCCCTTGAAAACGCCGAGCTCCGCTTTGTTCACGCGCGATTCCTTTTGCGCACCGAACCCGACTTGCACGGCCGAATAGCCGTCGTTGTCGTTCGTCAGACGGCGCAGGAGAACATTATCGCCCGCCGAGATCACGGTCACAGGATGCAGCCGACCGTTGGCGTCGTAGACGCTGGTCATGCCGATTTTCTGTCCTAGTAACCCGATACTCATGTTGGCGGCGTGGCAAAATTCTCAAGCGGCTAAATCTTAATCGTAATATCGACGCCCGCAGGCAAATTCAGCTTCTTCAACTCATCCACCGTCTTCGCGGTCGGCTCGATAATGTCGAGCAACCGTTTGTGCGTGCGGATTTCAAATTGTTCCATCGATTTTTTATCAACGTGCGGCGAGCGATTGACGGTGAACTTCTCGATCAATGTCGGCAGCGGGATCGGTCCGGCCACGCGCGCGCCGGTGCGTTTCGCGGTCTCCACAATCTCGACGGCGGATTGATCAAGCATGCGGTGATCGAACGCCTTCAAACGAATGCGAATGCGCTGGCCGTTGGTCATTTATCCTCCTTTTGATCGAGAATCCCCGCGACCAAATTCTGCGGCACGGGCTCGAAGTGTGACGGCTCCATCGAGTAACTGGAACGTCCTTTGGAAAGCGAACGAATGGCGGTGGCGTAACCAAACAATTCGGCCAGCGGAACTTCAGCGTGAACAATGGTCAGATTTCCACGCGACTCGATGCTATTTACCTGGCCCCGGCGGCGGTTCAGGTCGCCGATAATGTCACCCTGATATTCTTCCGGCGTGATGTTTTCTACTTTCATGATCGGCTCGAGCAGGATCGGTTTGCCCTGCCGGAAACCATCTTTCATCGCAAAGATCGCCGCCATTTTGAACGCGAGCTCGCTCGAATCGACTTCGTGGAAACTTCCGAACACGATGTCGCACTCAACATCGACAACCGGATAACCGCCGAGCACGCCATCGAGTACGGCTTCTTCGATACCTTTCTTGACCGCTGGGATGTATTCGCGCGGGATAATGCCGCCCACGATTTTGTTTTCGACGACCAGACCTTTGCTCCGTTCGCCGGGCCGCAAGTCTACTTCGACGTGCCCATACTGACCGCGACCGCCTGATTGTTTGATCAACTTGCCGACACCGTGCGCGTTGGTCGTAATCGTCTCGCGATACGCGATCTGCGGTTTACCCGCGTTCGCGTCTACTTTGAATTCGCGGAACATGCGGTCGCGAATGATTTCCAAATGGAGCTCGCCCATTCCGGCAATGATCGTCTGGCCAGTGTCTTCGTGGGTATAAACGCGGAAAGTGGGATCTTCTTCAGCGAGTCGTTGCAGCGCAATCCCCATCTTTTCCTGATCCAATTTCGTCTTTGGCTCGATCGCCATCGAAATGACCGGATCCGGAAACGTCGGCGGCTCGAGCAGGATCGGATGATCTTCGTCACAAAGAGTGTCGCCGGTCGTGATATTCTTAATTCCAACGATCGCCGCAATGTCGCCCGAATAACACGTCTCGATGTCTTCGCGCTTGTCGGCCTGGATCTGAATCAAGCGGGAGATGCGCTCACGTTTGTTTGTGCGCGGGTTGTAAACGGTGTCGCCTTTCGAAAGTGTCCCGGAATAAACGCGGAAGAAAACGAGTTTCCCGACAAACGGATCGCTCCAAAGTTTGAACGCAAGCGAGCAAAAATTCCCGTTATCATCCGTCGGCGCTTCCATTGGTTCATGCGTGTCGGGTTCCATCCCTTTCGCCGGCGGAATGTCGAGAGGACTCGGCAAATAATCGACCACCGCGTCCACCAGGTACTGCACGCCGATGTTCTTCAACGCTGACCCGCCGATAACCGGCACAAATCTGTTCGCAATGGTCTGCCGGCGAATGGCCGCCTTTAAAAGCTCCGGCGTGACGGGTTTTTCTTCGAGAACTACTTCGGCGACCTCGTCGTCGATATTCGAAATCTGCGAGACCAGATCTTTATAAGCTTTCTCAACAGCATCGACATGTTCCTTGGGCACATCCGTGACTTCGTATGTCGATCCAAGCTGGTCGCTATCTGAATAAATGATCGCCTTCTTATTAATGACGTCGAGCTGGCCCTTGAGCTGATCTTCTCTGCCGAGCGGCAACAGGACTGGCCACGCATTGGCTTCTAGTTTTTTATGAATGCTATTGACCGACATGGCGAAGTTCGCGCCGACGCGGTCCATTTTGTTAATAAACGCCAGGCACGGGACGTTATATTTCGTTGCCTGACGCCAGACCGTTTCCGATTGCGGCTGCACGCCGGCGACGCCGTCGAAAACTGCGATCGCGCCATCAAGTACGCGCAACGAACGTTCCACTTCCGCCGTGAAATCGACGTGGCCCGGCGTGTCGATGATGTTGATCCGCTGCTTGATCCCTTCGAAAATTTTGTAAACGCCTTCTTCTTTGCGTTGCGCCCAGCTGCAGGTTGTCGCCGCTGAAGTAATCGTGATTCCGCGCTCGCGCTCCTGTTCCATCCAATCGGTCACGGTAGTGCCTTCGTGCACCTCGCCCATCTTGTGGATCATTCCGGTGTAAAACAGCACACGCTCGGTGATTGTCGTTTTGCCGGCGTCGATGTGCGCGGCGATGCCGATGTTCCGCGTTCGTTCGAGCGGGAACTTTCGATTCGGCGAGTTCGGGCCCGCCGATGTCGATTTTTTCTTTTCGAGCGTCGCGGGCATAAATTTACCAACGGAAATGGGCAAACGCGCGGTTCGCTTGCGCCATTTTGTGGGTGTCTTCGCGTTTCTTGATCGCGTTGCCTTGGCCGGTAGCTGCGTCCTTAATTTCCTGGGCGAGAGCCTGAGCCATCGGCATGCCTTTGCGAGTATCGGCGTATTGCACGATCCAGCGCATGGCGAGCGACACCTGACGCGCCGGTGGCACTTCCAACGGCACTTGATAAGTCGCGCCACCGACTCGACGCGATTTCACCTCCAGGCGCGGCCGAACATTTTCGAGCGCTTTGTTTAAAACTTCGAGCGGATCGACCGAATCGGATCCTTCGCGCGATTTCTCAATCGCGGTGTAGACAATGCGCTCGGCGAGAGATTTCTTGCCGCGCTTCATCACCGTGGTGATAAGCCGGGCGACCGCCGGACTCCCGTAACGGGAATCGACACGCTCCTCTTTCTTGTAAACTCTTTTCCGTCGCGACATTGTCGATCTTTCGTCTCAAAAATTTATTTCTTCTCTTCCTTTGGCGCTGCTTCCTTCGCGGCTGCGGCCGGCTTCGCGCCGCCACCTCCGCCCGCGCCACCCTTCGGGCGCTTCGCCCCGTACTTGGAGCGACTCCGCCGGCGTCCATCAACGCCGAGACTGTCGAGCGAGCCGCGCACAATATGATAGCGCACGCCCGGCAAATCTTTCACCCGTCCCCCGCGCACGAGCACGATCGAGTGCTCCTGCAAATTGTGGCCCTCGCCTGGAATGTAGGCAATCACTTCCTCGCCGTTCGTCAACCGCACTTTTGCCACTTTGCGCAAAGCAGAATTCGGCTTCTTCGGCGTGCGCGTCATCACCTGGACGCACACGCCGCGGCGCTGGGGACAATTGGTCAGCGCCGGTGACTTCGATTTTACCGACACCTTCCGGCGTCCTTTCCGAATCAACTGATTAATCGTGGGCATTTTTTCTAAACAAAGCGCCGCCAAAAACCTCGTGTTCCGGGCGACAAAAAAACCCGCCCAGTCGCGTAATACACTATCACGCGCCTGATGCGGTGAGGCGCGAATATAGAGGGAAAATCGCGAGTCGCAAAGAATATTTTGTGCGCCAGTTGTCATTGCACGCGACCACGCGGAATCTCCCTTTCGGATTCAGAAAATGTTCGAACTACTCGCACAGGATCGACAATCAAGAGCGCGGCATGGTCGTTTGACGACGGCACACGGCGCCATTGAAACACCGGCGTTCATGCCGGTGGGTACGCAGGGAAGTGTGAAGGCGGTGAGTCCACGCGAATTGCGCGAGTTGAACGCGCCGATTGTTTTGGGAAACACTTACCATTTGTTCGTCAGGCCGGGGATTGACGTGATTAAACATTTCGGCGGACTGCACAAATTCATGACCTGGGACCGGCCAATTCTGACCGATAGCGGCGGTTATCAGATTTTTTCGTTGGCGAAGCTGCGTAAAATCTCCGAGAACGGCGTTCAGTTTCAAAATCACGTCGATGGCACGCCGGCGTTTATTTCGCCGGAGATCGCGATGGAAATTCAAGCGGCTCTCGGAAGTGATATTGCGATGGTGCTGGACGAATGCCCGCCGTGGCCGTGCGAGTACGATTACGCCGCGCGCAGTTTGGAAATGACGACGCGCTGGGCGAAGCGTTGCAAGGAGTGGACAAAAGAAAACGCCCAACGCTCAACGTCCGACGCTCAACATTCAATTGAAGAGCAGAATCTTTCTCAAATCCGAAATCCGAAATCCGAAATTCAGCGCCAGCTTGTTTTCGGAATTGTGCAGGGCGCGACATTTGAGGAGCTGCGCCAACAAAGCGCGCAGGCGATTGTTGATCTTGATCTCGATGGCTATGCCATTGGTGGAGTCAGTGTCGGCGAACCGGAAGAAGAAATGTTTCGGGCGGTTGAATTGACCGAGCCGTTTTTGCCTAGCGACAAACCGCGCTACGGGATGGGACTCGGCACGCCGCCGCAACTGCTCGAGCTGATCGCGCGCGGAATGGACATGTTCGATTGCGTATTGCCAACGCGACTCGCGCGGAACGGGACCGCGTTTACATCCACTGGCACACTCAACTTGAAAAATGCCGAATACACCAAGGATAGAAAGCCGATCGAGGAAGAGTGCGCCTGCACCAGTTGCCGCGAATTCAGTCGCGGTTACATCCGCCATTTGATTAAAGCCGAAGAAATTCTCGGGCTACGTTTAATCACATTGCACAACCTGCATTTTTATCTCGATTTAATGCGGCAAGCGCGTGGCACAATCGACAAAGGCACATTCGACGAATTTCGCCGGCAATTCGTTTCGAAACTACGAAACGCGAGATGTCGATCTTGAATTGTAGCTGTCGCTGGCGGCAGATTGCCGATGAGGACATCGGCATCTAAAACTAAAAAAATTGCAGCGGAAGCGTTCGGGTTTAAGCTCCGGCTCGCTCAAATTTTCCGATGATGTTTCTATTTTTAGCTCAAGCACAGCCCACCGCACCTGCTCCAGCTCCGGGCGGCGCTTCCGGTTTTCTCAACCTCTTGCCCTTCTGGTTTTTCATCATCGTCATTATGTATTTTGTGCTGATACGTCCGCAGAAAAAACGGCAACAAGATCAGCAACGTTTGGTTTCGAGTTTAAAAACCGGCGATCGAGTGGTGACGAATGCGGGCATTCACGGATTGATCGCCAACGTCAAGGATACCACCGTGATCGTGAAAGTGGCCGATAACGTGAAGATCGAAATGGAGAAATCGGCGATCAGTAATGTGTTGAAGGAAAGTTAATGGGTCCCGGTCTCACATTTTTCGCCGGTCTCGGACTGCTGGTTCTTTTCGGTTGGTACTTCGCCACCGACGTTGGAATGCGAAAACGGCTGCTTGCAACGACCCTGGTGATGTTGCTGGTCGCGTTCAGCATCGCCACCATCTGGCCGCCGAGAGAAAAAATTCAGCTCGGTCTCGATATTCAAGGCGGGACGTCGTTCCTGATTCGTCTAATGGGCGGCGATAAAGAAGTGAACAAGGGAATGCTCGACCAAGCGGTCGAAGTGATCCGAAAGCGCGTCGATTATTTTGGCGGCGGCGAACCGATCATCAGTCCGGTGGGGAACGATCGGATTCTGGTTCAGATTCCCGGCCTCGACACGGCGAAAATCCAGGAAGCGCGCGAACAACTTTCGCGGGTAGCGAAGCTAGAATTCCGCCTTGTTTATCCCGACAACGGCGAACGTTTGAGAGCAATTGATGAGGGCAAGGAAGTCATTCCGCCAGAGTATCGGATCGAAGTTCACAAAATGGCTTCGGAAGGAAATGAAAAGCCGCGCGAGGAACGTTTGCTCGTCAAAAAGAAAGCCGATCTCGGCGGCGATCGCGTCCGCGAATCGCACGCCTATTACGGCAATGAAGGCTGGACGGTGCAGCTCAAGTTCGATGGCGAGGGCGCGAAACAATTCGGCAAAATCACCGAGCAATATAAAGGGCATCGGTTTGCGATCGTGCTCGACGGCGTGATTCAATCTGCGCCGGTAATTCGCGATGCGATTTACGGCGGCGACGCCATCATCACCGGAAAGTTCGAGGAGAAAGAAGCGCGCGGCCTGGCCAGTGTGCTCGAGAACCCGTTGCAAACGCCGGTGAGCATCGAAGAAGAACGCAGCGTTTCGCCGACGCTCGGAATGGATTCAATTCGCGCGAGCGTCATGGCGGGTTTGATGGGACTCGCGATCACGCTCGTGTGCGTGCTCATTTATTATCGCTTGCCCGGATTGGTAGCGAACCTCGCGCTCATCGTAAACCTCGTCCTCTTAATTGGCGCGCTGACGATGTTCCGGTTCGTCCTGACGTTGCCGGGAATCGCCGGCATTATCTTGACGATCGGTTTGTCGGTCGACGCGAGCGTGCTGATTTACGAGCGGTTACGCGAAGAAATGGCGCTCGGCAAATCACTCAAGGTTGCGCTCGAGACCGCTTACGAAAAAGCGTTCAGCTCCATCTTCGATGCGAACGTGACCACGCTGATCACGGCCGCGATTTTATTTTGGAAAGCGACCGGACCGGTCAAAGGATTCGCAATTTCGCTGACGCTCGGCATTCTGGCGTCGCTCTTCACTGCGCTCATCGTTGGACGAAACGCGCTCGGTTGGCTGGTTGATGCCGGCAAGGTGAAAAAGATTTCGATGCTGCATCTGATTTCCTCGCAGAACATCAACTTCCTTGGCAAAGGTTTTCTCGCCTGCATGTGTTCGCTCGCGCTCATTCTGGCCGGCGCAACGTCGTTTTACATTAAAGGCGAGAAAAACTTCGGCGTCGATTTCCGCGGCGGCGATCTGGTGACGCTAAGTTCGCCAGCGAAGATCGACATCGGACAGGTGCGCAATTCGCTGAAGCCGATCGGTTTGGCCGATGCCTCGATTCAGGAATCGGCGCAGGGCGGAAAAAATTACATCACGGTGCGCAGCCCATTGAACACGAGCGATAAAGTCCAGAAACAAATCGTTGAGAAGATGCCGAACGCGGACTTCAAGGTCGAGCGGTCGGAACGTGTCGGCGCGCTGGTCGGTGGCGAGCTTGCGAAGAGTTCGCTTGTTGCGCTTGCCCTCGGAATTCTCGGCGTTTTGATTTTCGTGACGTTCCGGTTTGAACTTTCGTTCGCCGTCGGCGCGATCGTAGCGCTATTTCATGACGTGATCATTACCGTCGGCGTGTTTTCGCTGCTCAACCGCGAATTGACTCTGACAATGGTCGGCGCGGTCCTGACCATCGCCGGTTATTCAATCAACGACACCATCGTCGTTTACGATCGAATCCGTGAAGGTCTGGCCAGCGGACGGCGCGGCTCGATCGAAGAGATCATGAACTCGAGCATCAATCAGACGTTGAGCCGCACAATTTTGACGAGCACGGTCACTTTGATTCCGATTCTGTGTTTGTTCCTGTTCGGCGGCGCAGTCTTGCGGGACTTCTCGTTGGCAATCATCGTCGGCGTCGTGGTCGGGACTTATTCGTCGATCTTCATTGCCTCGCCCATCGTGCTCTGGTGGACACGGGCTCGCGGCGAAAGCACCAGCACTTTGCGCAGGGAAGTCACGCAGAAGCCGACAGCCGCGAATCCGCTGGCCCGTTAGCGCGGCTGATTTGACGAACTCGGCCTGCCCGATTAGGCTCGGCCTCGCCCGTTGGGCACAAAATTTGCAAGTCAGGAGTTGATTATCGATGCCAGAAGTACTCGTTCGCAAAGGTGAGCCAGTCGATCGCGCACTCAAGCGGTTGAAGAACAAGCTCGACGCCGAGGGCATTCTCGAGGAAGTGCGCCGGCTGCGCGCTTTTGAGACGCCTTCGCAAAAGCACCGCCGCAAAGCGAAGAATAACGCGAAGCGTGGCCGGACAAAATTCCGCTTTAACCCGTCGTAAGCAACGCTGGCGATTGTTGAAACGTTAAATCGTTAGATCGTCAAAACGATTCACGGTTCAACGATTTCTTTAATCGCATTCGCAGACGATCCGGAAGCCGAGATCGTTGCAAGAAAAGCCGGGCACATTCGAGCTGCGCACTGTCGTTCGTAAACTGCTGAAGCGCGATTTCCAACTGCCGCCGCGATGAACGCGCTTGGTGCCGGCGGTCGGCCCGCGCGGATTCACTTTCGACCCCGGTCGATAAAGCTCGTAATAGTCGAGGCACCATTCCCAGACGTTTCCCGCCATGTCTTCAATGCCAAATGGACTGGCGCCAAGCGGGAACGCACCAACGGGCGAACTTTCCGGATAGCCATCGTCGATATCGTGATCGCTCCAGGCAAAAACGGTATTGCGATCGGCGAAATTGGCGAGGTCACCGCGGCCGTCATAATTTCCCCACGGAAATTTGCGGCCGTCGTTTCCTTTGGCTGCGTATTCCCATTCCGATTCTGTCGGCAGGCGAAATTTCCGGCGTTCGCGTGTGCTCAACCACTGGCAAAATTTCACGGCGTCGAGATAGCTGACGTAAACGACGGGATGCCGATCATCCGCGCCAGGTGCACGCTTGGCCAGGTGCGCGCGATCAAACTGCTCGTAATCGGCGTTCGTGATCAGGCACCGGGATATGTAAAAACGGCTCAGTGTCACCTGACTAAGCGGGCGCTCGTTCGGCAAAGCGTCCTTGATCTCGCTCCCCATCGTGAATTCGGCGGATGGAACGAAAATCATCAGGCCGCCGAGTGTGTTTGCGAAATTGCCGTAACGCGAGCGCTCCAACCCTGTGTTGCGCTCAATTTTTTCGGGCGAGGATTTCTCCTCGATTGGAGCAGGCGCTGCTACTGATTTCACCTCAACGCGCGGAGCCGCGCCCGGCTGATCTGAAAACGCTTTCCCGTCGACTTCCTCCAAATAAAGATCGACAAGATCCTCGGCCTCACCCGGATCGAGCCCTAGATTTTCCGCCATGTCGATGAACGTGTCGCGCTGGTCGTCACTCATATTGAAGGTGTCGAGATTGCTCAGCCTCAACAGGTGCAGGAATTCTTCCTGAGGATTAACCGGTGAAGATTTGGCGGGCGTTTCGGTGGTGTTCGCGACCGGCGGAGGCGCCACCGTTTGACGTTGCGCGCCAGTTTCGTGCAACGCTTCCTCAATCATCGAACTCATTTCGGCTTCGGTTAAAGCCCGCTCAGCACCGAATCGCAGCAGATTTGTTTCTTCGTCTGGTGTCAGGACTCTGCTCGCCAGCGCAAAATTGAGATATTTTCGAAATTCAGCCGCCGATGCTTCATGATCACGCGCGGCCAATTCTTCGTCGAGCGCGCGACGACGCTCCGGATCAAGAAGTTCCAGGCGAGCTTCGGTCAGGTAGCGCGATGATTCCTCCAGGCCAGAGCGAAGCAGTTGCGCGAGTGGATTACTCGGTTGGTTTTTGAGCGGCAGCTTTTTCTGCCACCACCGCATCAACTCGCGGCAGTGTTCTTCGATTAGCTCGTTGCTGGGATTGGCGTGCGGATCAAGACAGAGCCGCTCGTAAAGATTCGGCGATCTGTAATTGCTCCATCCTTGCCACTTTCGCGGATCATCGGGCAGCGGAAGCGGAAAGCTGATGTCGCATTTGGTCATCGCTAACTGACGTGAAGCTCGCCCAAGCTCGAAGCGGCTTGCTCAATCTCTCGGGGTGCGAGCCCGGTATTTCGATCGATAGTAACTTTGGCTGTGTTGCCGGCCGCTTGCACGTCAACTTCCAACACCTGATTGGCGTTGTATTGATAAGTCAGTTTTACCGGCGAACCTTTGGGCAAATAAGGCGGCAACACGATATCGCAAACGCCAAGCGGCGTGCATTCACCAGGCACGGTGCTTTCGCCTTCCACCACTTTTACCACAGCGCGCTGCATGTTGGCGTCGGCGGTGCCAAACGAATTCTTTATCACCGCCGGGATGGGCGTCATTTTCCGGATCATCGGAAAAACATATTCCTGAAGCTGTTTCTCATCCCAGAGGACAACGCCCAGCGTGTGCGAAGTGATGTCGGTAACTTCAATCAAGCCGCCGTCGAGCGACGAAAATTGTCGACGCACCGTGTCATCCAATACTTTTTCGCCTGAGACGTCTTCTTCACTCAACATCGACAAGATGCCCTGGATGGCGGCGCCTCTTGCCACAACCTCATCCGGATTCACATGATCAATTAGCGGCACTGAAGAAAAGCCAGCGATCATCGAACGCATCATCGGCATTCGGGTCATACCGCCGGCCAGAAGCACTTTGTCGATCTTGTCCCACTTCATTTTCGCTTCTTGCATCACCATTTCACAGATGGTTTTGCATTTTTCGACCAGGTGCCGGGTGCGCTTCTCGAATTCCTTGCGGGTCAAAGTCAGCTTCACGCTTTTGCCGCCGTGGTGGTATACGATCGTTGTGCTATCGCGGCTGGAGAGCTGAATCTTCGCCGCCAACGCGCGGTTATGCAGATCCTGATAACTGTGCAGATCCAGTAACGGATTTTCACCGTGCAGCCGATCGAATTCTTCGGCGATCAGATTAACGATCACGTCGTCCCAGTCTTTTCCGCCGAGTCGATGATCGCCATTGGTTGCGAGCATCTCGATCTTGTGATCGACAATGCGCATAATCGTGACGTCGAAAGTGCCGCCGCCGAGGTCGAAAACGAAAACGGTGTGGTTCTCGTCCAGTTTGTCGAGCCCGTAGGCCAGCGCCGCCGCGGTTGGCTCGTTGATAATCTGGAGGACATTCAAGCCGGCGAGTTGGCCAGCCGTAATGGTCGCCGTGCGCTCGGCGTCGTTGAAGTAAGCGGGCACCGTGATCACTGCGTCTGTAACGGGCTGATCAAGATATTTTTCGGCGTCGGCTTTTAGCTTCTTGATGATCAAGGCCGAAAGTTCTTCGGCCGAATAAACCTTACCGTCGAATTCGCGATGAAATTGGTCCTTTGGTTTGCCCATTTCGCGCTTCACGAAATCGACAATCTTTTCCGGCTCGGCGACGGCATTGTTCTTCGCCACCGTGCCGACAATCACGTTGGTGCCGTCAAAGAAAATCACCGATGGCGTGATGCGCTCAGTTTCCGAATTCGGGATGATTTGTGGTTTCCCGTAGGTATCGATGTGCGCGATGGCAGAAAACGTCGTGCCCAGATCAATTCCGACTACTTTGCGTGTGCTCATGGCTCAAAAAAATTGGACCAATGCCTTAGGTTCGGCTGCGCCTTGTTAGTGCAGTTTTCGTGCCCCAGAAGGGGAAGAATTTGCGCAAACTGCGGAGTATAAATCGACAAGCCGAAGCCGGCCTCA
>WNFX01000263.1_pt1 | contig 75318 bp, 58 predicted proteins | sample 5400111 | NCBI WGS metagenome assembly WNFX01 (sample SAMN13153363, study PRJNA577476) | soil metagenome | isolation source: 40 cm soil or saprolite under grassland replicate 1 | place: USA:California | collected 2016-06-15
GATGGAAAAAAGACCGGGCCGCCAACGTCGACCCGTGTTCGGGATCGCTGGCGGCCCGGCGAGCGTAGCGGATTGAAACCGCGTTAGCCCCGTGGCTCTGCGTCACCGCCTTTCGACGGCTTTGCTCTGAGCAGCGTGCAAGGCGCAAACTAGGGCGACGTGCACGCCCGAATCCGTGACGCGCGTCATGCTCCGCCGTCGCGTTGCGCGACGCCCCGAATGACTCCCGAAACCACGAGCCCACCCGGCCCCGCTGGGACGCCGTATCGGGAGGCCCGCGCAGCTGTAACGGCCCTGCTACATGGCACCCGACTCGCCCCCGCGCCACAGGCCGTAAACGCATAGTGGTCATGGCATTAACCTCGACAGCCCGCCCGCATGGGTCCTGCTGGACATTGGGGCGCAATGGCGGGGAGTTCAGGGTGAAACTGGCGGTCTTCACGAGCAAGTATCCGGCTCGCGTGGCCACGTTCTTCGAGCGCGACATGCGATCGCTGCTCGAGGCGGGCGTCGAGATCGACGTGTTCCCGATCTACCCGCTCGACCAGCGCATGTGGCGATACGCGCAGCCGCTGCTCGACGCCGCGGTGCTGCCGCGCGAGCGGGTGCATCATCTCGGCTTCGCCAAGAGTCTCGGTCGCCTGGTCGCCCCCCCGCGCCGCGGGCTCGGTCGCTTCCTGCGCGATGCCGGCGCGGTGAGCGCGGCGGCGCTGCGCTACGGGCCAGTGTCGCTCGCGAAAACGGCGTACGTGCTGCCCAAGGCCTGGGCCGCCGCCGCGCGGTACGCCGATCGTTACGACCACGTGCTGGGTTATTGGGGGAACTACGCGGGTACCTGCGCTTACCTGTTCCACCGCCTGCAGCGGCGGCGCGTCCCCTTCTCGCTCTGGGTGCACGCCGGCACGGATCTCTACTTCCGACCGGCGTACCTGCGCCAGAAGCTCGAGTACGCCGACAACATCATTACGTGTTGCGACTTCAACCGCTCGTTCATGCTGGAGCGTTATCGCGACGTGGCCCAGCGCCTCGCTCCCAAGATCCATGTGTGCTACCACGGCCTTGACCTCCCGGTGTTCCCCTTCCGCCCGGACGGCCGTCCGCCCGCCACGGTGATCGCCGTCGGTCGGCTCGCCCGCGACAAGGGGTTCGCCTATCTGCTGCGCGCGATCGCCGTACTCGCGAGCCGCGGCGTGGCGGTCGCACTCGAGATCGTGGGCGACGGCGAGGAGCGCGGTGCGCTCGAGCGTCTCACGCACCGGCTCGGGCTCGGCGACCGGGTGGCGTTCCGGGGCTGGGTCAGGTTCGACGAGGCCCGCGCCCGCATGGCCCGGGCGACCATGCTGGTGCACCCGTCGGATCGCCTGGGCGACGGCCTTCCCAACGTGCTGCGCGAGGCCATGGCGCTCGGCACACCGGTCATTGCCTCGCGCGTGGCCGGCATTCCGGAAGCGCTGGACGGCGGGTGCGGAGTCCTGGTCCCGCCGCGCGACGTCGGCGCCCTCGCGGACGCGATCGCGACGCTGCTGGGCGATGCCGGGCTGCGCCGCGCCGTGGCCGAGCGCGCGCGGCGCCGCACCGAGCAGCAGTTCGACATGGTCCGCACCGGAGCGCGACTCGCCGAGCTGCTCCGCCGCCCCGCGCCGGGCGCCCCCCCCTCCTCCTCCCCCTCCCCCTCCGTCCCGGAGCCGGCGAATGCCGCTCCGGTCCTGTCCGCAAATCCCGGATGACCGTGTCCGTGCATCCCCTGACCGACGAGGAGCGCCACGCGCGCTTCATTCTCGAGCTGTTGCTCGACGACCCGGCGGGCGCGGGACCCGCCCTCGACGGGCCCGACTGGCCGCTGCTCGGCCGGCTGGCGCAGCGACACGCCGTGCTGGTCCGAGTCGCCGACCGGCTCGCGGACCTCGGGGTTCCCGTGCCTGCCGCGTTCGCGGCGCTTGCCGAGCTGGAGCGCGAGCGGGGCCGCGCGACGCTCGACCTGCTGCGCCTGGTGCACGCGGCCTCCATCCGGCACCGCATCACGTGGATGGCGCCCAAAGTGCCGCAGCGCTATCCCGACGTGGGCGACGACCTGGATCTCCTCGTCTTCACCCCGGACTCGAGCGTCGACCGGCTCATCCTGGAAGGCATTCCCGTCACCCGCGAGCGGGCATCGCTTGCGAACCGGCTGTCCGGCAGCACCGTCTACACGGTGGTCGGAGCCATCGCGCCCGGGCTGGTGGTCGACATCCATCACGGTCGCGTTGGGCCCGCCGGCCAGCACGTCGCGTTCGCGCGCGCGCTCGCTTCCCACGGACAGCGTCAGGTGCTTGGCGGGACCGAGCTGTGCGTGCCGGCGCCCGAGGACCAGCTGGTGCTGCAGGGCCTCGAAAAGGTGGCGGGGCGACGCTCGTTCCATCTCTGCGACGTGCTCCAGACCGTCGCCGTGCTGCGCCGCCCGCGCCTCGACTGGGACCGGGTGGTCGCGACCGCCAGGGCCCATGGGGGTTGGGACGGCCTGAGCTGCTACCTCCATTATGTGGACGAAGCGTACGCGCGGCTCGTCGGGCGCGAGCTCCTGGCCCCGGAGCAGCGCCGCACGCTCACGCTCCGCGGCTGGGGCCACGTGAACCTGCGCGAAGCCGGATTCCTCTTCCCCGCCGTGCGCGTGACCGGCCGGCTGCACGGCTCCCAGCTCGGTCGCTCGCTGGGACAGGCGGAGTGGAACACCGCGCTGAGACTCAGTCTCTGGCCCTTCGCCGTAGTCGGCACCCGGCTCGCACAGGCGCGCCCATGGTGAGCGATACACTGCTGCGGCTGTATCATCGCCTGCCGGCCCCGGCTCGGTCCGCGGCCGCGACGGTGCGCGGCTTCTACCTGCGCGCGTGGCGCTACGGCGCGGACTTCGAGCGCCTGGTCCATGCCGCGCTTGCCCGCGAGCGCTGGACGCCCGAGCAATGGAAGGCCTGGCAGGACGAGCGTCTCTCCGCCCTGCTGGAGCGTGCGGCGACGCGCGTGCCGTTCTACCGGGAGGCCTGGCGCGCGCGGCGGCGCGCCGGCGATCACGCCTCCTGGGACCGGCTCGAGCATTGGCAGGTTCTCGAGAAGCAGACGCTGCGTGACAACCCCGGGGCGTTTCTGGCGGACGACCGTGCCGGGCGCGGTCTCTTGCGCGAGCACACCAGCGGCACGAGCGGGGTCCCGCTCTCCATCGGGAAGAGCCGCGGCATGCTGCGCGAGCTGTACGCGCTGGCCGCGGCGCGCACGCGGCGCTGGTACGGGGTGCTCCCCGGCGACCGCACGGCCCGCCTGGGCGGCCAGCTCGTCGCCCCGTTCGCGCAGCGCCGCCCGCCGTTCTGGGTATGGAATGCGGCAGCGCAAGAGCTCTACATGTCCACGTTCCACCTCGCGCCCGAGCACGTCCGTCACTATCTCGATGCACTGGTGCGCTACCGCGTCGTGTGCCTCACCGGGTACACCTCCTCGCTCGTGGCGCTCGCACATGAAGTGCTGCGGGCCGGCCGGGTCGACCTCCGAATGAAGGTCGTCGTGACGAGCGCCGAACCGCTCGGCGAGGATCAGCGGGCGGCCATCGAGGCGGCGTTCGGCTGCCCGGTGCGCGAGACGTACGGCATGACCGAGAACGTGGCAGCGGCGAGCGAGTGCGAAGCCGGACGCCTGCACCAATGGCCCGAGATGGGCGTGATCGAGGCACGGGACGAGGAGTTCATCTGCACGGGACTGATCAACGATGCCATGCCGCTGATCCGGTACCGGCTGGGCGACCGCGGCCGGCTCGCGCCGGCCGGCGCCACCTGCCCGTGCGGGCGGACGCTGCCCGTGATCGCGGCCATTGAAGGACGCACCAGCGACCTGCTGGTGACGTCGGACGGGCGTCGCATCTTCTGGATGAACCCCGTCCTGTACGGGCTCCCGGTGCGCCAGGGCCAGATCGTCCAGGAGTCGATTCGCCGCATCCGGGTCCGCTTCATCCCGACGCCCGCCTTTAGCGACGGCGCCGGCCAGACCCTCGTCGCCCGGATCCGTGACCGGCTCGGCGACGTGGACGTGGTGCTCGAGCCGGTGGCGGAGCTGCCCCGGACGGCCGCCGGAAAGGTCCGCGCCATCGTCGGTAACGTCGAGTGGGCACCGTCATGACCGCGACGCCGCTGCCGTTCGTGTCCGTCGTCGTGCCCTGCCTGAACGAGGAGCGGTACGTCGCCGCCTGCCTCGACTCCATCCTCGCGACCACGTATCCGGCCGACCGGCTGGAGGTCCTGATCGTGGACGGGATGAGCGAGGATCGTACCCGGCCCATCGTCGCGGCGTACGCGAAACGCAACCCGGCGGTGCGATTGATCGACAACCCGAGCCACATCACGCCCACCGGGCTCAACGCCGGCATCCGGGCGGCGCGGGGCGACGTCATCGTGCGAATGGACGCCCACGTCGTCTATCCGCCCGATTACCTCGCCCTCTCGGTGGCCGCGCTGCAGCAGACGGGCGCCGACAACGTGGGCCCCGTGATCGTGACGCGTCCGGCCGACGGCCACGCGGTGGCCCGGGCCATCGCGGTCGCGCTGTCGCATCCCTTCGGGGTCGGCAATTCCCACTTCCGCATCGGCAGCCGCGAGCGTCGCTGGGTCGACACGGTGCCTTTCGGCTGCTTCTACCGCAGCGTGTTCGACCGGGTCGGCATGTTCGATGAAGAGCTGCCCCGCAACCAGGACGACGAGTTCAACCACCGGCTCGCCACGCACGGAGGGCGCGTGCTGCTCGAGCCGCGACTGGTCGCGTACTACTATGCCCGGGGGTCCATCCGGCAGGTCGCCCGCATGTGGTATCAGTACGGCTACTTCAAGCCGCTGGTCGCGCGTAAGGTCGGTCGCGTGATGACGCTGCGCCAGCTCGTGCCGGCGTGCTTCGTGCTGGGCCTGGCCGGAACCGGCGCCCTGAGCGGCTGGTTTCCCCTCGCCCGCGTGGCGTTCGGCGCCCTGGCCCTGGCCTACGCGGTCCTGGCGGTCGGCTGCGGGCTCGCCGCCGCCCGCAAGCAGGGCGTGGCGTGCGCGCTTACGCTGCCTTTCATCTTCGGGGCCATTCATACGAGCTACGGCGTCGGGTTCCTGCAGGGCGTGGCGCACCACCTGTTGGGCCTGGGCCGGCGGCGGCGCGACCACGCCGCCTTGGCGCTCACCCGCTGACGCGCGCCAGCGCCATGTCCCTGCGCCTCCGCTATGCCCGGGTCGCCGACTGGCCGCCGCTCGCCTGGCTGGCCCAGTGCACCGCGTCCAACCGCGAGATCGCGGTCCTGCACGGCGATCTCGTCGAGGTCACGCCCGACTGGTTCTGCGAGGCTGTGTGGACGGGCGACTACGAGGCCGCCGATTTCGACAAGAGCGACGTCGTGTTCGGGTCCGGTGCCCGGGTGCGCGGGGAGCGCGCCACTTTCGTATCGGCGTCCTCGACGGTCGATCGGCTGCACGCGTTGGAGCTGTCCGATGGCGCATGGGTGTCGAACTCGCTCGCCTGCCTGCTTGCCACCGCCCGGGCGGGCGTCGACCCGCTCTACGCGCGCTACTTCGAGGACTTTCGCACCGTGCGCGACGGTTTGATCCGATACCGGCCGTCGCTCTTGACCACGCGCGGCGCCGTTCGCCTGACCTACTACCGTAATCTCGAATGGGATGGTCGTCGGCTCCGCTCCGTGAGCAAGCCGGCCCCGGTACGCACGCTCGACTCCTTCTGGCGGTACCGCACGTTCCTCAGTCAGTCGCTGCGGTCCCTCGCCGACAACATGGCCGACCGCCGCCGACGACGGCCGTTCACGTTCCTGGGCACGATCTCCACCGGCTACGACTCGGCCACCGCGGCGGTCCTGGGACGGGAGGTCGGGTTGTCCGAGGCGATCACCGTGAACCGGTCGCGCAGCGGCGCCGCGGACGCAGGCGGAGAGCTCGCCGCCCGGCTCGGTCTGACGACGCACGTCGTCGAGCGGGACGCGTGGCGACGGAGCGCGTTCCCGGAGGTCCCCTTCATCGCGTCCGACGCCAAAGGAGAGGACGTGTATTTCAAGGGCGCCGAGTCGCGCCTCGCCGGCCGGGTGCTGCTCACGGGCTTTCATGGCGACGGCGCCTGGTCCCGAACGCCCCATCGATTGAACGGCGACATCGTCCGCAAGGACCAGTCGGGCCTGTCGCTGTCCGAGTACCGCTTGTGGATCGGGTTCCTGCATTGTCCGGTGCCGTTCATCGGCATCCGGCAGGCCGCCGCCATCACCGCCATCAGCCGCTCGCCCGAAATGGCCCGCTGGGATTGGCCGTCGGGCAACAGCCGGCCGATCTGCCGTCGCATCCTCGAGGAGGCCGGGCTGCCGCGCCACGGCTTCGGCCTCGAGAAGCGGGCGGCGTCCGTCTTGTTGTTCGACGAGGGATTCCTGACGCCGGACTCACTCGTCGACTATACGGCCTGGTTGGCGGAGCGCGCCGGCGATGCGCATGGGCCGGCGCGCCGTCCGGCCGAGGCCCTGTGGCGTCTATGCGGTCGCCTGGTGGCGCCGCTCGCCCACGTCACCCCGCAGCGTTGGTCCCGGGTGCGGGCGGTTCTGGGCCGTGTGGTCGAGATGGGCCGGCGAGAGCGGTTGTTTCGGTACGTCTTCCCGTGGGCCCTGGCCCGTGCGCAACGCCGCTACGAGCCCGGGCTCCAGGCTTAGTCCCCGATCTCCACGCCGACCCCCTCGCGCCGCAGCTTGCCGAGCAGCCACGCCTGCACCCGCGCGGTGACCTCGACGACGCCGTCCACCTGCGCTTCGGCCAGCACTTCGGAGTCGCGGTGCAGCGCGGCGAGCAGCTTCCCATCCCCCACGGGCACGCGGATACGCGCGATAGGACGGAGCGCTTGGGCGGAGGTACGGAGCGCGGAGCGCAGCCCGTCTACCCCACCGGAAGTCGGAACGCGGAACGCGGAACGCGGAACAGTGGATGTCAACAGGGCGTGGGGGTATTGCTCTCGAACCCGGGTCAGAAACGCGTCAGCATCGGGCAGCAAATCGGCTTTGTTGAACACGTAGATCACGCGCTTGCGCTCGACGTCTACATCGCTGTTCCGCGTTCCGCGTTCCGCGTTCCGCATTTCGTTGTCCACGACCTCCGCCTGCTCTTCCCATGTCGGGTGTGAGGCGTCGATCACATGCAGCAGCAGATCCGCCGCGCGCGCCTCCTCGAGCGTGGCGCGGAACGAAGCCACCAGGTGATGCGGCAGCTTGCGGATGAACCCCACCGTGTCGGTCAGCCGGAAGCGGTAGCCTCCGCCCACGTCGACTTCCCGCGTCAACGTGTCGAGCGTGGCGAACAGCCGGTCCTCCACCAGGATGTCGGCTCCCGAGAGCGCCCGCAGCAGACTCGATTTGCCGGCGTTGGTGTAGCCGACCAGCGCGGCGCTGGGTAGGTCGCGGCGTCCCTGGCGCTGGTTGGCGCGATGGTGCGCGACTTCCTCCAGGCGCCGCTTCAGGTTGGAGATCTTACGCCGGATCACCCGCCGGTCCGTCTCGAGCTGCGTCTCGCCCGGCCCGCGCAGTCCGATGCCGCCGCGGATGCGCGAGAGGTGGGTCCACATCCGCGTGAGGCGCGGGAGCAGGTACTCGAGCTGCGCCAGCTCGACCTGCATCTTCGCCTCGGCCGAGCGCGCGCGGGTCGCGAAGATGTCGAGAATCACCTCGGTGCGATCCATCACCCGCACCGCGAGCGCCTTTTCCAGGTTCGACCCCTGCACCGGCGACAGCGCCTCGTCGAACAACAGCAGCGTCGAGCCGGTGTCCTGGAGCACGCCCTTCAGCTCGTCGACCTTCCCCTGCCCGAGGTAGAACGTGGGACTGGGGGCTTCTACGCGCTGGTGGGTCCGCCCCACCACCTCGGCACCCGCCGTGTCGGCGAGCCGGCCGAGCTCGTCGAGATGGTCGTCCAGCTGCGCCGCGTCCAGCGAGCCCTTGCGCGGCGCACCGACCAGGAACGCGCGCTCGACCGGCGGCTGGACGTCGATTAGTTGTCGGATCTGACCTGGCTCCTCGTCATGTGCTACTCTAATCTATTTCAATAACTTCATCAGCGGCACGTTCCCCGTGCCCGTCAATCCCACCGTCTTGGCCCCCAGCGGGGTATCGAGGAACACTCGACCCGTCACGCCGTATGCGAGGGTCCGCCGCGTGAGCAGCGCCTTCGCGCCCGCCCCGATGCCGGCCCAGGCGAACCGCACGGGGACGACCACCCGGCTGTGATTGGTGGGCGACAAGTCGAGCGGCCGGTCCAGCAGCGCGTCGCCGAAGTGCGTGCCCTCGAGATCGATGCCCACTTCGAGTCGCGTCGAGCGCAGCCGGTAGTCGTTCGGGTTCCAGACGTCGAACACCAGATCGAACGTGCCGCCGGTGAGCCCGAGGCCGGTGACGTCGATCTCCTGAAGCGTCAGATCGGGCTCGGTGAACGAGAGACGGCCGAGGGTCGCGCAGGCGAGGCACAACCAGACCACGGGAAACGGGAAACGGGACACGGGAAACGAGCGTCTCGTCACGTTTCCCCTTTCCCCTTTCCCGTTTCCCGCTTCAGGTTCTCCCACCACTCGATCCGTTTCTTGATCTCTTTCTCGTATCCGAACTCACTCGGCTCGTACCAGTTCTGCCCCCGCAGCACCTCCGGCAGGTACTCTTGCGGCACGTAGGCATCCGCGAAGGCGTGGGCGTACTGATACCCCGCCCCATAGCCCAGGTCCTCCATGAGCTTGGTCGGCGCATTGCGGATGTGCAACGGCACCGCCTCGGACGGATGTTGCCGCGCCGCCTCCATCGCCCGGTCGAACGCGACGTACACACGGTTCGACTTGGGCGCGGTGGCGAGATACACGACCGCCTCGGCGAGGGCGAGCTCTCCCTCGGGCGAGCCGAGAAAGTGGTAGGCCTCCTTGGCCGCGAGCGCGACGGACAGGGCGCGCGGATCCGCCAGCCCCACGTCTTCGGCGGCGATGCGCACCACGCGGCGGGCGACATACAGCGGATCCTCGCCCCCCGCCAGCATCCGCGCCAGCCAGTACAGCGACCCCTCCACGTCCGACCCGCGCACGGCCTTGTGCAGGGCGGAGATGAGGTTGAAGTGCTGCTCGCCGGATTTGTCGTAGGCGGGGAGAGGCTTCTCGAGGACGGACACAACGAAGTCGCGGGAGAGGGGACGTGGGACGGGGGACGGGGAGTTCCCGACGTGCTGCCCGATCGCTTCCAAAGCGTTCAGCGCTCGCCGCGCGTCTCCTTGCGCATACTGAACGAGCCCATCAAGAGCCTCGCTGGACAGCAGCGGCACGCGTCCCTCGTCCCCCGTCCCCCGTCCCACGTGCGCCACCGCGCGTTCGATCACAGCCCGTATGTGGGCATCGGTGAGCGGCTCGAACACGAACACCCGGCAGCGCGACAGCAGCGGTGCCGTCAGCTCGAAACTGGGGTTCTCGGTGGTGGCGCCGATCAGCGTGATGACGCCGTTCTCGACCCAGGGGAGAAACGCGTCCTGCTGCGCCCGGTTGAAGCGGTGGATCTCGTCGCAGAACAGGATCGTGCCGCGTCCCTCGTACTTGAGCCGGTCCTCGGCTTGCTTGATGATTTCGCGCACGCGCGCCACCCCCTCGGTGACCGCGGAGAACGGCTCGAAGTGGCGATCCGTGTGATTCGCGATCAGCCGAGCGAGCGTGGTCTTGCCGGAGCCGGGCGGGCCCCAGAAGATGCACGACCCCACGTCGCCACGGCGGATCAGCTCGCCCAGCGCCTTGCCGGGGCCGAGCAGGTGCTCCTGGCCGAGGAACTCCTCGAGCCGCGTCGGGCGCATGCGGGCGGCGAGGGGCTCGGGGGAGCGGGAGAAGAGGGTGGGGTCAGACACTCATGGCCTCTTCATCCACAGCCACCTCGTCATCCCGTGCCCGCTCGGGTAGACCAACCCCGGGGCCATGCCCCGGGGCTCACCGAAACACCAACGTCCCTGCCGCGGCTCGGCCGCGCGGTGCCAGGGGCGGGTCGCGTTATTCCCCGGGCCATGGGCCCGGGGTTGGTCCACCCGCACCACCACTCGACGTGCGATGGAGGTCACGACACCCTCGCCAGCACGAGCTTGGTGACATAGAACGCTGCCGCCCCGGCGAAGAAGGCACCGGGAAGCTTCCAGCCGTGCTTCCCCTGGAATTCGGGGACTAGGTTGGATGCGGCCACGTAAATCGTAACGCCTGCTGACAACGCGAGCCCGTGCACCACCAGGAAGGAAAGCTGGTCCGTGAACACGACCCCCGCGAGCGTCGCGCCGCCCAGCATCGCCGCCGCCGTGATCGCCTGCCCGCGGGAGCGCCCGCCTGCCAGCATCAGGCTCGACACCGTCACGCCTTCCGGCAGCTTATGAAGGAAGATCGCGATGAACACCATGACGCCGAGCGCCGGCCGCACCAGAAAGGCGCTGGCGATGGCCACGCCGTCGAAAAACGTGTGCAGCAACAGGCCCACCAGAGCCGACGTGCCGGCCACGCGGTTGACGGCGTGCGTCTCCTCGCCAAAGTGGAAGTGGGGCGTGAGCGTATGCTGCGTGAGGTGCACCGCGAGATACCCCGCGAGCACCAGCCCTGGGGCCGCCGCGCCCGAACGGGCGAACGCCTCGGGGAGCAGCTCCACCAAAGCGACTGCCAGCATGAATCCGGCTCCGAACGCCACGAAGTGCTCGATCAGCGCCAGCTCGCGCGCCGCGCGTCGGGTCACCGCGAGGGCGCCCGCGACGTTCCCCAGGGCCGCTACCAGGGCGTACAGCAGCGCGCTAGACACGAGCGAGCAGCTGCTCCCGCGTGTTGCGCGTGGGGTCGTCGAGCACGTCGGCGAGCAGCCGCGCCAGCGTCTCGCCCACCTCGGGGCCGGGCCGCACCCCTGCCGCGATGAGGTCGTCTCCGGTGATGGCGAGGTCCTTCAGGGTCAGGGGATCCTTGGCGGCGCGGATCGACGACACGACCTTGGGCAGGCGGGACACGGGAAACGGGAAACGGGAAACGTTCAGTCCCGGTAGCAGTACCAGCAGATCATCCGAGTACTCGCCCACCTGCGACAGCCATTTCCGGACCTCTGGAAGGTGCTTCGGATCAGGATACTTGTCCCGCCATTGACCAATCACCCGTCCACGTTCGATGTCTTTGTTCGAACTCTTCAGACGCGTCAGCACCGAAGCGGGATCCGAAGCCAGGTATGCGGTCACGAGCACCGGATCGCGGGGCAGCCTGTCCACGTTTCCCCTTTCCCGTTTCCCGTTTCCCGGAATCTCCGGCAACCATATCCTCGCCGCCCCCACATCGATCCACAGGGCGAGCAGCTTGGAGACACGGCCCGCCGTCCGGATCCCCTTGAACCACTCGTCTCGCACCCGCTCGGCCGAGAGCTGCGACAGGCCTTGGGCGTTGGCCTTCGCGGCCTCCAGCGTGCCCGCGTGGATGCGGAAGTCGAAGCGCGCGCTGAAGCGCAACGCCCGCAGGATCCGGAGATAGTCCTCCTGGAACCGCCAGTTCGCGTCGCCCACCGAGCGGATCAGCTTCTTGGCCAGGTCGCCCGCGCCCTTGAAGGGGTCGCGCCACTCGTGTCGGATCGGATGGTAGGCGATCGCGTTGATCGTGAAGTCGCGGCGCGCGAGGTCGTCGGTGAGCGAGACGCCGAACTCTACCACGGCGTGCCGGCCGTCGGTGCGGATGTCCCGGCGGAACGTGGTGACCTCGTGGGCCCGGTTGTCCCGGTCGAGCACCGCTACGGTGCCGTGCTCGATCCCCACCGGGACCGTGCGCTTGAACAGGCGCCGGACCGCTTCCGGCGGGGCCGCCGTCGTGAGATCGAAGTCGTGGTTCTCGAGCCCGAGCAGATTGTCGCGGATGGCGCCGCCCACGCACCAGGTTTCGAAGCCGGCGTCCTCCAGCGTCCGTGCAACGCGGAGCACTTCGGCCGGGATGGGCAAACGGTCCGGGAACTTCATCGAACGCGGAAGCCGGAACGCGGAACGCGGAACAGCAGTGGCGGTTCGTTCCGCGTTCCGCCTTCCGCGTTCCGCGTTTGAATCACCCGCACAACACACTCCCTCCGTTCACGTTGAGGATCTCGCCCGTGATGTGCCGCGCCAGAGCGGAGCAGAGAAACACGATCGGGCCGGCGATGTCCTCGGCGCTCGCGACCCGCCCCAACGGGATCGTGTCCTCGATCTCCCGCCTCCCCTCTCCCGTGTCGCGCCCGTACGGCTGCGCCGACATCTCCGTCTCGACCCATCCGGGCGCCACGCAATTCACGTTGATCTGACGCGGGGCGAGCTCCACGGCGAGGGACTTGGTGAGCGCGATGACCGCGCCCTTGGTCGCGGCGTAATCGGCATGAAACGCCTCGCCCCGCTGCCCCGCCGTGGACGAGACCAGCACCACCTTGCCACCGTCGGGCAGCAGTGGAACAGCGGCGCGGCACACGTACAGCACGGCGTCCAGATTGACGCGCATCGTGACATCCCACTGCGCGTCGGTCATGCGCTCGAGCGCTACCTCGTCGGGTGGCCAGATGCCGTGGTTCACGATCAGCAGGTCCAGCCCGCCGAGCGCCTCCGCTGCCGCGGCCACCGCGCGCTGCGCCGCGGCGGAGTCTCCCAGGTCACCTCCGATGGCGACCGCCCTTCCCCGCCCTCCACCGCCCTCCACCGCCCCGACCGTTTCTTCCGCGTCCGCTCGCCGGCTCCTGTAGCCAACCGCCACCCTGCAGCCCGCCCGGGCGAGCAGCACCGCTGTCGCCCGGCCGATGCCGCGGCCGCCACCCGTCACAAACGCGCGCTTCGCCGCGAGATCGATCACCCCACCCCCAGCTGAGCCTCAACGATCCCGCAGATCACATGCTCGATCGCCAGATGCAGCTCCTGGATATGCGAGGTCTCATCGGCCGGGATGACGAGCGCGTCGTCGACCAGGCGCCGCGCCGCGCCGCCGCCCTTGCCGAGCAGCGCGACCACCCGCACGCCCTTGGCGCGCGCCGCCTGGGCCGCGCGCAGCACGTTCGCGCTCTCACCGCTGGTCGAGTGCAGCACGAGCAAGTCGCCGGGCCGCACCAGCGCCTCCACCTGCCGGGCAAAGACGGCCTCGAACCCGAGATCGTTGCCGCACGCGGTGAGCAGTGACGTGTCGGTGGTCAAGGCGGCCGCGGGAAGCGCCCGCCGGGTCCGTCCGTAGCGGACCACGTACTCCGCCGCCACGTGCTGGGCGTCGGCGGCGCTGCCGCCGTTTCCCGCGAACCAGAGCGTGCCGCCGCCGCGCAGCGTGTCGACGTAGTGGGCGGCCAAGCGCGCGATGTCGGCGGCGTGCTGCTCGGCCACGCGGGAGGCGAGCGCCGCCAGGCCGGCCAGGCCGACCCGCGCCTGCTCCGCCGGGGTCACCCGGCGACCGCCCGCACCAGCGCTGGCAGATCGGCGTGCGGTCCGGCGGCGCCCCGCTCCTCCAGCGCCGTCCCCACCACCACGAAGTCCGCTCCCGCTCCCCGGGCGGCCCGCACCTGCTCCGGGCTCCGGATGCCGCCTCCCACGAACAGGGTCAGGCCCGGCACGCCCTCGCGACAGGCGCGGATCACTTCGGCCGACACGGGCCGCGGGGCGCCGCTCCCCGCGTCCAGGTAGATGGCCTGCATGCCGATGAGGCGTGCCGCGGTGGCGTGCGCCCGCGCCAGCTCCGGCTTGTCGGCAGGGAGCGGGCGCGTTTGGCTCACCGCCTCCACGCTCGTAACCCGTCCCCCGTCGACCAGGATGTAGCCGGTCGAGAGCGTGGGCACGGCGTGACGCGTCAGGAATGGGACGGCGCGCACGTGCTCTTCGATCAGGTACTGCGGGTTACGCCCGGACACGAGCGAAAGGAAGAGGATGAGATCGACTTCCTGCGTGAGCTGCAGCGCGGAGCCGGGGAACAGCGCCACGGGCAGCCCCGCGGCCGCCTGCCGGATCGCCCGTGCCACCAGCTCCGTGTCCTGCGTGCCGTCGAAGGAAGAGCCCAGCAGGATGCCCGCGGCGCCGGCGGCGCGCGCCGCCCGCGCCACGGTCGCGGCGTCCCCGGGCCCAGTACGACTCGGGTCCACCAGCACCAGCAGGCCCGGTCCCGCCCCCAGCGGCGTCACGACCCGGAGGCGGCTCCCACGCGTCCCGCGAGCGGAGCGAGCCCGGCCACGTCGGCTTCGGCCTGGGCCTCGAACGCGTAGGTGACGAATGCATCGGCCGCCAGCAGGTCGAGCGCCAGCTCGCGCCCGCCCGCGGGTCGGCCCGCAACCCGAGCCAGCAGGCACTGCCCCAGCAGGGCCAGGTGATCGGGGAGCGGCAGGTCGGCGTCGATCACGGCCGCCGCGAGGCGGGGGCGCAGCATGTCGGGCGGCGCGGGACGACGCGCCTCGAGCCAGGCGAGCAGCTCGCGCCGGGTCATCGTGCGAGCAACCGTTGCACGATGGCCGCCGTCTGCTCGCGGGTCTGGCTCAGCTTGGCGGGATCGCCTGCGCCCGCGGACGCGAAGTGCGGGCGGCCGCCCCCCTTGCCGCCCGAGACGGCCGCCAGGGCGGCCGCGATGTCGCCGGCCTTCACGCCCTGCGCCACCAGGTCGTCGGTCACGCCCACGTGGATCCCCGGTCGCTCGCCGTTGGTGAACAGCACGGACACCGCGCGCCGATGGCTGGCCCGGAACGCGTCCATGACGAGGCCGATTTGGTCGCGGTCGCTGAGCGTGCTCTCGTCCACGTAGAGCTCCACGTCGCCGATCCGCTCCACGCTTCCCGTTTCCCGCTTCCCGCCTCCCGTCTTGAGCAGCTCCTCCACGCGCTTCTCCAGCTTCTTGTTTTCTTCCAGCAGCTGCTCGATGCGCCGCACCAGATGCTCGGGCTGCGTCTTGAGCGCGCCCGCCGCGTCCTCGAGCTCTCCCTCGAGCTTGCGGATCAGAGCGTACGCCCCCGGGCCGGTGACGGCTTCGATACGCCGCACTCCCGCCGCGGCCCCCGTTTCGTGGGTGAACCGGAACAAGGCGATCTGCCCGGTGCTGGGCACGTGCGTGCCGCCGCACAGCTCGAGCGACACGCCCCCCACGTCCACCACGCGCACGATGTCGCCGTACTTCTCGGTGAAGAACGCCATCGCGCCCGCGGCGATCGCCTGCTTGTACGTCATCTCGCGCGTGGTGACCGGCAGGTTCTCCCACACATGGCGGTTCACCTCTTCCTCGATCCGGGCGAGCGTCGGGTCGTCCACCGGCCCGTGATGCGCGAAGTCGAAGCGCAGCCGCTCGGGAGCCACGACCGAGCCCTGCTGACGCACGTGAGGGCCGAGGATCCGGCGCAGCGCCGCGTGCACCAGATGCGTGGCGGTGTGGTTGCGCTCGATGTTCTTGCGGCGCGGCTCGTCGACCTGGGCCAGGACCGGCGTGGGCTCGAACGCGTCCGCGAAATGCCCCACGACCGCGCTCATGCCGTCCACCTGCTCCACGCTCTCGACGTCGAGGGTCCACCCCTCCCCTTTCACCTGCCCCGTATCACTGACCTGCCCGCCCGACTCGGCGTAGAAGGGATTCTCCTGGAGGACGAGCTCCACCACGTCGCTCGCCTGCCGAAACCTGAGGACGTCGGTTTCGGCCGCGGTCGTGTCGTAGCCCACCCACTTCTGCTTGGCCCGGGGCTTCACGGTGCGCCATTCGCCGCTCCGCTGCACCGGCACGGCGCCCTTTCCCGAGCGTCCCGCTTTGCTCCGCTCCAGCGCCTCGAGCGAGCGGGTGCGCTGTTTGCCCAGCTCGCGCTCGAAGCCCGCCACGTCGACCGTCTGACCCCGCTCCGCGGCGATGAGCTGCGTGAGATCGATCGGGAACCCGTACGTGTCGTACAGCTTGAACGCCTCCGCGCCGGAGAGCCGCTTGGCGTCCCTGAGCTGCTCCAGCCGCTCCAGGCCGCCCTCGATCGTGTCGAAGAAGCGCTCCTCCTCGGCACGCGTCACGCTCTCGAGGTGGGTGCGCTTCTGGACCAGCTCGGGGTATACGCTCCCCATCACGCCGCCCACCGCGTGCACGAGATGCACCAGGGTCGGCTCGCGGCGCCCCAGCAGCCAGGCATGCCGCACCGCCCGGCGCAGAATGCGACGCAGCACGTAGCCGCGTCCCTCGTTGGACGGGTACACGCCGTCGGCCAGCAGGAACGCCACCGCCCGCGCGTGGTCGGCGAGCACCCGATACGAGGCTCCCGCGGGCCCCGGGTCGTATCGCTTGCCGATCACTTCACCCGCCCGCTCGATGATCGGAGCGAACAGATCGGTGTCGAAGTTCGACGGCACGCCTTGCATCACGGCGGTGATGCGCTCCAACCCGGCCCCCGTGTCGACCGAGGGAGCGGGGAGCGGGACGCGCGAGCCGTCGGGCTGCTGGTCGAACTGCATGAACACGAGATTCCAGATCTCGAGTAGCTCACCGGCCTCACTCAGCCGAGCGAACTCGTCCAGGCTCGGTTCCGCGTTCCGCGTTCCGCGTTCCGACTTCGCCCGGATATCGACGAGGATCTCCGAGCACGGACCGCACGGCCCGGTGTCGCCCATCTGCCAGAAGTTGTCTTTGTCGCCGAGCCCGTAGATGCGCCCGTCGGGGATGCCCGTCACCTCGCGCCACAGCCGGCGGGCGTCGTCGTCGCTGTGGTGGACGGTGACGTACAGTCGCCCGGGGTCGATCCCCAGCCAGTCCTTCCCGGTCACCCACTCCCAGGCGTACCCGATTGCTTCCTTCTTGAAGTAGTCGCCGAAGGAGAAGTTGCCGAGCATCTCGAAGAAGGTGTGGTGGCGGGCGGTGTGGCCCACCTGCTCCAGGTCGTTGTGCTTGCCGCCGGCGCGCACGCACTTCTGGCAGGTGACGGCGCGGGTATAGTCGCGCCGCTCGAGCCCCTGGAACACTCGCTTGAACTGCACCATGCCGGCGTTGGTGAACAGCAAGGTGGGATCGTCCGCCGGGACCAGGGGGGAGCTCGGCACCTCGCGATGCCCCCGGGCCGCAAAGAACGCCCCGAACTTGCGGCGGATTTCGGCGGAAGTCATGGGGGGAAATATAGCGCGCGCCACGGGGCAACTGAAAGGCGAGCGCGGAGTTACCGCTTGCGCCGGGGGACCACCGCCCGCGGGCGCCGACGCCCCCGTGAACCCCGGGGCATGGCCCCCGTCGGCTCCGAAGAGACCCCGGGCCGCCAGCCCGGGGTCAGCCGCGTAATTGATGAGCCCCGGGGCGTGGCCCCGGGGTCGGTCTACTCAGACCGGCACGCGATCGGCGTGTCGCACGTGCTGCCGCGCGATGTAAATCCGAGCGCGGGGAATGTGGCCGTGAGAAAGCGTGCCTGCGTAATACCCGCGAGCCCACGTCAATCGGCCCCCCGCCGTCTTCACTACTCGCGCCGATTCGGACTTGGCATCGCGTATGAAAGGCATTAAGGGGCGATCCGGGCGGAAGCTGATCAGCACATGGACGTGATCGGCCACGACCGCTTGCGCGAGTACACGCACCGCGTTTCGAGCCGCCGCAGCCGAGATGCTATCCGTCACACTTCGCACATCTTCCTGTCGGATGCTCGACTCACGTCGGTAGGTATGCCAGGTGATGTGAGCGTATAGCGCGAACTTTCGATGTCCGGGTTTGCTCATCGCCCTAGCCCGAGTAGACCGACCCCGCGGCCATGCCGCGGGGTTCACGGAACCCCATTCTGGGTAGGCTGACCCGGGGCCATGCCCCGGGGTTAACGAACCCCTAGTCTCGAGTGCCCCGCGGCCATGCCGCGGGGTTAACAAGGGTCAGAACCAAACGCTGCCCCCCTATCCGCACAACTCCTTTACCAGCTCCTTCACCTGCGGACCGGAGTAACCGCGGCGCACCAGAAACGCGAGCAACCGGCGGCGCCGCACCGGCGGCGGCAAGCCGCCTAGTTGACGCGCCCGCTTGGCGGCCGCGGCCCGGGCTTCGACCTGGGGATCGATCCCTTCCTCTTCCAGCGCCCGCCCTACCGCGGCCTCCGCGACCCCGCGCTCCACGCCCTGGGCGAGCAGGTCGGTGAGGATCCGGGCCGGCCCCTTGCCGCGCGTCGCGCGCACGGCGGCGTACTGTTCCGCGAAGCGGCGGTCGTCCAGCAGGCCCCGCGCCGCCAGGCGCTCCAGGGCCGTCCTCACCGCCGCGGGCGGATGCTGCTTCTTGGCGAGCCGCCGCTCCAGATCGCGACAGGCGTGGGCGCGGCGCGCCAGGGCCCGCAGCGCCGCGCGCTGCGCCGCTTCCACGTCGGCCAGCTCGCTCAGTCGATCGAGCACCGCGGGCGCCAGCGCCGCGCCGACCCGCAGGCCCAGCAGCTCGAGCGCGTCGGCCGGCAATGACGCAAACCGCCCCCGATCCACCTCCACCAGCCGATAGCCCGGCTGGCGCGGATCGGGGGCGATACCGGTGAGAGTCGGCACTCACTCCTCGGGGGCGGAAGCCTCCTCGTCCGCCGCCACGGCGGCGGGCTTTACCCCGAGATGCTCCTTCACCTTCGCTTCGACCTCCGCGGCGAGATCGGCGTGATCCTTGAGATACAGCTTCGCGTTCTCGCGCCCCTGGCCGATCCGCTCCTTGCCGTAGGCGTACCACGCCCCCGACTTCTCGATGATCCCCGCTTCCGCCGCGATGTCCACCAGCAGCGACTCGTGGCTGATCCCCTCGTCGAACATGATGTCGAACTCGGCCTGACGGAACGGCGGCGCCACCTTGTTCTTCACGACCTTCACGCGCACGTGGTTGCCGATGACCACCTCGCGGTCCTTGACGGGTCCGATGCGCCGTACGTCGAGCCGCACCGAGGCGTAGAACTTGAGCGCCCGGCCCCCGGTGGTCGTCTCGGGATTGCCGAACATGACCCCGATCTTCTCGCGCAGCTGATTGATGAACACCACCGCCGTGCGCGACCGGTTGATCGCCCCCGCGAGCTTGCGCAGGGCCTGGCTCATCAGCCGCGCCTGCAGCCCCGGCAGCGAGTCACCCATGTCGCCCTCGATCTCCGCCTTCGGAACGAGCGCCGCGACCGAGTCCACCACCACCACGTCCACCGCCCCCGAGCGCACCAGGATCTCGGTGATCTCGAGCCCCTGCTCGCCCGTGTCGGGCTGGGACACGAGCAGGTTGTCGATATCGACGCCCAGCTTCTTGGCGTATTCGACGTCGAGCGCGTGCTCGGCGTCGATGTAGGCGGCGGCCCCGCCCTGCCGCTGGGAGTGCGCCACCACGTGCAAGGCCAGCGTGGTCTTGCCGCTCGATTCCGGCCCGAAGATCTCCGTCACCCGGCCTCGCGGAATCCCCCCGATGCCAATCGCCGCGTCGAGGTTGATCGCGCCCGTGGGAATCGCCTCCACCCGCACCTGGGGCGAGTCCGCTCCCATCCGCATGATGGCGCCCTTGCCGCACGTCTTCTCGATCTGCGTGATTGCCAGGTTGAGCGCCTTGCGGCGCTCCTCCGTGAGCCTGGGAGCTTCGTTTTCCGCCGCCATGAGTGTCCTCGACATGGGTTGGGAGCCTCCGCGTGAGAGGCCCGAATATATACCGAAGCCCGGGCTAGCGCCACCCGGGGCGGAACGCGTCTGCCACGTGCTCCAGCCGGCCGTCCGTGATCGCGATGCAATCGAACCGATAGATGTCGGCGGGCTTGCCGAAGCGGTCCACCCACACGCGCGCGGCTTTCACCAGCTCACGGCGCTTGGCCCCCGTCACGGCCTCGAGCGCGCTGCCGAACGCGGTCCCACGGCGCGTTTTCACTTCGACAAAGGTGACCAGGTTCCCCTGACGGGCGATCAGGTCGATTTCCGTGTGACCCACCCGGAATCGATGCGCCACGATGTGGCAGCCACGCGACAGGAGGTAACGGATGGCCTGCTCCTCCCCCGCGAGGCCGCGCCGCTGGCGCTCGTCCTTCCATTCCGCCGGATCGCTCCGCAGCCCGCTCTTCACGGGTGCAAACTAATAGCTTCGCCCGGCGCGGGCGAACCATTTCGTTGCGAGTGGTGTGAGTTTGTTGCGAGCCTGGCGGGAGGTTGGGGAGGACGGAGAAGGTTGGGGAGGTTTGTGGAGGTTGTCACGTCTCCCCAACCTGTCTTTTGCTTAGTGCCCGAACACTTTCGTGAGCCCGACGATCCCGCCCGTGATGCTTATGACCACCCAGAGAAACCGCAGGTTGTCGCCCATGCCGGCGCCTTCCTTCGGGACCACCAGCTGATCGCCGTCCTGCACGTTCAGATCGTCGAGGGTGCGCCCCTGCGCGATCGCCTGGGCGAGCTCTTTGCCCTCGAGGAAGCGTTCGCCGCCCCGTTCCAGCCGCATCTTGCCCGGCTTCGAGGTCGGGAGCGTACCTCCGGCTGCCATGAGGGCGTCGGCCACGAGGGCGTCCGCCGGCACGGCATAATAGCCGGGCCGCACCACACCGCCCTGCACCGACACGCGCACCAGGGCGCGGGCCCGCACGGCGGGGCTGCGGAGGTACTGCGACAGCTGTTGCACGAGATAGCTCTGCAGCTCGGAGCGGAGCACGCCTCGGAGCGGGATCTCGTGATTGACCGGCGACGGGAGGACCACGGTGCCCGCCGTGGTGACCGTGAAGGTGTCGCTCAGCGCTGGCTCGCTGTCCACGCGCATCCAGATGCGCTCACCGGGCTGGAAGTCCCCGGTCGCGAGTCGCGTCCGGATCGCCGCGGCCCGGACGGTATCGCCGGCCGCGGCGCTGCGCTGCGCCGAATCGAGCAGGGCGGCTCGGGTCGCGAGCGGGTGGCCAGCCACGAGCTCGGGCGGCGGTGGTGGGGGAGCGGGCGGCGGCGCCTGGTCCTCCTGGCCCGCGGCGGGCCGCGCCACCGCCAGCCACCACACCCCCGCGAGCACCGCACCACGCCACCACCGGCACGTTCGCTTGCTCATGAGCGCCCCCATAACACGCCCGCCGAGCCTGAGCGGCGCTGGCCGGCGCTGGCGTTGGCTTCCGCATAGGCCGCGGCGTCGTAGGTGTAGTAGCGATACGCCCCGTAGGGTCGAACGTCGTTCAACACGGCGCCCAGCACGCGCACCGGCAGTGTGTCGAGCACATCCAACTTCGCCGCGGCGAGGTCGAGATCGGACACACCCGCCCGGAGCACGATCAGCACGTTGCCGGTGCGCGTCGCCAGCACGTAGGGATCAACGCCCACCGCGAGCGGCGGACTGTCGACCAGCACCACGCCGCACTCCGCGCGCACCCGGTCGATCAGGTCGGACATCACATCCGAGCTGAGCAGCTCGGGCGCGCTCGCCCGGCGCACCCCGCACCCGATGAACGAGAGACCCGGGTGGCGCGTGGCCTGGACCACCGTCTCGAACGGCAGCTCGCCCGCGAGGAAATCGATCAACCCTGGCTCCCGGTGCAGGCCCAGCATGCGGTGCTGGCCGCCGCGCCGCACGTCGCCGTCGATCAGCAGCGTGCGATAGCCCGCGTCGGCGAAGGCGAGGGCGAGGTTGCACGACAGGAACGACTTCCCCTCCCCCACGCCGGGACTGGTCACCGTCACGAGCAGCGGACCGGAGCCCCCGGCGTGGCTCAGCCGCAGCCGCAGGCCGCGCAACGCCTCGACCACCGGCGCCGCCGCCTCAGCCGTCTTGCCGTTGCCCAAGTGGCGCCAGTCGAACCGGGGAACGGCGCCCAGGATGGAGAGCCGCATCTGGTGGGTCACGTGCTCCGGATAACGCACCTTGTGATCGACACCGTCGAGCAAGACCACGCCGAACACGGCCAGGCCGAGGCTCACCACGAACGAGGCGCACGCGAACAGCGGTGTCCAGTTCCTGTCCGGCCGATCGGGGGCGGTGGCGCGGTCGAGGATGCGGACGTCCGGCAAGGTGCTCACGGCCGCCAGCTGCGTCTGGTTGTAGCTCTGTTGCACCGTGGTGAACAGCTGCTCCGCGATCGTCACGTCGCGCTGCAGCCGCGCCTCCTCCAACGCCAGCGGCGGCAGGTCGTGCAGGTAGCCGAACGCGGCGTCGGCGCGACGGCCGAGCTGCTCCGCGCGCGCCGCCAGGTCGGCGTCCAGCCCGCGCGCCAGCGTCGGAATGGTGCTCTGCATCAGGGTTTGCACCGCGCTCCGCACGCGCTGTACCGGCTCACTCGCGTCCGTATAGCGGTAGCGCAGCGCCCGCAGCGTGGCCTGCTTCTGGGTCAGCTCCTGCAGCGCCAGCGACAGCTCGGCGGACTTCTGGACGGCACCGATCGCCTGGAGCGCCTCGACCGGCGGCCCCGAGTCGCCCGTCTGCGCCAGCGCGCGTTCGAGCGCCTGGCGATCGCGCTGCACCGAATCGAGCGCCAGCTTGGTGTCGAACGAGCGCTCGAACACCGGGTCGCCCCCCCCCCGCAGGGTGGCGGAGACGGGTGGCGCCCCCTGCCGTAACACGCCCGCGCTCCGCATGCGGAAGTCGCGCAGCGCCGCTTCCGCCTGCCGCAGGCTGCCCAGCGCGTGCTGGCGCTGGTCGTCCAGAATGCGTCCCAGCTCCACCAGCTTGATGCGCTTCAAGTCGGCGGCGACCACGACCACGCGGTCCGCGATCGCGTTCACCGTGGCCGCGAGCTCCGCCGGCCGGGCGCCGGTGAGCTGGATCCGCAGGAAGTTGGCGTCGGTCCCCGCCCGCATCAGGGCCGGGTCGACGTCGGTACTCACGCTCAGGGTCTTCATGAGTTGCCGGGCCGCGTCCGCCGGCGTGCTGAGCACAAAGTCGACGGCATGTCCCCGCGCCACGAACCCGCGAGGGGGGCTCCAGCTGAACCCCAGGTCCTTCCCGACCGGCTCGGCGAGAGAATCGGTCTGGACCACGCGGCCGCCGTTCACCAGGGTGAAAGTCCGCCCGTCGCGGTCCACCGTGTAGCGGTACGCCGCCGGAACTGGCGTCCCATCGAGCCGTAGCGTCGCGATGGCGGACGAGTCCGCCGGGTTGGGGGTGTGCAGGTACAGCCGGCGCTGCCGCACCACTTCTTCCAGCACGGCGTTCGACTCCACCAGGTCGATCCACCCGGACGGGTTCAGCAGCTCGTCGGCCTCGGAGGCTGACCGGGGGTCGCGCGCCGCGGCAGCTCGGTCCTTGGTCTCGAACCAGAGCAGCGCGGTGGCCGAGTAGGGTGCGTGCAGCAGCCGGCTGGCGAACAGGCCCAGAGCCGTGCCGAGGCAGGTGACGGCGACCACCGTCCATTTCCGCCGTCGTACGGCAGCGAAATAGTGCTGCCAGTCGGTTTCGCCCGACGCTCCGTTCCGCGACCAGACCTCCGCTGACGGCAGCGTCGACGACCGCAGCACCGCTCCTTCGACCGAGGCGACTTCCGGCAGGCGGGAACGCTCTCTCGACATGGTCCGATCAGCGCTGCAAGGGGAATACCGCGGCGCGGGGAGAATCGCTCCGGAACGACGTTGTTGGCGCTCTGATGCGTGATTGCTCCTGATTAGTGCTGCTCTTCTCCCACATGCTACAGAACCGTGGTGTGGCGTCCGAGCCTCACACGAGCCGACGAGCAGGAATCCGGGCCACTGATCCCTTGCGTGTGTGATCGACGTCGCGTCCAGTGTGTGAGCATGCATTGTGCAGAAAGCGCGCTCGTCATGCGCCAATCGCTGATGCAGCGGCTCTACCCGTACCGACGAACGATCATCCTGGGAGTGCACCTGGTGCTCATCTCCCTGGGATATCTCGCGGCCTACGCCGTGCGCTTCGACTTCGCCATCCCTCCCGAGGAGCTCCACCGCTGGGCGGTGACGCTTCCCTGGCTGCTCATCCCCCGCCTGCTGTTCTTCCAGCGCTTCTCCGCCTACAGCGGCTGGTGGCGCTATGTCGGGATGGCGGACCTGGTGAACCTGTGCGCCGCCGTGAGTCTGAGCTCGGTCGTGTTCGTCGCGGGCCTGTTCTTCACGGGCGGGTTGAAGGGCATGCCGCGGTCCGTGCCTCTGCTCGACTGGGTGATCGCGATCTTCCTCTTGGGCGGCATCCGCTTCGCCTCGCGCTGGGTGCGCGAGACCGCGCATCCGCATCGCCAGCCGACCCGCGGGCGGCGCACCTTCATTATTGGAGCGGGCGAGGCGGGCGAGCAGCTGCTCCGCCAGATCCAGCACGATCCCCGGGGCCTCCTGAACGTGGTCGGGCTCATCGACGACGCCCCCGATCTGCACGGACGCACGCTGCACGGCGTGTCGGTGGTGGGCGGCTCGGACCGCCTGGGCGAGCTGGTGGCTCGCTTCCAGGTGGAGCTGCTGGCGATCGCCATCCCGTCCGCCTCGGGCGAGGAGATGCGGCGCATCGTCGCCCGCTGCTCCGAGACGGGCGTCGAGTGCAAGATCCTGCCGCCGCTGCAGGACCTCCTGGCGAGCGGTCCGCTGACCTTGCGCCATCTGCGCGAGGTGCAGATCAACGACCTGCTGGGGCGCGACGCCGTCAAGCTCGACCTCGGGGCCATGGAGCGAGAGTTCGGCGGCCGCTGCGTCCTCATCACGGGCGCCGGCGGCTCGATCGGCTCCGAGCTGGCCCGTCAGGTCGCCCGCTTCTGTCCCCGCCGCATCGTGCTGCTCGAGCGGGCGGAGAGCCCGCTGTACTTCATCGCCCGCGAGGTGAGCGAGGCCTGCCCCACCGCCGAAGTCGTCCCCGCGCTCGCGAGCGTTACCAACGCGGATCGGCTCCAGGAGATCTTCGCGACGTGCCGCCCGGACTACGTGTTCCACGCCGCCGCCTACAAGCACGTGCCGATGCTCGAGGCCAATGTGCTGGAAGGCGTGTGGAACAATGTGGTGGGAACGCTCCGCACGGCGCGTTGCGCCGCGCGCAACGGCGTCGGAAGGTTCGTCCTCATCTCGACCGACAAGGCCGTGAACCCGACGAGCATCCTCGGTGCCACGAAACGGGTGGCGGAGCGCATCGTCCTCGAGCTGCCGGTGTACCGGGACGCGGGCACCGATTTCCGCGTCGTGCGCTTCGGCAACGTCCTGGGCTCGGACGGCAGCGTCCTCCCGCTGTTCAACAAGCAGCTCGCGGCGGGCGGACCCCTCACCGTCACCCACCCCGAAGTGAAGCGCTACTTCATGACCATTCCCGAGGCGGTGCAGCTGGTGCTGGCGGCCGCCACGCTCCCCGAGGCGGCGAAGCGCATCGCCATTCTGGAAATGGGCCGGCAGGTGCGGATCCTGGACCTGGCCGAGCAGCTGATCCGGCTCTCCGGCTTCGTCCCCTACCAAGACATCCACATCAAGTTCGTGGGCCTGCGGCCCGGCGAGAAGCTGCGCGAGGAGCTGGTCGCCGCCTGGGAGCGCACCGTGCCCACGTCGGTGGACAAGATCCGACTGATCGAGCGGGACCATGTCGACGGCACGACGCTGGGACGCGACCTGCGACAGCTGCTCTCGGTGGCGGCATTGAGCGATCACCAGGACGCGGTGCGCGCGCTCGCGGCTCTCGTGCCGGAGTACCAGCGCGACCACGCGGTCGCCCCGCTCGCCCTGGTCGTCCCCGCGCTCGACACGGGTGGCAACGGTGGGTCTCGGGCACACCATGAGAGCCTTGCCTGAAAACCGCGCCTCCGGCGGGAACGCCGTGACGGCCCCCGCTCCCCCGCCCACTCCCGCCGCCGCGCGGCGGCGCCGCGCCACGTTCCTCCCCTTCGCCCCGCCCCTCGTGGGACAGGAGGAGATCGACGAAGTGGTGGACACGCTGCGCTCCGACTGGATCACGACGGGGCCCAAGACCCGGCGGTTCGAAACCGAGTTCGCCGCGTACGTCGCGGCGCCCGGGGCGCTGGCGCTCAACTCCTGCACCGCCGCGCTGCACACCGCCCTCGTCACCCTCGGCATCGGTCCCGGTGACGAGGTCATCACCACGCCGATGACCTTCGCCGCGTCGGTCAACGTGATCGAGCACACCGGCGCGCGACCCGTCCTCGTGGACGTGGTGCCCGACACGTTGAACCTCGACCCGCGCGGGCTCGAGGCGGCGCTCACGCCGCGGACCAGGGCCGTCCTGCCGGTGCACTACGCCGGCCACCCCGCCGACCTGAACGCGATCCACGACGTCGCCCGCGCGCGTGGGCTCGCCGTGATCGAGGATGCCGCTCATGCGTTGCCCGCCCGGTACCAGGGCCGGCTCATCGGGTCCGGACCGAATCCCGTCGCCTTCAGCTTCTACGCCACCAAGAACCTGACGACCGGCGAGGGCGGCATGCTCACCGGGGACCCGGCGCTGCTCGACCGGGCCCGCGTCGTGAGCCTGCATGGCATGAGCCGGGACGCGTGGCGTCGCTACGACCAGGGTGGCAGCTGGCACTATGACATCCTGCTCCCCGGCTTCAAGTACAACATGACCGACATCCAGGCGGCGCTGGGCTTGCGGCAGCTCGAAAAGCTCGCCGGGTTCCAACGGCGCCGGCGGCACGTGGTCGCGCGCTACGCCGCGGGGTTCGCCGACCTGGACGCCCTCGAGCTGCCGGTCGAGCGTCCCGAGGTGGAGCATGCCTGGCACCTCTATGTGCTGCGCCTCGTCCCCGAGACGCTGCGCATCGACCGCGATCGCTTTATCGCGGAGCTCGCCGCCCGCTACATCGGGACCTCGGTCCATTTCATCCCCATCCATCTCCATCCTTATTATCGCGATCGCTACGGCTACGCTCCGCAGAGCTTTCCCGTCGCCTGGAGCAACTACGGCCGGCTGCTGAGCCTGCCGCTCAATCCCCGGCTCACGGACGATGACGTGACCGACGTGATCGAGGCCGTGCGCGACGTGGTTCGGGTCAACCGGCGATGAAACCATTACGCTTCGCCTGGGTCGGATTCCACGCCGAGGGCGGTCCGGCGTTCGAGGCCCTGATGCAGGCCGGGGCGCCGATTCACGGCGTCATCACGCTCACTCCCGAGCGGCGCGCGCGCCGCTCCGGTGCGATCGACTACGGCCCGCTGTGCGCTCGCTACGGGGTGCCGCTGCACGAAATCGCGGATATCAACGGCCCGGACGGCCTCGCCGCGCTCGGCGCCATCCAGCCCGACGTCGCGTTCGTGATCGGGTGGAGCCAGATCGTCCGCCCGCCCGCGCTGCGTCTGGCCCGCATCGGCATGATCGGCGCGCACGCCTCGCACCTGCCGCGCTACCGCGGCAGCGCCCCGGTGAACTGGGCGTTGATCAAGGGAGAGACCGAGACCGGCAACTCGCTCATCTGGCTCGCCGAGGGCGTGGACCGGGGCGCGGTGATCGATCAGGTCGCCTTCAGCATCACGCCGTACGACACTGTCGCGTCGCTCTACGACCGGGTCGCCGCGTGCAACCGCGACATGCTGCTGCGCCTGCTGCCCCGCCTGCTCGCCGGCGAGCGACCGGGCCGGCCCCAGCCCGCGAGCGAGCACCCGGAGCTACCGCGGCGCCGCCCCGCCGACGGCGTGATCGACTGGTCCCGCCCGAGCCGCGAGGTCTACGACTTCATCCGCGCGCTCACGCGGCCCTACCCCGGGGCGTTCAGCTGGCTCGACGGGACCCGCTGGACCGTGTGGCAGGCGGCGCTGCTCCTGAGCGGCAACGGCACCACTGCTGTCGTCGAGCCCGGGACGGTGCTCGGTCCGCTCGTGAGTCCCGTAAGACGGCACCATCTTGCGGGGTCGGGATTTGAGTGACCAGCCGTGGACCGGTCGCATGTGGACCAGTGTCGATGAGCACGCGCTCGCCTAGCCGCGTCCTGGTGATCGCCGCCCATCCCGACGACGAAGTGTTGGGGTGCGGCGGCACGGTCGCGCTCCATGCCCGCGCGGGGGACGAAGTGCACACGGCCATCGCCTGCGAAGGCGAGTCGCTCCGCTATGGCCGCGCGGGCGTCGGTCAGCCGGAGCATATCTGCCGCGCGGCCCGTACCCTCGGCGTACGCGACGTTCGCATGCTCGGGTTCCCCGACCAGCGGCTCGACACGCTGACGCTGACGGACATCATCGGGCCGCTCACGAGCCTCGTGCGCGAGATCCATCCCGACATCGTGTATTGCCAGCACGGCGGGGACGTGAATCGCGACCACGAACTGCTGTTCAAGGCCGCCCTCGTCGCCACGCGACCCACCGAGGACTCGATCGGCGCGGTCTACGCCTTCGATACCGCGAGCAGCACGGAGTGGGCCTACCCGCGCAGCTTCGTGCCCGACACGTGGGTGGATATCTCCGCGACGCTCGAGACCAAGATCGCCGCCATGGCGTGCTACGAGAGCGAGGTCCGGCCCTATCCGCACCCGCGCTCGCTCGACGCGCTCCGCAACCGCGCCAAGGCCTGGGGCAACCAGACCTGCCTGGAGGCCGCGGAGGTGTTTCTCACCGTCCGCCGGACGCGCCGCAATGGTGAAACGCCTGCTTGACATCGCGTTCGCGGCGCTCGGCCTCGCGCTCGCCGCGCCCGTGCTCGCGCTCGCGGCGCTCGGCATCCGCCTCGCGAGCCCGGGACCGGTGCTGTACCGGGCGCGCCGGGTGGGGCGCGGCGGAGCCTGCTTCACGATGTATAAGTTGCGCACGATGCATCAGCGTCAGTCCCGGCGGGCCAGCCGCATCACGGGACAGGACGACCCCCGGGTGTTCCCGCTGGGAGCGCTGTTGCGTCGCACCAAAATCGACGAGCTGCCGCAGCTCTACAACGTCCTGCGGGGCGACATGTCCATTGTGGGCCCGCGTCCCGAGGATCCCGACATCGTCGAGCGCTACTACACGCCGCTCTTGCGCGAGACCCTGGCGGTCCGGCCCGGCCTCGCGAGTCCGGGCAGTCTGTATCACTACACGCACGGCGACGCGCTGCTCGCGGGCGGCGACCCCGAGACCGCGTACGTCGAGCGCCTGCTGCCGCTCAAGGTCACGCTCGACGTGGTCTACGTGCGCCAAGCTTCGTTGCCTTTGGACGTGCGGATCATCGGTCGCACCCTCTCGACCATCGCGGCATGCCTCGGTGGCCGGAGCCGGTTTGGCGACCCCCCCGAGGCTCCCGCAGCCCGAGCCTTGCTGGACCTGGAAAGGGCGACATGCAATACGAGCGCGTAACGATGTTAGCGGCCGTAGCGACGCTTGCGGTCTGGGCCGCCACCTGCAAGTCTACCGACGGCCCTCCTCCACCTCCTCCCGCACCGACCGTCGACGTGGGCGCCGACCTGCGTGCGTCCACCGGCCAAGCGGTCGCGCTCACCGCACGCGTCGCCCCGCCAGGCGCGAACCCGAGCTCGTATCGCTGGATCCTGTCGTGGGGTGATGCCTCGGTAGACAGCGGCGATGTGGGCTCCAGGGGGATGATCACCGTGAGCCACACCTATGCCGCGGTCGGGCAGTACGCAGTGAGTCTCACCGGTCGCTCTTCCACCGGGGACACGGGCCACGACACCACGACCGTCATCGTGGAAGCCCCTGGCACGCCCCAGGTGTTCATCGGCGCCGGGGACATCGCCGAGTGCGGCATCCCCTGGGCCGGGAAGACGGCTGCCCTCGTCGACACGATTCCGGGTACCGTATTCACGCTCGGCGACAACGCGTACCCCTACGGCCGGGCGGGCGACTACGCCACATGCTATACGCCGACGTGGGGCAGGTTCAAGAAGCGCACCCACCCGGCGCCGGGCAACCATGACTACCAGGAGAATCTGCCCAGCACCGACCCTGACACGATCGCCCGGGGATACTTCGGCTACTTCGGTGTCGCCGCCGGTGACGGACCCGTCGGGAACTACAGTTATGACGTGGGAGGGTGGCACATCGTCGTCTTGAATTCGAGCTTCGAGGAGAAGGAGATCCTCGGCCGAGTCCTCGACACCACGGCCCAGTTGTCGTGGCTCGACGCCGATCTGGGGGCGCACCCCTCCCCCTGCACGCTCGCGATCTGGCACCACCCACGCTTTAGCTCCGGCGTGGTGCACGGCCCTGATACGCGCATGACATCGTTCTGGCAGCATCTCTATAACGCCGGAGCCGACGTGATCTTGTCCGGTCACGAGCACAACTACGAGCGGTTCGCGCCCCAGACGCCGGACGGGGTGGCGGACCCGGCACGCGGCATCCGCGAGTTCGTGGTCGGCACGGGCGGTGGTGGCTACGACTCGCTCGACGTCGCGAAGGTCACCCATGTGGGGAACAGTGAAGTAGGAAGCGTCGATCACGGCGTGCTCAAGCTGACGTTGATGGATGGCTCGTACCATTGGGATTTCATCCCGGTCGGGTACACGCTGCCCGTGAACCAGACCCCCCCTGAATACAGTCACACCGACTCGGGCACCGCGTCATGTCACTGATAGGTGCGATGTACCCGGCCACCGCGCCCCCGCCGGTCGACGCGGCCCCGACCACGACCGTGTGGTCCCCGCCGGGCCGCACGGAGAGCGGGCTGGCGCGGGTGCGCGAGGCGACGGCGGGCGAGCTCGAGGCCTGGGACACCCTGATCGCGCGGTTCTGGAACCACCGCGTGACCCATCGGCGCAGCTGGATCGAGTCGTTGGCGGGATCGGGGTGCGGGCAGCCGCTCTATCTCGTGTGGGAAAAGCGCGACGAGGTGGTGGGCTGCATGCCCGGCCTGCTGGCGCGCGTCGGGCTGTGGCGCGGCTTCGGCTCACCCTTGCCGGGGTGGCAGACCGTGAGCCTGGGGCCGGTGTGGGACCGTCGCCGGGTCTCCGCCCGGGAGCTGCTCGCGCTGCTGGTCCCCTATCTCCAGCTGGTGCACCGCGTGAGTTACATCGAGCTCATGACGTCCGATCTGGCGCCGGCCCTGATGCGCGCGCTCGGGTTCCGCGGCGAGCCGGCGCCGACATTTCGCGCCGCCCTCTACCCCGACGATGAGCAGCGCACCTTCCGCAGCCTCAAGGACAGCGCCCGCCGCAACGTGCGGCGCGCCGAGCGGCTCGGGCTCCTCGTCCGGACCGAGGAAGATGAATCGTTCGTAGACGAGCACTATGACCAGCTGCGTGAGGTCTACCTGCGGGGCGGGAACGCCGTACCGTTCAGCCGCAGGCGCGTCCACCAGTGCTTCCGGCAGATGAAGCAGGCGGGGCGCCTGGTCGCCGTGTCGGTCCGCATGCCCGACGACACCTGCATCGCGACGGGCACGTTCTTCGTCGACCCTCCGGAGCTGCATCTGTGGATGTGGGCACACCGCACGCGTTACCGCTGGTATCGCCCAACCGAGCTGATGACCTGGACGGTGATGCAGCGCGCGCTCCGGGCGGGATGCGTGTCGTTCGACCTGAACGGCGAGGGCGTATTCAAGGAGAAGTTCGGCGCCGTGCCCGACCTGACGAAGCATCGCTGGGTGCTGAGTAACCCGCCCTGGCTCACTTCCCTGCGGTTCTGGGCCGAGCGGGGCTATCGCCTGCAGCAGGCCATTCGCGGCCACGTGGCGCGACTCGTGGGGGCCGCGACCCATGGCCGCGCCGAGCTCGGGAGCTAGCATCGCGATGACGACCGCTGAGCAGGTTCGCACGACGGTCCGGCAGGCCCCCGCGACGCTCATCGAGCGACTCGCCGCCGCGCTGGACAGCGCCGGCATCTCCTACTGCCAGTGGAAGGGTCACTCCAAACGGAACCGCTGGTTGACGGGCGCCGGCGACCTGGATCTGCTGGTGGACCCGGCCGCGTGGCCTGCGCTGGTGGAGGTGCTGCTGCAGCTCGGCTTCAAGCGCGCCGTCGCGCCACCCTGGCTGCAGCTGCCCGGCGTGGACAGCTATCTGGCCTACGAGCAGGCGGGCGGACCGCTGGTCCACGTGCACGCCTATCATCGGATCGTGATCGGCCTTCCGTGGCGGACGACGTACTCGGTGCCGCTCGCGGAAACGGTACTCGCCGCAGCGAAGCCGAGCTTTGTGGTCCGCGCGCCCGCCCCCGAGCACGAGCTGCTGCTCATGGTGCTGCAGGCGGCGCAACGCTGCACCGTGCGGGACATCGTGCAGCGGGGCCGCTCGGACTGGATCGCGGCCATGCGCCGGGAGCTGCAGCGACTCGAGCCTCGCGCCGAGTGGTCCGTGCTGGTGGCGACGATCGAGCGGGACCTGCCCTCGGTCTCGGTGCGGCTGTTCGAGCGTTGTCTCGACGTCTTGCTGTCCGGCGCGTCGCGCTGGCGCATCTGCGTGCTGGCCCGAGCGCTCACGTTAGGACTGCGGCCGTTCGCGCGCCGGCCTGTCCTCGGCGCCACGCCCAGGGCGATCGCGGCGCGCCTCGCGGGTGCCCTCGGATTGCCCGCACCCGTCGAGGGCAAGGGACTCGTCACGGGCGGGCGGGTAGTCGCCCTCGTGGGCGGCGACGGCGCGGGCAAGACGACCTGCGCCACGGAGCTCACCGCCTGGCTGGAACGCGAGCTCGCCACCCTGCGCGTGCACCTCGGCCGGCCACCGCGCTCGCTCGCGACCCTCGCGGTCGGGGGCGCACTCAAGGTCGCGCGCTGGCTGAACCAGGGCCTGGCGGCACACGTCGAGCTGCTGCGCTGTGTGTGCACCGCCCGCGACCGCTATCGCCTGTACCGCCGAGCCTGGCGCTTCGCCGCGCAGGGCGGCGTGGTGATCGCCGAGCGCTACCCCATCCCCGCGAACTACGCCCTGTGCGGGCCAAGCGAGGAGCAGGGCGTCCAGACCAGGCTCGACACTCGCGTGGCCCGACTGCTGCGCCGGATCGAGTGGACCTACTACGAATGGATGCGACCTCCCGACGCGACGATCGTGCTGCAGCTCGACCCGGAGCTCGCCGTGCGCCGCAAGACCGACGAGCCGGAGGACTACGTACGCGAGCGCGTCCAGATCGTGTGGGACACCGACTGGGCGGGCATCGACGGTGCCTACGTCGTGGACGCCGGGCGGGCGCTGCCGGAGGTGCTGAGTGATCTCAAGTCGCTGGTCTGGTCGCTCATCTGACGCCGCCGCCCTGACCGCGCCCGAGCGGGGGGTGCGCCCGCTCGTGATCGAGCTGGTCGGGCCGGCGGGGGCGGGCAAGAGCACCCTGGCCCGGCAGCTGGGCGATCGCCTCGGCGCACCTGGCGCGCCGCTGGGCTTGTGGGGCCTGCCGCTGCCGCGCCTCGCGGCGCACGCCGCCCGCCTGCTCCCGACCTTTTGGGGATTCGTGCGCGACGGACAGCGGCCCCTGTGGGCGGAGCAGACCCAGCTCGTCCGTCTCCACACCTTGAGCGAGCTCGTGCAGGGCCGGCGCGCCGTCGGGCAGCCCGTCGTGCTCGACGAGGGTCCGGTGTTCGCGCTCAGCTGGATGGAGGTGTTTTACCCGCGCCGGGAGGGCCCGCGCCGCGCCGCCTGGCGCCGGCGGGTGTTGGCCCGCTGGGCCCGGCTGCTCGATCTCGTCGTCCTGGTCGACGCCCCCGATCCGGTGTTGACCTACCGGCTGCGCACCCGCGCCAAGGCGCATCCCTTGAAGCACAGCCCGGACGCGGTGATCCACGCGTTTACGGCGCGCTTCCGCACCGCGTTCAACCACGTCGGCGCCGAGCTGCGCGCCGCCTCCGGCCCCCGGCTCGTGACGCTGTCTACGGGCGACGAGCCGAGTGGACGCACGATCGAGCGGCTGGTCGCCACCGTGGAGCGGAGCATCGATGGCGACTGACGCCACCGCCCTGCGTGCGCCGCGCGTCCCCACGTTGACCGGGCGCGCGTCGCTCAACGCCGTGCAGTCGCTGCTCGACTACGGGGCGAAGCTCGGCGTGGGGCTCGTCGTCACCCCCATCGTCGTGGCCGGGCTGGGGCGCTCGCTGTTCGGTGTGTGGGAGATGCTCAACCGGCTCGCCACCTACATGAGCGCGGCCGACGGCCGGCCCACCGAAGCGCTGCGCCTCGTCGTGTCGAGCCGCCAGGCGGTGGAGGACGATGCCCTGCAGCGCCGCGCCGTGGGCGCCGCGCTGTTCATCTGGGTGCTGTTCCTGCCGCTCATCGCCGCCGTCGGCGCGATCCTGATCTGGATCGCCCCGACCATCACCCAGGTCGCGCCCGAGCTGCGCGCCGGCGTCCGCGCCGTGACCGCGCTGCTGCTCGTGAGCTTCTTCCTCACCCTGGTCGCCGGCGTCCCGGAGTCCGTGTTGCGCGGCATGAACCTCGGCTATCGGCGCATGGGTCTGCAGGCGAGCCTCAATGTGCTGGCCGGGCTCCTCACCGTCGTAGCGGTACGCGCGGGCCTCGGGCTCGCGGGGCTGGGGGGAGCGCAGGTGGGCGTCGCCATGGTCACCGGCCTGCTCTTCTGGCTGCTCGCCCGGCGCTACGTGCACTGGTTCGGCGTGGCACGCCCGCGCCGTGCCGACGTCATGCCCCTCCTGTCGATGAGCGCGTGGCTCACCGTGGGCGAGGCGGTCGCCAAACTGCTGCTCGCCTGCGACGTGATCATTCTCGGCTGGGTCGTCTCGCCCGCGATGGTCACCACCTACGTGCTCACCGGCTACGCCGCGCGCACCGCCATCGGCATCCACGTGTTCGCGGCGGGGGCGGCGATGCCGGGCCTGGGTGGTCTGATCGGCCGCGGCGAGCGGGACCGGGCACGCGCGGTGCGGCGCGAGCTCCTGACGCTCACCTGGCTGTTCGCCACCACGGTCGGCGTGACGGTCCTGTGCTGGAACCGCTCCTTTCTCGGCCTGTGGGTGGGACTCGAGCATTACGGCGGGCCGTGGCTCGACCTGCTCATCATCCTCACGGCGGTGCAAACCGTCTTCATCCGCACCGACGCGTATGTCATCGACGCCGCGCTGCAGCCCCGCCCCCGGGTGCTCGCGGGCGCGGGGGCGGCGCTCGTGACGATCGCCCTGGCGGTGCCGCTCACGCGCCTGTTCGGCGCCGTCGGCCTGTGCGCGGGCCTGCTCGGCGGCCGCGCGGTGCAGTCGGCCGCCTACCCGCTCCTCGTGCGGGACTCGCTCGGGGGCGGTGGCGGGCCCGGCCCGAGCGAGGCCGCCCGCCTCGCGGTCGTCACCGTAGGACTGTTCGCCGCCGCCCTGTGGATCGGTCAGCGGTTGCACGCGGCGCACTGGGTGGTCTGGGGCGCGGGCGTGTCGCTTACGGCCACCGGCGCGTTCGTCCTCGCGCTCTTCGGCGGACCATCGAGCGAGGGCCGTCGCCTCGTCCTGACACGGCTGCGGGCCCTGTTCCCCGCGCCCGGCTGGTGACGGTGCCACCCGTGCTCTCGGTTCCGCTCGCGCCGCCCACCGAGCGGCGGCCGCCGCCGGACCGGGCGCCGGCGTCTCTACAGGGCGCGCGCTCCGGCGTGCAGCCGGTGGTGCGCTGGGCGCTGTACGCGTACATCTTTTCGATCCCCTTCGAGATGCCGCAGCGGTCCATCCCGATCGAGGTCCCCACCTTGGTGGGCTGCGTGTTCCTCCTCGCTACGCTGCTCCACCGACGCGCGGCGTACCGGCGATTCCCGGCCCCGCTCACGGCGTTCGCGTTGTATCTCTGGGTGTTCGTCGCGGCCGCGCTCGTGAATCTGGCGAGCCACGAGCTCTCCGTCGGCAAGTTCTTCCTCGAGATGCTCCAAGCGCTGCTGTTGTTCTGGACCACCGTCAACCTCTTGACGGACGAGCCAGTGCGGATCGGGGCGCTGCGGGCGCTGGCCCTCGCGTGTGGGCTGCGGGCGGTGCTGCAGGTGGCCGGCCTCGCGAGCACGGAGCGCGCCCTCTGGACCGGGGGCTATCGGGTCACGGCGCTGGGACAGAACGCGAACTTGAGCGCCTTGATCCTCGCGGCCGGTCTGCTCGCCGCGCTCGCGCTGCCGAGCTCCCGCGACCCGAGGCGTCGGGGGCCGGTCGCGCTGCGCTGGCCAATGGTCGTGCTCATCGCCGTGGCGATCGTGCAGACGGGGTCGCGCGGCGGTCTGCTCGCGCTCGCCACCGGCGTGATGATGTTCCTGCTCACCGGCCCGACCGCCTGGGCCCGGGTGCGCAATGCCACCGCCGCCCTGGTTCTGCTGGGCTTGCTCGGTTTCGCCGCGTACCGCTCCGAAGCGATGCGCAATCGGTTCTCCGCCACCTTCGAGGAAGGAACACTCGCGGGCCGGGAGCGGATCTACCCGGCGCTGCTCGTCATGATCCGTGAGCGGCCGGCCCTGGGCTGGGGTCCGGTGGAGAACCAGTACGAGCTGGAGCGCCGGCTGCAGGACCCCGGCTACATCAAGCGCGACGCGCATAACTTGATCCTCGAGCTGCTGACGAGCACCGGCGTGGCGGGCACGATCCCGTTCTTGATCGGGCTCGCGCTCTGCGTGTCGAGCGCCTGGCGCGCTCGGCGCACCACGCGCGGGGTGCTGCCGTTCGCCATGCTGCTCGCGATTCTGACGGGCACCATGAGCGGCACCTGGATCGCCTCCAAGATCCTGTGGCTGGTGCTCGCGCACGGCGCAGCGGCGGGACGCCGCCCGGCACTCGCGGCGAGAGGCGCCTAGGCCATGTGCGGCCTGGCAGGGCGGTTCCACGCCGCAGCACTGGCGCCCGACCCCGGGTGGGCCGCGCGGGCCGACGAGCTGCTGCGCCATCGCGGTCCGGACGGCGCCGGCCGCTACGCCGACGCGCAGTGCGAGCTGGTCCACCGGCGTCTCGCACTCATCGACCTCTCGCCCCGCGGGGCACAGCCGATGACCAACGAGGACGGCGGCATCCAGGTCGTCTACAACGGCGAGATCTACAACCACGCGGACCTGCGCGCCGCCCTGGCCCGCCGGGGGCACGTCTTCAAAAGCACCTCCGACACCGAGATCCTCGTCCACCTGTACGAGGAGGAGGGCGCGAATCTGGTGCAGGCGCTGCGCGGAATTTTCGCGTTCGCGATCTACGACCGGCCGCGGCGTCGCCTGCTGCTCGCGCGCGACCGCTACGGCGTGAAGCCGTTGTTCTATGCGGAGCGGGACGGTGAATGGCTGTTCGCGAGCGAGATCAAAGCCATCGTCGCGCGACGCGGCTTCGTCCCGCAGCTCGACCGCCAGGCCTGCTACGATTTCCTCGGCCTGGGCTACGTGCCGGAGCCGGCCACGGGCTTCGCGAACGTGCGCGCCCTCCCGCCCGGCAGCGTCCTCACCATCGCCCCCGAGGGGACGCACCTCGCCGGCTACGACAGTGTGGTCGCCACGCCCCGGCCGGAGCGCCGGCTCGAGGACACCGTCGAGGCGCTCGCCGACCGGCTGCTCACCGCGGTCCGGCGGCAGTCCGTGGCCGACGTGCCGGTCGCCGCGCTCCTCTCCGGCGGCATCGACTCCTCGCTCGTCGTCGCAACCCACGAGCGCGCCGGGCTGGGCCCGACGACCACCTTCAACGTGCGCTTCCCCGACAAGGGACACGACGAAACCGACGCCGCGCTCGCCGCCGCGACCCATTGCCGCACCCGGCACCATACGATCGATCTCTCCGACTCGGCGCTCTCTCCCGACGCGCTGTTCGGCCTGGTGCGGCACTTCGATCAACCGTTCGCCGACACCAGCCTGGTGCCGATGTACTGGATCTCGCGCGCCGTCCGGGAACGGGGCATCATCTGCACGCTGTCGGGCGACGGCGGCGACGAAGTGTTCGGAGGATACGCGTGCTTCTGGCGCGCCAACCACCTGATGCGGGCGTCGGCGCTGCCGGCGTGGCTGCGACGCGCCACGCGGCGCACCACCGGCGCCCTGACCCACTGGACCGAGAACTGGGGCCGGCAGGTGACGAAGGCGCTCACGCTCGCGGAAGCGGGTCTCAACGACTCCAGCGTGCTACTCGCCGGCCTCGCAAACTACTTGAGCGAGGACCAGAAGGCCGCGCTGGTGCGCGCCGAGGCGCGCGACGGACTCGCCCCCGTGTATCGCCTGTACGACGGCTACGACCCCGCGGCCGCCGGCGACCTGGAAGAGCTGTCCCGCCGCATGACGGAGACGTGGTTCCGCGTCAGCCTGCCGTCGGACATGCTCAGAAAGGTGGACATGATGAGCATGCGGGCGAGCATCGAAGTGCGGGTGCCGCTGCTCGATGAGGACGTCGTCGCCCTCGGCCTCACCTTGCCCCACCGGCTCAAGACCGACGGCCGCTCCGGCAAGCTGGTGCTCCGCACCCTGGCGCGCCGCTGGCTGCCGCGCGAGGTGGCGCGACACCCCAAGCACGGATTCACGATCCCGCTCGACGTGATGGTGGGGCACCGGGTGCACGCGGCGCTCGACGACCTGCTGCTCTCGCCGCGGGCGCGCACCCGCTGTGTGGTGGACGACGCGCTGGTGCGCGGCTGGCTCGACGCGTTCCGACGCCCCCGCCCCGAGAACGGCAGTGGCGGCGGCAGTATCAGTCGCGGCGGGCTGTATCAACGCGTCTTCACGCTGCTGGCCCTCGAGCTCTGGCTCGCCGACCACGGCCTGTCGTGGTGACCCAATGCTGATCACATTTTCGGGCCTGGACGGCGCCGGCAAGTCCACCCTGGTGCGCTGGCTGCAGCAGACGCTCGAGCGGCAGCACCGGCGGGTCGTCGTATTCCACATGAACGACCACGTGGGTGTGTACGCCTACCTCCGGCGGCTCCGCAACCAGCTCGGCGGCGCTCCGCCCCGGAACGGCGGCACCGGGGCGCTGCGCCGCGTCCGCGACGCCCTGCTCTGGGGCAGGCTCCTGAGACGCGTGATCTACCCGCTCGACCTGCTGCTCTTCTTCGTCTATCGTCTGTATCACGAGTTCCTGCGCCGGCGCGTGGTGATCATGGACCGCTATTTCTACGACACGCTCGTGGACGTCGCCGACGGCCGCCACTGGGCCGTGCTGCGGCTGCTCCAATGGCTCACCCCCACCCCTGACCTGGCCGTGCTGCTCGACGTGGGCCCGGAGGAATCGTACGCGCGTAAGCGCGACTATCCCGTCGAGTATCTGCGGAGCCGTTGGCTCGCGTATCACACCGTGTTCCCCTGGGTGCGGGGCGCCCTGGTCATCAAGAACGACGACTTGCACACCGCGCAGCAGGCCGTCGCCCAACTGGTGGGGGAGCGGTTGGCCGCATGAGCGCTGTGACGCGCGAGGAGCGGCTCGCCGGGCTCGCGCTCCGCGTGCTGCTCGGAGAGCCCGTGTCCGCGGACCGGCTCGGCGAGATCGACTGGCGCCTCCTCGCCCCGCTGGCACAGCAGAACGCCGTCTTGGTGCGTCTCGCCGACCGGCTGGCCGCCGGCGGCGTGCATCCGCCGCGCCGCTTCGTCGCAACGGTGGAGCGGGAGCGGGCGCGCGCCCGGGCGGCGCTCGAGGTGCTCGCCCAGATCCACGCGTCGGGCGTGCGCCATCACGTCCCCTGGCTCCTCCCCAAGGCCTGCGATCGCTTTCCCGACGTCGGGGACGATCTCGATGTCCTGACGCTCGCCGACAACGTCGCCGTCGATCGCTCCCTGCTCGAGGGCCTCGCCGTCACACCGCAGCGGTCGACCCTCGGCCACCGCCTGGCAGGAAGCACGGTGTTCGGGGTCGCGGGTACGGACTTGGTGCTCGATATCCGGCACGGCCGGCTCGGCCACGCGGGCCAGCACGCCGCCTATGTCGCCCGGCTGTTCCGCACTCGCCGCACGGTGGCGCTCGACGGGCTGGAGTGCGCCTGTCCCGCGCCGGAGGACCAGCTCGTGCTGCAAGGCGTGGAGAAGGTGGTCGCCCGGCGCGCGTTTCATCTCACCGATGTGGTGCACACGATTGCCACGGTCCGCCGGGGCGACCTCGACTGGGACGACATCATCACGACGGCGCGCGCGCTCGGCGTGCGGGGCGGACTCTCCTGTTACCTCCACCTCGTCCACGATATCCACGCCCGTCTCCTGGGCGGCGAGCTGCTCACGCGCGACACGCGCCGGGCTTTGGGCCCGCGCCTCTCTCGCCGCGCGCGCTTCGATCGCGCGGGGTTTCACTGCTCCGCGCTCTGGGTCACCGGCCGGGTGCACGCCCGTCAGCTGGCTGGGGCGCTCGTCTCCCAAGACTGGGCCGCCGCCCGGCGCCTCGGGCTTTGGCCGCTCGCGGCGCTCGGCGCGCGGCTTCGCCGGCACACCGCCACCTTCCACGCCTGGCCTCAGGCTGCCGCGGCAGGGACCTCATGACTCGCCCGACCCCCTTCGTCTCCGTGATCGTGCCGTGCCGCAACGAGGAGCAGCATCTCGGCCGTTGCCTCGAGTCCATCCTCGCAAGCGACTATCCCGCCGACCGGATGGAGCTGTTCGTCGTGGACGGCATGAGCAGCGACCGCACGCGCGACATCGTCGCCTCGTATGCCGCGCGCCACCCGGTCATCCGGCTGCTGGACAACCCGCGGCGCATCGCGCCCTGCGGGTTGAACATCGGCATCGAGGCGGCGCGCGGCGAGGTGATCGTGCGCATGGATGCTCACGTCATCTATCCGGCCAGCTACCTCCCGATCCTGGTGCGCGCCCTGCTCGAGCGCGGGGCGGACAACGTGGGCGGCGTGCTGGAAACGCTCCCCGGCGCCGACACGCCGATGGCGCACGCCATCGCCTTGGGCCTGGCGCACCGCCTCGGCGTGGGTAACTCCTACTTCCGCGTGGGGGCGCGCGAGCCCCGCTGGGTCGACACCGTGGCGTTCGGCTGTTTCCGGCGCGAGGCGTTCGAGCGCGCCGGCCTGTTCGACGAAGAGCTGGTGCGGAATCAGGACGACGAGTTCAACCACCGCCTCATCCGCTGCGGCGGTCGCGTGCTGTTGATGCCCACCGCGCGGGCCTACTACGTCGCCCGCACGTCGCTCCGGCAGCTGTGGCGCATGTATTTCCAGTACGGCTACTTCAAGCCGCTCGTCGCGCGCAAGGTGGGGCGCGTGATGACGCTGCGGCAGCTCATCCCGAGCCTGTTCCTCACGACCCTGGCGGGGAGCGGCCTCGCCGCCCTCTGGTGGCGACCCGCGGCCGTCGTGGGGGCGGGCATCGCGGCAGCGTATGCGGCGGCGGTGCTCGCCGCCAGCGCGGCCGCGGCGCCGCGCCACGGCCTGCGCGTCGCCGCCGCGCTGACGCTCGTGTTCCCCGTGCTGCACGTCGCCTACGGCGTGGGATTCCTGCTGGGGCTGCGAGACCACGTGCTCCGACCGCGCAAGCTCAGCCCCGAGCTCGCGGCGTTACCGCTGTCGCGTTAGCGCGCCCCGAGACACGCGGGTGAGCAGGAACACGTCGAAGTCCGGCAGCGTCGCCGGCGCCGGCGAGGTCGCCATGCCGACCGGCACCGGCGGCGGTCGCACGGTCATCGGGAGATCGAGCGTGCCGCCCAAGTAGACACCGCTCACGAGCGGGGGCCCGAACAGCGCCTGCACGCTCCACACGGCGTAGGCCTGTCCCGACTGCAGAATGCCCGCGACGCTCGCGGGAACGCTGGGCAGGTGACTCCAGTTGTACACCGCGATCGTGGCCCGGCCCGGCTCGTACGGGTTCCGTCGCACGAAGACGGCGGGTGCCGCCGGCCCCGTCGCCATCGCCTGATCCGTGGCGCCGAGACCCGTCTTGGCCCGCCAGGCCGCGAACGTGTAGGTCGTGTCGTGGTAGCTCCAGGCGGTGTCGGCGGGATCGGTGTAGTACGCGTTCCCTCCCCAGCTGTACCCGGCGGCGTCCGTGGTGCTCGAGTCGTTGAGCCGCACGACCTCGCCTTCTCCCCCGGGGGCGAGCGTGTTGCCGCTCGCCGTGACCGACCGCCACGCGTGCACGTCGAACACGGCGGCGCCACCGACGACGTAGTTGCCGCGGACCTGGAGCGAGCCGTTCACCACGTGCGACTTGGACCACCCCAGCCACATGTTCGGGAACGCGACCCCGGGACTGAAATACGTCATGTTGCTATCGACGACGATGCCGTCCGCGGGGGCCAGGCCGCCCACCAGCACGTTCGAGCCGCTCGGGCTGCCCGACAGCAGCCCGTTGTTGAAGCTGGTGTTCCCTTCCACCGTGATGTTGTTGAGCAGCCCGTCGGTCGCGTCCGTGTAGGCGTGAATCCCGAAACCGAACTGGTCGAACAGCACATTGTCGCGCAGCACCAGCGGCCCCGCATCGCTCTTCACGTACAGGCCGTGCCCGTTCCCGACGCCCGTGACCGACCAGCCGTTGTTGTACACGATGCACCCGGTCACCACGACGTCGCTGCGATTGGGGTAGGTGAAGAACCCGATGCCCCCGTCGTGGAGGGTCAGGTTGACGTAGCGAGTGTGCGACGCGTCGTTCACGAGCAGGTTGGGCCGGCTCGCCGTCCCGCGGTTGAGATCGGAGTCCGTGAACTCGAGGCCCCACAGTACGGTGTAATTGCCGCGTACGATGAAGAAATCGCGGCGCACCGTATCCGACGAGAATGCCGCGGCGTCCAGGACCGCACGCTCCGCCGCGTAGCGCCGCACCACGACGGGCGCGCCCGGGGCGCCGGCGACGTTGCTCACCAGCGGCGCCGTCGGTACATACGTGCCCCCGCGCAGCCAGATGGTGTCGCCCGGCTGCACCTTCCCGCCGGCGCCGGCCAGCGCCGTGGCGAGATCCCACGGCTGCGCGCTGGTCCCGTCGCCCGTGGCCGATCCCGTCGGCGACACGTAATGCACCACCGATCGAGGAGGCGGTGGCGGCGGTGGCGGTGGCGGCGGGGGTGGCTGGACCAAGTTGTCGTGCCCGCAGCCGGCCAGGCTCGCCAGCATCACGAGCCACGCAGTCGTCGATCGTCGCGAGTCGCTCATCGTTTCATCACCACGAACACGCCGAACGCCGACCCGGTGGGCGGCGGCGGCTGGGGAGCGCCCCCGATCGGTGCCGGCGGCGCCACGCCCTTCATCGGGATGCGCACCGCCTCGCCGGCGTACACCCCCCCCGCGACCGGGGCCCCGAAGAAGTCCTGCACGTTGTATACCGCATACCGGTCACCGCGCTGCAGTACTCCCGAGAGCGCGACCGCGACGGTGTCCTGGCGCGCCCAGTTGTACACGACCACGTTCGCCCGGCCGGCCTCGTACGCGTTGGGGCGCACGAACACCGCGGCCTGTGACGGCGGCGCCACAAGCACCTGATTCGTGGCATCGAGCGGCGGGACCGTTGCGTCGAGCGCCACCACGGGTCGGGCGCCGGGACCATACAGCGTGTTGTGGCTCACCTCCGAACGCTCCCAGGCGTGCAGGTCGAGCACCACGTTTCCGCCGACGAGGTAGTTGCGCGACAGGGTGAGCGTTCCGTTGCGAACGCCCAGCGCATTCCGCCAACCGAACACCGCATTCGTCTGGGGCACGCCAGGACTGAAGTAGGCCAGGTTGTCCTGGGCCACGATCGCGTCGGCACGCGCGCGCCCTCCCACCAGGATGTTCGCGGCCCCCGACTTCGCCGAGAGGGTACCGTTGTTGAAGACGATGTTGCCTTCGAGGCGGATGTTGTTCAGCAGACCACTGCGCGCTTCGGTGTACACGTGCAGACCGTAGCCGAACTGATCGAACGCGATGTTGTCGCGCAAGACCAGGGGACCCGTATTACTCTTGGCGTATATCGCGTGCCCGTTGGCCTGACGCGGCACCTCCCACCCGTTGTTGTAGAAGAGACAGCCGCTCACCTCCACGTCCACGGGCGGGGCGTACGTGTAGAACCCGATCCCGCCGTCGTGCACGATCAGATTGACGTAGCGTGTGTGCGACGCGTCGTTCACCACCATGTTCGGCCGCGTGTCCGTGGTGCGATCCGGATCCGAGTCCATCAGCTCGAAGCCCCAGTACACGGCGTAGTCGCCCGTGACCACGAACAGGTCGCCGCGCCGGGTCGACGACGTCGCGCCCGCCGCGTCGATCACCGCCCGCTCGCCGCGATACGGCCGCACCACCACGGGGGCCCCAGGGGCGCCGTGCACGCTGCTCACCACCGCCCCACGGTACGTGCCTCCCCGGAGCCAGATCGTGTCGCCCGGCGCGACCCGGCCGCCCCCGCCACCGAGTGCCGTCGCCAGGTCCCACGGTCGCGCCAGCGTGCCGTCACCCGCGCTCGAGCCGGATGGCGACACGTAGTGGCTGCCTGCGCCGCCCCCGACCCCCGTGCTGGCGAGCAGCACGAGCCCCAGCGCCGCCAGTCGCAGCGTCATGCGTGGTTCAACACGCTCGTCCACAATTCAACACACATCTCCCACACAGAAGCCACACCCGGTCGTCACGATGTTGCGAACACGCCACATCTCCCGCCGGAACGAAACCCACAGCCGGCTGTCGTCGCTTCGCTCACGGGCGCGCAAGTTGGGTGCCGCTTCCGTCGCTGCAACCGCGTGTCCGGTTGGTATCGGTCGGGAATCCAAGTCCCGAGCGCGCGCAACCGTCGCAAGTGATGGCGGCACGGGCGTCTTCGCGTACGTGGCGTGTGGCCTACCGGCGACAGCGTGGTCTGTCGGGCACGCGGCCATCGCCCAGGCCCCGCGGCGTAATGATTGATGGCGCAACGAATTAGTACCCAGCCTGCGGGAGGCACGCGACGTCGCAGCCGGGCTGCACGATAGCTGCAGATAACGCAGGGACCGGTACGCGACCGTTACAGGGCGGATCGCGCGCGCATCGTTATGGAGATCCGCGTGTCACGACTGAGCAGCGCTCAGCAATCGCTCAAGGAGCAGCAGGTGCGGGAAACCCGCCGCCCCCCCCTCCGGCCCGGCACGGTCAGCGGCCACGCGCACCCGCCACGGCTGGTCCCGGATCGCGTCCTCGTCCTGGACGGCTATTCGAATGCCGCCCTCGCGTGCGTGCGGTCGCTCGGACGGGCGGGCTACACCGTCTTCGTGGCCAGTCACCGCCGCTGGCCGTTGGCCGCCTGGTCGCGCTACTGCGCGGGGTCCTGCTGGCACGCGGAAGAGACGCTCCAGGGATTCGCCGCGGCGCGCGCCTGGGCGCACGCGCACGGCGTGCGCATCGTCCTGCCGCTCACCGAGCTGGCGTGCCAGCTCTGCAACGTGGAGCGGGCTGAATGGGAAGCCCTCGGCATGGTCGTGGGGTGCGCGCCCGAGCCGCTCGCGCTGCGCGCGTTCGACAAAGCGCAGACGCTGCGGCTGGCCGAGGCGTGCGGCGTCGAGATCCCGCCCACGCGCTATCCGACCACCCTCGAGGAATGCCGCTCTGCCGCCGATGCCGTCGGGTATCCCTGCATCGTGAAACCCCGCTTCACCGCCGCGTGGAACGGCACGGGGCTCATTCCCGACCCCGGGCTGTGCTATGTGGCCAGCGCGGCCGAGCTCGACCAGGCGGTCCTGACGCGCCGCCAGGGCCGGCACTGGCCTGTGATCCAGCGCTTCGTGGCCGGGCAGGGCAAGGGTGTGTTCACGGTGTGCGACCACGGGCGGCCGGTCGCCTGGTTCGCCCACGAGCGTCTCCGGGACATTCGCCCGTCGGGCTCCGGCTCGAGCCTGCGGCGCTCGGTGGCGGTCGAGCCACGACTGCGCTCGCGCGCCGAGCAGCTGCTCGAGGCCATGCGGTGGCACGGGCCGGCGATGGTCGAGTTTCGCGACGATGGCGTCAATCCCCCCTGGCTCATGGAGGTGAACGGGCGGTTTTGGGGGTCGTTGCAGCTTTCGATCGACGCCGGGTGCGACTTCCCCCGCCTCTGGGTCGACCTGCTCGCAGGCAAGCCGGTCGCGCCCCCGCAGGAGTATCGCGCCGGCGTCACGGTGCGCTGGCTCTGGGGAGACGTGAAGCGCTTTCTCTACATCGTGGCCGGGCCGCCCCGCGGCTACCCCGGGGCCTATCCCTCGGTGGCCCGCGGTCTGCAGGAGCTGTTTGGCCGACAGCCGGCCGGCACGCGGCTCGAAGTGTGGGACCGGCGCGACAAGTGGCCGGCCGTGGCCGAGTGGGTAGAGGGAGTGCGCGACGTGCTCATCCAAGCGTTCAAGCCGCGATGACGAGCAACGGGCGCCCGATCCGGGTGCTGATGCTCACCTGCGCGTGGCCGCCACCGGATCGCCCGGGATACACGACCACGTTCATCAGACGTCAGGTCGAGTTTCTCCAGGCCGCGGGGGTCGACGTGGACGTGTTTCATTTCACCTCCGAGATGCGGCCCGCGAACTACCTGCGCGCCTGGATCGGCGCGCGGCGCCGCACGACGCGCGACCGCTACGACCTCGTGCACGCGCAATTCGGGCAGAGCGGTCTCGTGGCGCTTCCCAAGCGGCTGCCGCTGGTGGTGACGTTCCGGGGCGACGATTTGCAGGGCATCGTGGGGCGGAACCTGCGGATCACTCCGGCCGGCAAGGTGCTACAGAAACTGTCGCAGCTCGTGGCGCGCGCGGCCGACGCCTGCATCGTCGTGTCGGAGCACATGAAGGCGTTCCTGCCCCGCTCGGTTACGGCCCATGTGATCCCGTCCGGTCTCGATCTGGACCAGTTCCGTCCCATCCCGCGAGAGGAGGCGCGGGCGCGCCTCGGCCTCCCGCTCGACAAGCGCCTGGTGCTGTTCGTCGGCAATCCCGCGGTCGAGCGCAAACGCTACCCGCTGGCGCGCGAGGCGGTAGACATTCTCAAGCGCTCGCTGCCGGCCGACCTGGTGGTCGCTTGGAGCGTGCGACACCGCGACGTGCCGGTCTGGATGAACGCGTGCGACGCGCTCGTGTTCACATCGATGCAGGAAGGCTCGCCCAACGCGGTCAAGGAAGCGCTGGCGTGCGATCTTCCCGTGGTGTCGGTGCCGGTCGGCGACGTCGCGCAGCGGATCGGCGGCGTCGCCGGGTGCGAGCTCTGCCCGGATGAGCGACCTGAGTCGATTGCCGCGGCGCTCGAGCGGGTGTTGCGACGCGGGATCCGGGCGGCCGGGCGCCCCGCGGTGCAGGACCTGGACGAGCGTCGGCTGGCGCAGCAGGTGATCGATGTGTACCGCTCGGTCCTGGGCGCTCGTAACGGCGGGCCGGCGGTGGCCGCGGAGCGTCGCCCGCCCGTCGCCGCCGCGCGAGGCGCGCCATGACGTCGCGGCTCGAGATCGCCGGTCTGGGCTTTCACGACGTCACCGACGATCCCTTCGTCTCGGGCTTTCAGCGTGCCGGTGCCCTGCCCTTCAAGCACACGGTGGCGGGATTTGCCCGCGATCTCGATGCGATCACGACGGCACCGAGCGCGCCGCGGCTCGTCACCGATATCGATCTCTCCGCCCCCGGTCGCCATCTGCTGCTCACATTCGACGATGGCGGCAAGAGCGCGCTGCACATCGGCGACGTGTTGCGCGCGCGGGGCTGGCGCGGTCACTTCTTCATCGTGACCAACCTGCTCGGCGGCCGCACCTTCCTGACCGCCGCCGACGTCCGTCACCTGCGGAGCAGCGGTCACCTGATCGGCAGCCATTCGCACACCCACCCCGATATTTTCAACGCCCTGTCGCCACGCCGCATGCTCGAGGAGTGGCACATCAGCACGGACACGCTGTCTCAGGTAGTGGGGGAGCGCTGTGCCACCGCCGCGGTCCCGGGAGGCGATATCTCGCCGCAGGTGCTCGAGTCGGCCGCGGCCGCCGGCCTGCGCGCCTTGTTCACGTCCGAGCCGTGGCTCGCGCCGCGCCGGGTCCACGGGTGCTGGATCCTGGGCCGCTATATCGTCAAGGCCGCGACGCCGTCCGCTCGCATCGCCGCACTGGCGGCGTTTCGCGGCTGGCGCCGCGCCCTGCTCGTGCGCCGCTGCAAAGTCGCGGCGCGCGCCGCCCTGCCGTCGCTGTACCGGGCCTACGTCGCCCGCACCACGCGCGAATGGGACGCGGTGACGGAGCGCCCCTGACCACCTCGGGGCCCGCGCGCGCCGGGCGCCGCCGCGCCGTGCGGTTCGCCCCGGAGCACGCACTCGCGGTGCGTGCCTTCAATCAGCGACTGGCCCGCGCCGGCGCCCCCTGGCGGTTCCCCGAGACCTCCGTCCCCGACTGGCTGCCTCAGGCCGATGGCGTCCCGGTGTGGCAGGAATACTTCCTGCTGCTCGAGGACGACGCGGTGCGTGGCGCGTACGTGCTGAAGCGGCAAGACGCCGTCGTGGGGCGCGGGACCGGCGGAGCCGCCTCCCGGCGGGTGGGCAGCTTCTATTGGCCGCTCTCCGAAGGCACCATTGACCCCACCTATGCGCTGGTGGCTCCCCGCCTGCTGCAGGCCGCGCTCCAGGACGAGCCGCTGCTCTTCCTGGTCGGCATGGTCGGCCGCGACCGGCCGATCGCCCGGCTCGTCCACGCGCTCGGCTGGCGCCTCACGTCGGTCCCGTTCTACTTCAAGCCGGTCCGGCCGGCCCGATTCTTTCGCGAGCTGCGCTACGCGCGGCGACGCGCCGGCGCCCGCTGGGCCCTCGACCTCGCGCGCGTGACGGGATTGGGGTGGCTCGGTCTGACGCTCGCCGGCCTGGCGCTGCGGGCTCGGGCGCTCCGGCGCGCAGCGGTGCGAATCGACCTGGTGCCGCGCTTCGACGATTGGGCGGACGCGATTTGGGCAGCCAACGCGCCGCGCTACTCGTTCGTCGGCGGCCGGGACGCGGCGGCGCTGAATGCCACGTATCCGCCCGAGAGCAGCACGTTCACCCGGCTGCGCATCGCGCGTGGCGATCGCACCATCGGCTGGGCCGTAGTGCAGGACTCGCTGCCCGGGTCGAGCGAACACTTCGGCGGGATGCGCGTGGGGACCATCGTGGACGGCTTTGCCGCACCGGAAGACGCCGCGGCCGTGGTGCAAGCGGGCAGCGACGCGCTGGCGGAGCGCCGGGTGGACCTGATCATCTCGAACCAGAGCCACCGCGCCTGGCGCCGCGCGCTCTCCCAGGCCGGCTTCCTGCGTGGCCCCTCGTCGTGGCTGTTCGCGCCCTCCCCGGCGCTCGCAGAGCTCGTGTTCGCCGCCGATCCCGCCGGTCACGCCGTGCACGTGAACCGCGGCGACGGCGACTGGCCCTGGGGGACGGAGCTCGAAGGGCCGGCGCTTCCTGCGACTAGCTGATGCTGAAGGCCCGCATCCACATCTCCAGCGACAACAGGCGGAACAGGCCGAGATAGGCTTCCGCGCGCTGGGCGCGCCCGCCGTTCGCGGACTCGCGGTACCAGCGCCGCAACACCTCGGGATCGACGTACTTCGCGGACTTGAGTGAGTCCTCGATCAGGGCGCTGACGTGCGGCCGCAGCTCCCGCGTCAGCCACTGGCGACCCGGGACCGCGAACCCAAGCTTGGTTTTGCGCTGCCGCACGCTGTCGGGGATGATCCCCTGCAGCGCCTGGCGCACGGCGAACTTGCTCCAGCCGTGCTGGATCTTGAGCCGGTCGGGCAGTGAGACGCCGTATTCCACGACGTGATGGTCGAGCAACGGCACGCGCGCCTCGAGGGAGAACGCCATGGACGAGCGATCCTCCATCCGCAGGAGCATCGGCAGCGTATCGACCATGATGTCGTCCACCTGCATCCGCTGCATCACGGTGGCGCGCGACGCGCCGTCTCCGTTGTGCGACGCATAGCGCCACCAGCGGGTGGCGGGCGTGCTCTCGCCCATCACCGCGCGATCCCAGTCGCCGCGCAGCGCCCGGCGGAGCAGCGAATCGACGCCCAGCACGCGGCGCAGCTGCCGCGGCAGGTAGCGGTACCCGTTCCGGATGTTCAGCACGTAGCGATCGCCCTGCAGCAGGGTCGCGCCGAACTCCTTCGCCAGCCCGATCCACCGACCCGACCGGAGCAGCGAGGCGAGATAGGCGTAGCGAAACTTGGCGTAGCCGCCGAACACCTCGTCGCCTCCCTGGCCGTCCAACAGCACCTTCACGCCCGCCTCCTTCGCGGCCCGCATCACGCGCCATTGCGCGTAGTAAGTCATCTCGCCGAACGGCATGTCCTGATGCCACGCCATGCGCGCGAAGGTCTCGAGGAAGTCGTCGGGCGCGGGAAACACGAGGTGCGGGTTGGCGCCGACCGAGTGCGCCACCGCCAGCGCATACTCCCGCTCGTCGACCTCCCGCTGCTCGTAGCACGCCGTGAACGTGTTGAAGCAGTCTCCCAGGGCCTGGGCCGCGTCCGGCTGCTCGCGCCAAATCTTGCCGATCAGTGAGACGACCGTCGAGGAATCGAGCCCGCCCGAAAGGCAGCTCCCCACCGGCACGTCGCTGATCAGGTGCCGCCGCGTCGTCGCCAGGAGCAGGTCGCGCAGTCCGTCGATCCGGGTCGCGTCCCCTGTCCCGTTCTGCGCCGCCGGCTCGAGCCGCCAGTAGGCGCGGGGCGCGAACCGCCCCGTCGCCGCGTCCAGCGTCAGCGCGTGGGCCGGCGCCAGCGCCTTCACCGCTGTGAGCAGCGTGCGCTCGCCATAGTCGCAATTGGCGTGCACCAGGAAGCCCACCACCGCCTCGTCGTCGGGCTGCGCCTCGAGGCCCGGGTAGGCGAGCAGGGCTTTGATCTCGGAGGCGAAGATGAACGCCCCCGGAGGGGTCGCGTAGTAGAAGGGCTTGATCCCGAGGCGGTCGCGGGCGCAGAACAGGCGGCCCCGCGGACCGTCCCACACGGCGAACGCGAACATGCCGTCGAGCCGCCCGAGACAGTCCTCGCCCCACCGCCGGTAGGCCTGCAGCAGCACTTCCGTATCGGTGCGTGTGGTGAAGCAATGCCCCAGCGTCTCGAGCTCGGCGCGCAGCTCCTGATGATTGTAGATCTCGCCGTTAAACACGATCCAGACGTCGGAGTCGCCCACCGTCAGGGGTTGCAGGCCCCGGTCGGACAGATCGAGAATCGCCAGGCGCCGGTGTCCCAGCCCCACCGTGACGGGAGTGGCTGTGTCCCACCGGTTGGTGTGGGGCAGAAACGCGTGCCGGAACCGGTTCCCTCCGCCGTTCGGCCACGCGAGCAGGAACCCCTCGCCATCCGGCCCCCGATGCCGTTGGCGATCGTTCATCCGCTGCAGCGCGGCCACGTCGACCGGTCGCGTGAGGCCGACAATCCCTACGATCCCGCACATCGCGCCGCCACCCCCGCGGGGAGCCCGCGGTCGAGAGTGTCCCAGGGTTCGAGTCGGTGCACCAACATCCCAGGGAAAGCGGTCAAGAACTATGCCGACCGCCGCGTCCACAGGATCGGACCGGGGCTGTGGCGTGCCCTCCACAGCCGGTGGGCTGGGCCGCAAACGTCCCAGCCCAGGGAAAAGCTCGCGTCTCGCGAGCTCCCCCTGGGCTGGGCGGTGCGACCCGGGCTCAGGTACGGTGGGTCGGCCAAGGGCCGCCGGTCCCGACCGAGGACGGCGGCCCTCACTTAGATCACTTGAACTCGTACGCTCCGATCGTATACGCGCCGGTGGCAGGACGCAGGGCGCCGGTGATGTCGTTGGGCACCATCGTCAACGGCAGGCCGGCCCCGATCGCGGGGCTCCCCGCCTGCACCCGGAAGTCGAGCCCGCCGGCGTTCACGAACTGCGGATCGGTGTTGTTCATGTTGGCCGAGAGTGTCGCACCCGAGCCCGTGCTCGCCACCGCTCCAAAGGCGATGTTGTTGGACACCGTCGCGTTCGTCAGGCCGCCGGTGTCGAGCCAGACGCCGGCCGTCGTCGGCTGGTAGAAGATGTTGTTCGCGATCAGCAGGTTGGTCACCCCCGTGGCGATGATGATCTGACCGTCGCGCCACGGATTCGGGAAGGCGAAGGTATTGTTCACAATCGTCAGCCCGGTCGTCACCGCGCCATTGCCGTTGTAGCGCTGGATCGCCCAACCGTGGGTGAAGTTGTAGAACACGTTGTTGCGGATCACGACGTTGTTGCCGATGCCGTGATAGACCCCGTGGTCATGGTTCTGCCAGTTGGCGTTCGGCTCCACGCAGCCCTGCTCGCCCGGTCCCAGCCGCCCCACGTCGTGAACGACGTTGCGCTCGATGGTGAGGTTATCGGAGTAGGCGTCCACGCCCACGATCCCACCCACATCCCCGGTGCAGATGTGCCCGATGTCGTGGATGTGGTTCTGCACCACGTCGACATCGTGGTTCCCGCCGACACTCTCCGACCCACCATACGCGTCGATGCCGTAGCGGCTGGTGTTGCGCACCTCGAAGCCCTCGACCCGGACGTAGTTCCCGTTGATCTCGATGCCGACGGCGGAGGCGTTGTTCTGGCCGTCGATCACGGCGCCCCACAGGTTCGCCGACCGGAACACGAGCCAACCCGCGGCGGTGCCGCTGCGACTGATGGTGACGACGTTGCCGCCGCCGGTGTACACGCCATCGTTCACGATGACCGTGTCGCCGGGGTTGGTCACGTCCGCCGCGTGCTGCAACGTGCGCCAGGGAGCCGTGCTGGTTCCCGCGTTACCGTCGTTGCCGCTCGCCACATCGACGTAGTGGCAGGCGCTGACGCAGCTGCCGGGCGGGGGCGCCGCCGTCACCACGATGGCGGCCGTGCCGCTCTTGCCCCCGCTCGTCGCGGTGATCGTGGCGCTGCCCACAGTCACACCCGTCACGAGCCCGGAGGCGCTCACCGCGGCCGCTGCCCCGTTGCTCGTCGTCCAGGTGATTGTCCGGCCGTTGAGCGGATTCCCGGCTGAGTCCTTGGCGGTCGCATTGAGCTGCAGCGTGCTCCCCACGGCAACACTCGCCAACGCGGGGCTCACGGTCACAGAAGCAACTGGTACGACGGTCACGGTCAGTGACGCCGTGCCACTCTGTCCCCCGCTCGTCGCCGTGATGGTGGTCGAGCCCGCGGCCCGCGCCGTCACGAGCCCGCTGCCACTGACCGTGGCCACAGTCGCGTTGCCGCTCGACCACGCCACGCTTCTCCCGGTCAGCGGGTTCCCCCCCGAATCCTTCGGCGTCGCGGTCAGCTGCACGGTCTGCCCGACAAAGAGCCCCGCCGACGCCGGGCTCACGGTAACCGAGGCGACTGGTACGACGCTCACCGTCAACGACGCCGTGCCACTCTGCCCCTCGCTCGTCGCGGTGATCGTGGTGGAGCCCGCGGCCCGCGCCGTCACGAGCCCGCTGCCACTGACCATGGCCACAGTCGCGTTGCCGCTCGACCACGCCACGCTTCTCCCGGCCAGCGGGTTGCCGCCCGCGTCCTTGGGTGTCGCGGTCAACTGCACGGTCTGTCCGACCAGGACCGTGACCGACGCCGGGCTCACCGTGACCAACGCGACCGGAACGGCCTGCACGGTGATGGCGGCCGTGCCCGTCTTGCCGCCGCTCGTGGCGGAGATCGTGGCGCTACCCGCCGTCACTCCCTGCACGAGCCCGCTCGCGCTCACACTCGCGACGCCCGAGCTGTTGCTCGTCCAGGTGACGGCCCGCCCCGCGAGCGGATTCCCCGCGGAGTCTTCCACCAGCGCGCTCAGCTGGACCGTATTCCCCGCCGTCAGGCTGGCCGTGGGGGGGCTGACGAGCACGGTATCCACGGGGACGGCGCCGGCGCAGAGAACGCTCACGCTCGCCAGGGCGTTCTTGCCTCCCGGGTTGCTGGTGGCGGTCACCGTGTAGTCGCCGCACGCGGTCGCGTGATAGTGACCGTAATGGCGGCCATGATTGCTGCTCGTGTCGATGGCGCCCCCGGTGGCACTCCACGCCACGTCGATCGACGCCGTGTCCCCCGCGGTGGTCAAGCCGACCGCGGTGAAGTCCTGAGTGGCGTTTTGCTGCAGGGTGGCCGTTTGCGGGGTGACGAAGAACTGGGCGAGCGTTGCACCCGGGTCCGTGACCGCGACCGGGCGTTCACAACCGAGCACCGCCACGGCGGCGAGCGCCGCGGCGGGCCACGCGCGGTCTTTCATGAGCGCCAACCGGCACGCCAGCTTGTGCTTGAAGGTCATGGTTTCTGCTCCGCGGAGGCGGATGGAGGGGGGGGAGTAGAGAGTACGCGGCGGGAGGGAGAATCCACGACCGCCGCTTTGGTCAACGAGAGACGATGCGACAGCTTGAATCCAAACGGCATGCTGGGCCCCGGTTGCGTTAGCCTACGTCGGGGTCTCTTTGGGGCTGGCGCATGAAAATGGAAGAGCCGCCGCGAGACCTGATGGTCGATTCGCTGGCGGCCCGGCGGACCTAGCGACGTCGCGTCGCCGTAGTCCCGTGACTCTGCGTCACCGTCTTTCGACGGGTTTGCTCTGAGCAGCGATGATGAACTGCGCTTTTTGCGATCCGTGTCATCGTGACACTATCTTCGTTGCGTCCCCGCATCTGCCCAGCCCCGCCGCACCGCAGCGATAGTACATCACCACGACCGGCGACGCAAGTCATTTTGGGGATTTTTCGGTTTTTGGGGGTTTCAAAAGGGATCGACCTAGGCGCGACAGATCTCATCCAACTCATCGAACCCCACCAGCACATCGCGCGGTTTGGACCCATTGGCGGGGCCGAGAATGCCGGCGAGCTCGAGCTGATCGATGATGCGCGCCGCGCGCCCGTAGCCGATGCTCATGCGCCGCTGCAGCAGCGATGTGGAGCCGAGCTGATTCTGAATGCACACCTCGGCGGCCTGACGGAACAGCGAGTCGCGTTCGCCGGGTGTGCCCTCCTCCCCCGTCCCGCGTCCCTCGTCCTCCGCTTTCTCGGCCTCCTCGAGTGCCGTGACCTGCTCGTCGATGCTCGCGCCCGCGGGTGCCGCCGCACGCTCGGCGTGCGCCTTGTACCAGTCCATCAGGCGCTCGGTCTCTTCCGTTGAGATGAAGGCGCCCTGTACGCGCATCGGCTCGCTCTTGCCGGGGGGCAGGAACAGCATGTCGCCGTTGCCGAGCAGCGTTTCCGCCCCGTTCTGGTCCAGGATGGTGCGGCTGTCCACCTTGGCCGACACGCGGAAGGCGACGCGGCAGGGAAAGTTGGCCTTGATGAGCCCGGTGATCACGTTCACGGAAGGGCGCTGCGTCGCCAGCACCAGGTGGATCCCGATCGCGCGGGCCTTCTGCGCCAGCGTGCCGAGGGGAGTCTCGATTTCGCCCTGCACCGTGAGCATCAGGTCCGCCAGCTCGTCCACGATCAGCACGATGTAGGGCACGACCCCGCCCGAATACTCGCCGTCGAGCGGCAGCTCCTTCTGGATTCCCGCCTGCGTGGCCAGCGTCTCGCGCGGCCCCTTGAGCGGCTTCTTGTCATCGACCTTCTTGTTGAAGTCGACGATGTTGCGCGCGTGGTTCGCGTGCAACAGCCGGTAGCGCCGCTCCATCTCCCACACCGCCCACTTGAGCACGCTCGCGGCCTTGTGGTGGTTGGTCACCACCGGCAGACCCAGGTGCGGCAGCTTCTCGTACATCGAGAGCTCGACCATCTTCGGGTCGATCATCAGGAGTTTCAGCCGCTCGGGCGGGTGCGTGTAGACCAGGCTCGTGATGATGGTGTTGATGCAGACGGATTTGCCGGAGCCGGTGACGCCCGCGATCAAGAGGTGCGGCATCTTGGCCAGGTCCGCGACCACCGGTTCGCCTTCGAGATTCTTCCCCAGGCCGAGCGGCAGCGCGCGGCTCGCCCGCTGGTAATCGGCGCCCTCGATCAGCTCGCGCACGTGCACCATGCGGGCGATCGGATTGGGCACCTCGATCCCGACCGCCGCCTTGCCCGGGATGGGGGCCACGATGCGCAGCGACGGCGCCCGCATCGCGAGGGCCAGGTCGTCGGCCAGGGAGGCGATGCGTCCGACCTTCACGCCCGGGCCGGGCGCCACTTCGTATTGGGTCACGACCGGTCCGACCGTGCGACCCGCGATCGAGCCTTCCACGCGGAACGTCTGCAGCGTCTCGATGAGCTTCTGGCCCATCTGCTCGATCTGCACCAGCCCGGCGTCGGTGTCCTCGGGAGGGGCGGGGTTCAACAAATCGATTGGCGGGATGAGAACCCCTTCAGCGGGATGCGGGATACGAGATGCGGGAGGCGTGGCTTTGGTCTTGCGGGCCTTGGCTTCCTTCAGCGCCGCGACCCTACGGTCCCGCTCCTCGTCCGCGGCGACGCGCTGAGGCTTTTCTTGCTTCGTCGCGTCTCGCATCACGCTTCCCGCATCCCGCATCCCGCCCTTCGCATCCCGCATCCCGCTTCCCGCATCCCGCTTCCCGATTCCCGTCTCCCGTGTCCGCAACGCGACCAGCGGATGCCACCCGACCGTGAGGATCCCCAGCGCCGAGAGCGCGAACAGGCCGACCAGGGCTCCTCCTGCCGTGCCCACCGCCTGATGGATGCCGTGCGCCACGAGCGCGGGCGCCACGCCGACGAGCCGCTGGGTGGAGCTCCACGCGGCATAGTCCGCCGGGAAGCGGGCGCCGGTGAGCGTGCCGATGCCGTAGGGCAACAGCAGCACGAGGCCCGCGCCGAGCGCGGCCGTTCGGCCCCACGAGAGGCTGCCGAGGCGCTCGAATGCCGCGAGCGCCCACCCGATGCCCAGCAACGGCACCACCGCGGAGCCGGCGCCGAGCGTCCGCCACAACAGCGTGCCGATGTGGTCGCCCCAGCTCCCCGTGATGGGAAGGCGCAGCAGCGTGAGTCCGAGGAACAGGCCGACGACGAGGGCGCCGATACCGATCAGCTCCTGGCGCGCCTTCGCGTTCATGTGATGCGGCGGTCCGCGTAGGTGGGGACGACGCCGAACCGGTCCGGCCGGGCGGCGAAGGCGACGTCCTCTTCCAGATCGACCTCGCCGAGCTGGTGTGCCGCGTCCGAGCGCTCCAGCGCCTCGGTCCAGCTGCTCAGCTCGTCCGTGAGGGCGAGGGCCGCGCGGGCCGCGTCGTTCAGGGCCAGCTTGCGGAGACCCTTCTTCACGCCCTTGATCACGCGGCCCGCCGTATAGGCATCCTCGATGGCGAACTGCTTCTCGCGGCCGGCGCAGATGATCACCAGATCGCGCGGCTCGACGAGCAGCGCGCGGGCGCGCTCGACCAGGGCCTTGAAGTTCACGGGGGCGCCCACCAGCACCGGCTCCCCGCCCTGCGCGGCGACCAGCGCGGGCGTCCCATTCGTGGTGGCGAGCACGATCGTCTTGCCCGCCACCGCCGCCGGCACCATCTCCCGCGGCGAGTTGCCCAGCGCGAACCCTTCGATTTTCACACTGCGGCGCTCACCGGCCAGGAGCACGCCGTCCTTCTCGAGGTTCGAGGCGAGGCGGACCGCCTCCTCGGAGGTCGCGGCGGGGATCACCGCCTTGGCGCCGTTCGCCAGGGCCGTGATGATGGTGGTCGTCGCGCGCAGGACGTCGATGACGACCACGCCCCGGCCGGCGAGATCCCCCGTGCCGAGGCCGAGCGGAGTGAAGTAGACGTCGATCTTCATGCGGGGGGCTGGAGCAGCTGCGGCTCGCGCTCGAGGAACTTGGTGTCCACGCGGCCCGCGACGAAGTCGGGATGGCGCATGACCCGACTGAGGAAGGGAATGGTCGTGGTCACGCCTTCAATGATAAACGAGTCGAGCGCCTGGCGCATGCGGGCCAGCGCCTCCGCCCGGCTGTTGCCGTGGACGATCACCTTCGCGAGCAGGGAATCGTAGAACGGCGGTACCGTGTAGCCCGCGTAGATGTGGGTGTCGACGCGTACGCCCGGTCCGCCCGGCGGGTGGTACGCGGTGATCGTCCCGGGACTGGGCTGAAAATTGCGCGCCGGATCTTCCGCATTCACGCGGCACTCGATGGCATGCCCGCGCAGCCGGTTGCCGTTCATCACGAACGACAGCGGCTCCCCCGCGGCCACCCGGATCTGCTCTTTGACGAGATCGAAGTTGGTGCACATCTCGGTGACCGGGTGCTCCACCTGGATGCGCGTGTTCATCTCCATGAAGTAAAACGCGCCGTCCTCGTCGAGCAGGAACTCGATCGTCCCCGCGCCCACGTAGCCGATCGCTTCGGCGAGCCGTACCGCCGAGTCGCCGATGTCCTGGCGCAGCGTCGCGTCCACGACCGGGCTGGGGGCTTCCTCGACGAGCTTCTGATGGCGCCGTTGCACCGAGCAGTCCCGCTCGCACAGGTGCATGATCCGCCCGTGCGTGTCGCCCATGATCTGGATCTCGATGTGGCGCGGCCGCGCGAGGTACTTCTCCAGGTAGACCTCGTCCGAGCCGAAGGCGGCCAGCGCTTCCTGCTTCGCGAGCGAAAACGCCTGCGGGAATTGCTCCCCGTCCTGCGCCACGCGCATCCCCTTCCCGCCCCCGCCCGCCGCCGCCTTGATGATCACCGGAAAACCGATCTTCTCGGCCAGCTTGAGCCCCGCGTCGGCGTCCTCCACCGCGCCGGGCGAGCCCGGCACCGTGGGCACCTTGAGCCGTTGCGCCAGCTTGCGCGCCGCCGCCTTGTCGCCCATCTGGCGGATCTGGTCGCCCGTCGGACCGACGAAGGTGATGTTCGACGTACGCACGATGTCCGCGAATTCGGCGTTCTCGGCGAGAAAGCCGTAGCCGGGGTGGAGGGCGTCCGCCCCCGTGATCTCGGCCGCGGCGATGATGCGGGGAATGTTCAGGTAGCTGTCGCGCGCCGGCGCCCGCCCGATGCACACATCGTCGTCGGCGAAGCGCGTGTGCAGGCTGTCGCGATCCGCCTCGGAGTACACGGCCACCGTCTCGATGGCGAGCTCCTTACACGCACGGATCACCCGCAGGGCGATCTCCCCGCGGTTGGCAATCAGCACCTTCTTGAACATCAGGGCGTGATGTCGCCGCGCAGGCCCGCCGCGGCCGTGGTCCCGCCAAACGACTGGCTATCCCCCGAATCGACCCCCGATACCTTCAGCGCGAACTCGCTCGGGTTCGTGGCGTAGAAGATCGCGCTCTCGTAGCTCACCATGCCCTGCTGGTACCAGTGGAACAGCGATTGATCGAAGCTCTGCATGCCGTATTGCACGGAGCCTTGGGCGATCAGGTCGGGAATGGAGAGCGACTTCGTCAGGTCGCGCATGTTCTCCTGGACGGCGGCGGTGTTGATCAGCACTTCCGACGCCGGGACGCGACCCTTGCCGTCCTTGCGCGGCACCAGCCGCAGCGACACGATCGCCTGCAGCGCCGTCGAGAGCAGGTGCCGCACCTCGTCGTGCTGGTGCGGGGGAAAGAACGAGATCACGCGGTTGATCGTCTGGGTCGCGTCGGTCGTGTGCAGCGTCGAAAACACCAGGTGCCCGGTGTCGGCCGCCTTGAGCGCGGTGTCGAGCGTCTCCATGTCACGGATCTCGCCGATCAGGATCACGTCCGGCGCCTGGCGCAGCACGTGGCGCAGTGCCGCATTGAACGACAGCGTGTCGTTCCCCACCTCGCGCTGCGAGATGTTGGACAGGTTGTCGCGGTGCAGGAACTCGATCGGGTCCTCGATCGTGATGATGTTCACCCGGCGGCTGGTGTTGATGTGGTTGATCAGCGCCGCCAGCGCCGTCGACTTGCCCGAGCCCGTCACGCCCGTCACCAGCACCAGCCCGCGCGGCCGCAGCCCGATCTCCTCGAGCACCGGGGGCAGGTTCAAGTCGCGGATCGTTTTGACTTCATACGGAATCGCCCGGAACGCGAACGCCACGGTGCCGCGCTGCTGATACACGTTGGTCCGGAAGCGACCCACCCCCGGCACGCCGATCGCGAAGTCCGCCTCTTTGTGCTCGGCGAACTCCTTCACCTGCCGCGGGGTCATGATCTGCTCGGCCAGCGACTTCAGCTCCTCAGGCTTGAGCGGCGCGCTCTCCAGCGCCAGCAGCTCGCCGTTCACCCGGATCGTCGCCGGCCGGCCCACTTTCAAGAGCAGGTCCGACGCGTTGCGCTGGACCATGAGCGTGATGGCCGCCTTGAAGTTGAAAGTCGGTTGGCCGCTGTGGGGAGCTTCAGGCATGGGGGTCGACTCGGAAAAGGGCCTGTCCGAACTCGACGGGCTGGGAGTTCTCCACCAGCACCTCCCGGATCACGCCCGCCACCTCGGACTCGATTTCGTTCATGATCTTCATCGCCTCGATGATGCACACCACCTGCCGCGGCCCCACGCGACTGCCCGCCTTGACGTAGGGCCCGGCGCCCGGCTCCGGAGCGGAGTAAAACGTCCCCACCATGGGCGACTTGATCTCGAGGAGCTGCGACGGAGCCGAGACGGCCCCCCCCGCCCCGGGAGCAGCCGGCGCCCGCTGGGCTGCTGCGGAGGAGGGGGAGGCCGCCGTCTCCGCGACGGGCGCTTGCGCCACGACCACGTGCTGACCGCCGGCGTTCGTCTGGTGGCCGGCCTTGGTCAGCCGCACCACCGACCAGGACCCGAACAAACCCCGGCGCACCTCGATCGCTCCCAGCTCGGGCGCATCCCTCAGGATCTGCACCAGCTGGGCGATGATGTCGAGGTTCATGTCTCCCGGTCGCGCCGCATAGGGTCCAAAGTTACACGACCTCCACGAGGTCCGTCAGCCCGTCCGACAACAGCTCCGCCGTGCCGCCGTCCGAGGGGAGGTGCACATCGTCCTCGATGCGCACGCCGCCCTCGCCCGCCAGGTATACGCCTGGCTCCACCGTGACCACCGCGCCGCCGGGCAGCGGCTCGACGTTGGTCTTGGACAGGCGGGGCGCCTCGTGCACCTCGAGCCCCAGCCCGTGGCCGAGCGAGTGCCCGAACGCCTCTCCCAGACCGCGCGCCGCGATCGGCTCCCGGGCCAGCGCGTCGGCGTCCCGCCCGCTCATTCCCGCGCGCACGCCGCCGCGCGCCCGCCGCTGCGCGTCGTACACCACCCCGTACAGCGCGCGCTGCCGCTCGCTGGCGCGGGCGCCCACGACCACGGTGCGCGTGATGTCGGCGCAATACCCGTCGACTTGCGCCCCGAAGTCCAACAGCAGCCACTCGCCCATCGCCACGACGCGCCTGCTCGAGCGTGCGTGCGGCAGCGCGCTGCGTGGCCCCGAGGCCACGATGGTCGGAAAGGGGTGTCCCTCACTCCCCAGCTGGCGCAGCGCCCCTTCGAGCAGACCGGCGATCGCCAGCTCGGTCATGCCGGGACGCACCTGCGCCAGCGTGCGCCGCAGGGCCTCACCGGCGAGCAGGGCGGCCCCGCGAATCGCTGCGACCTCACCCTCGTCCTTCGCCGCGCGCAGCCGTTCCACCAGCTCGGTGACCGGCCTCCAGCGCCACGGCTTGCCCGCCTCGGCGAAGCGGCGGGCGTCGTGCACCGTGAGCGCGTGCGCCTCGTACCCGATCTCCGTGAGGGGCCCGAGCGTCGCGAGCTCCCGGAAGAAGCGGTCCCACACGCTCGTGCCCTCGACCTCGACGCGCGCCACCGCTCCCGCTTCGGCGCGGGCCTGCTCGTCGTAGCGAAAATCCGTCACGAGCAGCACGTCGCCGCGCGTCACGGCCACGAGGGCCGCCGAGCCGGAGAACCCGGTGAGGTAGCGGATGTTGGCGCGCGACGCGACGAGCAGCCCGTCCAGCCCCTCGGCGGCGAACGCCCGGACGAGCGCCTCCTGCCGCGAGCGCCGCCGGTCAGGCGCCATGGCGGGCCTGGAGATAGCCGACCAGGCCCTCGAGTCCCAGCCGATAGCTCTCGGCGCCGAACCCCGTCACCATGCCCACCGCGGCATCCGCGAGCATCGAGCGCCGTCGCTCGGGCTCGCGGGCGAACAGGTTGGACAGGTGCACTTCGACGAACGGCAGGCGTACCGCGAGCAGCGCGTCGCGTACGGCGAGACTCGTGTGCGTGTACGCCGCGGCGTTGATGACCAGCCCGTCCGCCTTGCCCTTCAGCCCCTGGATCGCGTCGACCAGCTCACCCTCGTGATTCGTTTGGGTCCAGGACACGTCGATGCCGAGCGCGCGCGCCCGCTCGCGCGTGCGCGCCTCGATCTCCGCCAGCGTCGTCCGCCCGTACAACTCCGGCTCGCGCTCGCCCAGCAGATTCAGGTTGGGGCCGTTCAGCACGGCGATGTGCACTAGGACTTGAGGCCCCTGAGCCAGGCCTGGAACTGATCGAGGTCGCCCTCGTCCTCCATCGGGGGCCGGCCCCTCGACCCGGAGCCGCGGGCCGGACCGGCAGGCGCGGCGCCTGCTTCGGCTGACGCAGGGGCGCCGGCCGCCGGAGCGGGCGGCGGGCTGAAGAACTGGTCGAACGAAAACCCGCCGGGCGGGGGCGGAGTCGCGGGTGCCGGCTCCACGGGCGGCGGCGCGCTCGCGTCCCCCGCCGCAGGGGTCCGCGGGGCCTCCTCGCCGAACACCGCGTCGAGCGTGATGGTGTCAGCGGCGGGCCGGCTGGCCTCGCCGGGCGCCACGATTTCGGGCGCCGGATCGGGCTCGGGCGGCGCGATGGAGAACGCACCGTCGAGCGGCGAACCCGGGGACCAGAGGGCGGGCAACGGCTCCGGATCGGGCGGTGCGCTCGAGCCCGGAGCCGGCGGCCGGGCTGCCAGGATTCTCCGCAAGAAGGTCGGTACGGACTCCCCCGTCTCCGCGCCGCTCGCTCGCGAGTCGCCCGACGCCAGGCCGGCGACGCGCGCCCGCAGCCGCGGGTCCCCCGGTCGCTGGGCGAGCAACGCCTGATAGACGCGCAGCGCCTCGTCCCGGTGTCCTTGTCGCAGATACAGCTCCGCCATGGTTTCCGTGACGACCGGCTCGGCGCGCGACAGCGCCGCCGTGTCGGCCGCGCCATCGTCGTCGGACAGGGTCACGGCGGCCGGCATCGCGGGAGCGGCGCCCCCCGGAGCAACGGGCGCCCGCTGGGCTGCCGGAACGGGGCCTCCCCCTCCCGACTCCGCGGTCACGTCGTCGGGCATGATCAACGGCAAGTCGATCGTCGGCTGCTCGTCCTCGGGCGGCGGCGCGAGCCCGCTCTCGTATTGGGTGTGCGCCAGCCCTTCGACCACGAGGTCCTGCGGTTTGAGCTCCACCTCTTCCTGCACCTCGAGCCCTTCAGCCTTGGCGGCGTCGTGAGCCACCGAGTTGAAATCGAGCGTGCCGTCGTAGGTCTCGATCTCGCCGGCTGGCGGAGCGGACTTGGTCGGCACCGCGTCCGCGACCCGGGATTCGGATTCGTGCTCGACCACGAAGTCTCGACGCGGCGGGGGTGGAGGGTGCGGGGGGGGCGGGGCGGGAGTCGCCTTGGGCGTGAACGAAGGCGCGCGCGCCGGCTCGGGCACCAGTCGCACCACCCGCTCGGGCGCGGCCGCGCGGGCCGGTGGCGCGGCCGGCGAGGGGCTCGAATGGCCGGTGAATCGCGCCGCCCTGCTCCTGGCCCGCGTCAGCGCTTCCGCCGCGTCGCCATTCATCGGGTCGGCCGAGAGCAGCCGCGTCAGCCAATCCACCGCCTCGTCGTAGCGGTGGCCGCGCTCCGCGATCTCCGCCAGGATCTTGAGCGCCAGCACATTTTCCGGGTCGAGCGCCAGGACCTTGCGGAACACATCGGAGGCGCCCGGGTCGTTCTTTTGATCCATGAGACAGCGCCCGAACACGATGTGGGCGCTGACGTAGTCGGGGTGCAGCTCGAGACCCGCCGTACACAGCTCGATCGCTCTATCTAGTTCTCCTGCTTTGCGATAGGCGTCCGCCAGGGGCGCGAAGTTCCGTCCCTTGGGATTCTCGGCCCAACGCTTTTCGAGCTTTTCGATCTCGCTGGTGTAGGCCACGGCCTAAGTGGTTGTGGGAATTGGACGAAGATAGTGTTTGCTCGGGCGCGCTGTCAATTGGAAACGACTCGAATCGCTTGAGTTTTCCCGTTGTCGTTCTTAGACTTAAGCCCCTTCCCACGTGCTCTACTCGGAGTTTTGAGTCCCTATGATGCGCTCGATGCGCGCCATCGTGAAGCCAGTGTTCTACGTGCTGGCCATCTCGTTCATCGCCTGGCTCGCGATCGGTCAGGTCACCGACATCCTGGGCGGTGGCAAAGACGTGGTGCTCAAGGTCAACGGCGAGGTGGTGCGGTCGCAGCCGTTCCAGCTGCAGTACCAGGCGGCGCTCGAGCAGTACCGCCGGCAGCAGGGGGGGGCACGCTTGAGCCGCGAGGACGAGCAGCAGGTCCAGAACCAGGTCGCCGACCAGTTCATACACAACATCCTGCTGGAGCGCGCGTACCGGCGGCTCGGGATCACGGTGTCGGACGAGGAGATCATCCGGGCGGCGCGCAGCGGGCCGCCCCCGCAAATCCTGCAGCAGGTGCTGCAGGAGGCCACCTTTCAGACCAACGGCCAGTTCGACATCACCAAGTGGCAGCGCTATCTGTCGAGCGCGGGACCCGAGTTCACCAGCCAGATCGAGCAGCTGTACCGCGATTATCTCCCCCAGCGCAAGCTGCAGGAATACCTCACCGCGGACGTGTACGTCTCCGATGCCAAGCTCTGGCGCATCTGGCGTGATCAGCACGAAGCGGTGACCGTCGCGGTGCTCGCGATGCGACCCGAGGACGTGCCCGACTCGCTCGCGCCGGTGTCGGACGCCGAGCTGCGGCAGTACTACGAGGCCCACAAGAACGACTTCAAGCGACCAGCCGCGGCGTGGCTCAGCTACGTCGCGCAGCCGCGCGCCCCGGACGCCCGGGACTCGGCCGCCGCGCTCGCACGGGTGCGGGCCCTGCGGGCGGAGATCACCGGCGGCAAGGCAAAGTTCGAGGACGTCGCCAAGAAGGAGTCGTCGGACTCGGGAACCGGGCCCCGGGGCGGCGACTTGGGCTGGATCAAGCGCACCCAACCGGGCTTCGACCCCCGTTTCGTCGCGGGACTCCGTTCGCTCCCGGTGGGCGTCGTGAGCGAGCCGGTGCTGTCGAGCTTCGGGTACCATTTGATCCGCATCGATGCTGCGAAGGGCGACTCGGTCCACGCTCGGCATATCCTGGTGGCGATCGCGCCCCAGGGGCAGCATCTCGACGCGATCGACGCGCGCACGGACACGCTCGACAAGCGCGCGGGGGATCAGACCGATGGTCGCAGGCTGGACAGCGCCGCGCACCTGCTCAACCTGCCGCTTGCCCGGGCGCCCAAGCTCGTGCAGGGCGAGCGCCTCGTGCTCCCCGAGGGTCCCGTGCCCGACGTGAGCGTCTGGGCATTCGACGCTCGCGCCGGCGAAACCAGCCCGGTGATCGACGGGCCGCGGACCAGCTACGTGTTCCGCCTCGACTCCCTCGACCCGGCCGGCGTGCCGCCGCTGGCACAGCTGCGCGCCCGCGTGCTCGACGAGGCGCGCCACGAGAAGAAAAAGACGTTGGCCCGGCAGCATGCCGAGCAGGTGGCGCGGGAGCTGCGCGACGCCACCGATCTGCTCGCGGCCGCCCGCGCCCACGGCCTGCGCGCCGAGAAGGAGGGACCGTTCACGCGGGTGACCGCCGCGCCGGAGTTCACTCGTAACCCCGTCGTGTTGGGGGCGGCGTTCGCGCTGCGCCCCGGGGAGCGCAGTCCGCTCATCGCCGGCGAGACGGGGTTCTTCCTGTTGCAGGGGATCGCCCGGACGAACGCCGATTCGGCCGCCTGGCAGAAGCAACGCGATCAGCAGCGAGAGACGCTGATACGACCGATCGAGCAGGCGCGCATTCAGCAGTACCTCGCCGCCCTGCGCGCGCAGGCGACGATCGTGGACCGCCGCAACGAGATCTTCCGTCCCGCGGCGGCCGCGAGCGAGAGCTAGTCGCTCAAGCGCTTCGGATCGCCACCCGAGGGAACCGAGGAGCCCGACGCGGCGGGCGGCTGCACGCTGCGCGGCGGCGATGGATCATCGCCGGTGGCCTCCTTGAGGCTCCGCTTGAACTCCTTGATCCCCTGCCCCAGGGAGGATCCGATTTCCGGAATCCGCTTCGCGCCGAACACCAGCACGAGCACGAGCAGGAGAATCAGGATGTGGCTGAACGACAGATCCCCGAACATAGACGCCTCGCGTCAGAAGATCGACCGGGCGACGTAGTACGCCAGCGCGACGCCCACCAGCGCGAGCAGCGATACGTCGAACCCGATCGGCCCGAGCGTGACCGACACCACCAGCAGGTCCATGTGAATCGGTCCCAGCGTGGGGGTCACCGCCCAGGTGAAGATATCCTTCGCCGGCCCCTGCGGCAGAAACCGGCGCAGCAGCGAGTGCAGGAATCCTCCCACCACGAAGCCGGTGGCCAGCACTCCGAAGTAAAATAGCGGCCTGCGCGGGCCTTGCGCCACGGCTTAGTTCCGCCGCTCCACGGCGTACGCGATGCTGTCGCGCAGCGCGTCGCGGGCGGGCGACGCCGGGAGCACCTCCAGCTCCGCCTCCGCCTGCTGCGCCAGCTCCAGCGCGCGCCGGCGGGCGTAGTCCAGGCCGCCGGCGGCGGCCACGCGCCGGATCACCTCCGCCACCAGCGCGTCGGGCGGCTCGGGGGTCCCCATCAGCTCGGCCACGAGCCGGCGGTCGGCCGGCGCCATGTCGCCCAGCGCGGCAATGAGCGGCAGCGTCACCTTGTGCTCCCGCAGGTCCAGCCCCGACGGCTTTCCGGTCACCGCCTCGGCGGCCGTGTAGTCCAGCAGGTCGTCCGCGATCTGGAACGCCATCCCGAGCCGCATCCCGAACCGGGCGAGCGCCTCGCGATACGGTGCGGGCGCGTGCAGCGCCCCGACCTCACACGCGCCGGAGAGCAGCGACGCCGTCTTGGCCTTGATCAGCTGGTCGTACTGCTCCTCCCCATAGGAGAGCTTGTCGTGCGCTTCGAGCTGGCGCATTTCGCCGACCGTCATCTCGTTCGTCACCCGCGCGAACACGCGCAGCGGCTCCAGGTCCTCCAGGCGCACCAGCTCGATGATCGCGCGCGAGTAGAGGTAGTCGCCCATGATCACCGCTACCTGGTGGGAGAACAGCGCGTTGATGGTCGGCATGCCGCGGCGCAGCACGGAGTGGTCGACGGAATCGTCGTGCACCAGCGTGGCGAGGTGAATCAACTCCACCACCGCCGCGAGCGTCACGCCGCGCGGCTCGTCCGCGCCCGCCGCCCGGCTCGCGAGCAACAGCAGCGTCGGCCGGAACAGCTTGCCCTTCATCCGCAGCAAGTGCTCGTTGACCTCCGCGATGACGGGGAAGGCGGCCGCGATGATGCGCCCCAGCTCGTCCGCCACGCGCTCCAGGTCTTCGGCCACCGGACGCTGGATGTCGCCGAGGGTGGCGCGGGCGAGTTGTTGGCTCACGTCACTTCGCCTTGGCGAGCGCCTTTTGGCGCGCGCCCACGTCCTTGAACCGGATGTCCACGGCGAACACCCGCCCGTACAGGTCCCGCGCGTCGACCCGTTTGCCCTGCTCCTCGAGCGCCCGGGCCAGCCAGTACAGGATGCCGAGCCGCTCCTGATCGCCCGAGGCCGGCAGCTCGAGCGCGCGCCGCAGAATCGACTCCGCCACCACGTACGCGCCCTTTTCCACGAAGCACACGCCCAGGGCCTCCGAGCTGCGCAGCTTCCCCTCGGGTGCGCGCAGCGCCTTCTGCAGCTCGGCGATCGCCTCGTCGAGCAGCCCCATCTCCTTGAACGCCACACCCAGGTCGTAATGCGCCTGGAAGTCGGCCTCGTCGATGTTCTCGTCGATGCCCTGCTTGAAGCGCTGCAGCATATCCTGGAAGTCCTGCTCTTCGTCGCCCGTCGGCTCCTCGTCGGCCACCTTCATGCGCGTGTCGCGCTCGGGCAGTTCCTCGTCCAGGATCATCGCGCTCAGGTCCACGAACTCTCCCGAGTCGACGGCCTCATCACGCACCTTCAGCTTCGCGTCGCGCGCCGCGGTCTTCTGCTCGGCGCCGCGGACCGGCGCCTTCGCCTTGCGCGGCGGCGGCGGCGGCGCCACCGGGGCCAGCATCGCCAGCGCCGCAGTGGCGCGCTCGTTCCCGGGATCGTGCTCGGCCACCCGCTGGTACACGGCACGCGCCTTGTCGGGGAGGTCGCCGCGCAGCAGCGTGTCCGCCAGCTCCAGGTACGCGCCGATCAGCTTGACCTTGTCACCCGACTTGAACGCGAACTCCACCTGCTTCTGGCGGTGCCGCACGCTGTTGGGATCGAGCCGCAGGATCTCGTCCACGAGATCCTGCGCGTGGGGCAGCCTGCCGCGGTTCTCGAACCCCGTCGTGGCGTGGTCCAGCTCCTCGATGCCGCGCTCGCGCTCTCCCGCTTCGATCAGCGCCTCGCCCAGCGCCTGGTGCTCCTCGGGATCGTCGGGATCGTCGGCCACCCGCGCTTCCAGTTCCTCGATCGTGGGCGGCGTCGGCGTCGCCTCGATGTTCGCGAAGACGAGCGAGCCCCGGTCCGTGCCCTGGTTCACCACGCCGTCGAGCCCCAGATCGATCGCGGCGGACCGGCGCCCCGCCGGCGTGATCGACGTGTCGGCCTCGGTCTGGATGAACGCGGCGGGCGTGTCGTCGGCGGTCGCCTCGTCGATCGCGAGCGGCTGATCGTCGACCTCGTGCACCTCATCGGTCGCCGAGGTATCGAAATCCGGCTCCAGCTCGAGGGGCGGGACCTCCACCACCGTCTTGCGACCGGGGGGCGGGGCTGGGGGCCGCTTCGGCACCACCGGCTTCACCTTGGCGGGCTCCGCGCGGGGCGGCTCGAACTTGGGGGCCGGCTGCTTGGGTCCGGTCACCCGGGGCGGCGGCCCGACCGCGGGACGGGGCGCAGGCGCGGGAGGAGCCGCGGGAGCGCCGGGCCGCTTCGGCGTCACCGGGGACACGCGCGGGGTCGCTTTCGGGACCGTCGGCTCGGGTAACTCGATCTCGACGTCGAGCAGCGGCTCGAGCTCCTCCTCCACCTCGGCTGCGCTGGCGTCCTCGGTCACCGTCGGCTCGAGCTCCGCGATCGGCGCCACGTCATCGGCGCTCACATCCTCCCGCAGCGAGGGGATGTCGGCCGGGTCCACCCGCACGTCGCCGAATTCCGCACTCGTTGTCTCGAAACCCTCCAGCGTATCGGAAGGTACGGTCGACTCGAGCCCCTCCACCAGACTGGTGGATTCGATGCCGAGCGACGCATCGGGCTCGGCTGCAACCGGCTCGATCAACCCCTCAACTGGCTCCGGCTCGAGCTCAGGCTCGGGCTCCGGCTCCGGCACGGGCGGGGGCTTCGGCGGCGGCGCCGTGCGCGGCGTGTGCCCAGTTCTGGGCGCCGGCGGCTCGTCCACGTCCAGGAACACCAGGCTCGACGACTTGCGCTTCCCGGACTTCGCGGGGTCATCCCGGGGCTCGGGCTTGGCCGCAACCGGGGCGCTAGCGACCGGCCGCCGCTCCAGATCCCCATACATCCGCAGGTGCTCCTCCAGGAGCTCCCGCAGATGAGCGCTCTCGGGCGAGATGTCGGCGAACTCCTTCAGCGCCGCGAAGGCCTGATGGATCTTCCCCACCTTTTGCATCCGCTCGGCATAGTCGAGGAAGTTCTGCTTCGCTTCGGCCATGAACCCCTTGGCCGCATACAGCTTGGCGAGCTTGAGATAGGTCGTCTGTCGCGCCGGCGCATTGCGCAGCACCTTGTTGCACATCGCGATGGCGTTGTTGTGGAAGCCGAGCTCGGCGTATTTGTCCACCGCCCGGTCGTAGTAGTCGGCCGCCTGGGCGGGGTCCTTGACCTTGAGGTACAGGTCGCCGATGCGATTAAAGATGGAGAGGTCCGGGTTCGGCTCCGCCTCTGCCTCCTGTGCCTTCAGCGCTTCCAGCCACGCCTCGATGGCCCCCCGGGGGTCCTTGGTCTCGAGGCTTCTGGCCTTTTCCTTCTGCTTCTCAAGCTTGGACATGGAGCCCTAAAGATACCGGCGCCGGGGAGGGCGGACAAGCGGAACCTCCTGTCCAGACGGCGGTTACGAGATTTTCGCCCAGCCAGTACGCGACTTCACGCCAGTCGGACACGCCGTAGGACACGAGGTCCGCGCGAAAACCCGGCGCGATCTGGCCGCGGTCGCCGGCGAGGCCCAAGGCCGCAGCCGCGTTCACTGTCACGGCCGTGACGACCTCGGCGTGCCGCAGGCCCAGCTGCGAGACGCCCAGCACCATGACCAGAGGCAGGCTCACCGTGGGGGACGACCCGGGGTTGAAGTCGGTGGCGAGCGCCACCGCGGCACCGGCCTCGACCAGCCGCCGGGCGGGCGCGTGCTTGTGCTTGCCCAGAAACGTGAGGGTGGCGGGGAGCAGCACCGCCACTGTGTCGCTCGCCGCGAGGGCCCGAATCCCGGCCTCGGAGATGCCCGCGAGATGGTCGACGGACGCGGCACCGAGGGCGGCGCCGAGCTCGGCGCCGCCCGAGCCGTCGAGCTCGTCGGCGTGCAGCTTCACCGCGAGGCCGTGCCGAGCGGCGGCCTCGAGAACAGTGCGCGTCTCGGCGAGATCGAACACGCCCGGCTCGCAGAACACGTCGCACGCGACGGCCAACCGCTCCCGCGCCACCGTGGGAATCATGTCGTCGCACACCAGGCGCACATAGTCGGCGCGCCGGTCGCGGAACTCGGGCGGGACTTCGTGGGCGCCGAGGAAGGTCGGGACCAGCGTCGCCCGTCCCGACGCCGCGGCGTCACGGATCACCCGCAGCTGCTTCAGCTCGGCGGCGGGAGCGAGGCCGTAACCCGACTTGACCTCGATCGTGGTGCTGCCGTGCGCCAGCAGCGTCGCCACGCGCGCGCGGGTGAGCGCGAGCAGGTCCTCCTCGCGGCGTGCTCGGACGTCACGCACCGACTGGAGGATGCCGCCACCGCGGGCGGCGATGGCCTTGTAGTCTTCGCCCAGCGCGCGGCGCTCCTGGTCGTCGAGCCGGGGGGCGCCGAACACCGCGTGCGTGTGACAGTCCACGAAACCGGGGAAGAGCACGCCCGCCACCTCCACTATGTCGATTGCGGATTGCGGAATGCGGGATGCGGAATGGACGTCGCGAGCTTCGGAGCGCGGACCGACCCAGGCGATTCGCTCGCCGTCGATCAACACGGCGGCGTCCTGCAACACCTCCAGGTCCGCCAATTCACGACCGCGGCGGGCGCGCGCCGGGCCGCGGCAGGTGACCACCTGCCGCGCTCCCACGAGGAGGGTGCTCAGTCGCCCGCCTCGCGCATCGGGAGGCGGATCCCCTCGCGGCGGGCGGTCTCGAGGGCTTCGGGATAGCCGGCGTCTGCATGCCGCGCCACGCCGATCCCCGGGTCGTTCGTGAGCACGCGCTCGAGCCGTCGCCCCGCCGCGGGCGATCCGTCCGCGACGCTCACCTGCCCCGCATGCAGCGAGTTACCGATACCCACGCCGCCGCCGTGATGGAACGACACCCAGCCCGCGCCCGACGCCGTGTTGAGCAACGCGTTGAGGATGGGCCAGTCCGCGATCGCGTCGGACCCGTCCCGCATCGCCTCGGTCTCCCGGAAAGGCGAGGCCACCGAGCCCGTGTCGAGGTGGTCGCGACCGATCACGACCGGTGCCGCCACGTCGCCGCGCTTCACAAGGTCGTTCAGGGCGCACCCGAAGCGCGCGCGCTCGCCCTGCCCCAGCCAGCAGATGCGGGCGGGCAGTCCCTGGAACGCGACCCGCTCCCGGGCGAGCTCGATCCAGCGCCGCAGGTGGCGCTCCTCGGGGAAGAGCTCCAGCACCAGCCGGTCGGTGCGCTCCACGTCGCGCGGATCGCCCGAGAGCGCCACCCAGCGGAAGGGCCCCTTCCCCTCGCAGAACAGCGGCCGGATGTACTCGGGCACGAAGCCGGGTATCTCGAATGCATCCACGACACCGGCTCCTTTGGCTTCGGTTCGGATATTGTTCCCGTAGTCGAACGTCACGGCGCCACGGCGTTTGAACGCGAGCATGGCCTGCACGTGCAGCGCGATGCTCGCGAGCGACTGCTTCAGATACTCCTCGGGGGCGCTGCGCCGCAATGCCGTCGCCGCCGCGAGCGTCAGGCCCGCCGGGACGTAGCCGTTGAGCGGGTCGTGGGCCGAGGTCTGATCGGTTACGACGTCGGGGGCGTAGCCGCGTCGGACAAGCTCCGGGAGCACCTCCGCGCAGTTACCCACGAGCCCGACCGAGAGCGCCCGACGTTGACGCTTCGCCTCCTCGCACCAGCGGAGGCCCTCATCGAGGGATGCGGTAGACCGATCGAGGTAACGGGTCTCGAGGCGACGTTGCACCCGCGCCGGGTCGACTTCGACGGCGAGGCAGATGCCGTCGTTCATTGTGGCGGCGAGCGGTTGGGCTCCCCCCATCCCGCCGAGGCCGCCCGTCAGCACCAGCCGGCCGGCCAGCGAGCCCGCGAAGTGGCGCCGCGCCACGGCCCCGAAGGTCTCGTAGGTGCCCTGCAGGATGCCCTGGGTACCGATGTAGATCCACGAGCCGGCGGTCATCTGGCCGTACATGATCAGGCCCTGGCGCTCGAGCTCGCGAAACACGTCCCAGGTCGCCCATCGCCCCACCAGGTTCGCGTTCGCAATCAGCACCCGCGGAGCCTCGGGGTGCGTGGTGAACACGCCGACCGGCTTGCCGGATTGCACCAGCAGTGTCTCGTCGTCGCCGAGCTTGAGCAGCGTGCGGCAGATCGCGTCGAACGCGGGCCAATCGCGCGCCGCCTTCCCGGTGCCACCGTACACCACGAGGTCCTGCGGCCGCTCGGCCACCTCCGGGTCGAGGTTGTTCATCAACATCCGCAGCGCGGCCTCCTGGACCCATCCCTTGCAGCTGCGCGTGGGCCCGCGGGGGGCGCGGATGGTCCTCGGCCCCGTCATGCCGCCTCCGGATCGAACGTCCCGTCGCGCAGTCCCGCGGCGATGCGCTCGATGTCTCCGCTGAGCGGACGGTCGCTGGTAAGCGGCGGCACCAGGCGACGCAGCGCGGCGAGCGTGCGGGCCACGCCGTGGCCCGGCTTCAGGGGTCGCAGAAACTCGAGCCCCTGCGCCGCCGCGAGCAGCTCGATCGCCACGATGCGCGTCGCGTTGGCCAGAATCCGCTCGGCCTTCCATGCGGCGGTCATGCCCATCGGCACGACGTCCTCCTGGTTCCCCTCGGTGGGGACGGACTGCACACTCGCCGGTGTGGCCAGCACGCGGCATTCGGCGACCAGCGCCGCGGCGGCGATCTGTGCGGTCATGAAACCCGATTCGAGACCGGGATTCCGGGCCAGGAAGGCGGGCAGCCCGGACGACAGGTCGGGGTTCACGATCCGCTCGAGCCGGCGCTCGGCGAGCCCGGCCAGCGTGGCGAGCACGATCCCGATCACGTCGAGCGCGAGCGCTATCGGCTGGCCGTGGAAATTGCCTCCCGAGAGGATGTCGCCGTCGATCACCAGGGGATTGTCGGTGGCCGCGTTGAGCTCCGTCGTCACCAGGCGCTCGGCGAGCGCGAGGCCTTCTCCCACCGCCCCCAACACCTGCGGCGTGCAGCGCAGCGAGTACGCGTCCTGCACGCGCGGGTCGTTCTCGCGATGCGACTCGCGGATCTCGGAATCGGCGAGCAGGGTGCGGAGCAGCGCCGCGGACCGCTGCTGAAAGGCGTGGGGACGCGCCTCGTGGATCCGGGCGTCGAACGGCGCCGGCGTGCCGCGCACGGCCTCGAGGCTCATCGCGGCGGCGGCGTGCGCCGTGCGCCACAGGACCCAGGCGTCGTGCACCAGCAACGCCGCCAGCCCGGTCTGCGCCTGGGTGCCGTTGACGAACGCCAAACCCTCCTTCGCTTCCAGCGTGATCGGTTCGAGCCGCTTGGCTCGCAGCGTCGGGCCGTCCTCCCCCTCCCCGATCATGGCGAGCGCGAGGTGCGCGAGGGGGGCGAGATCTCCCGACGCCCCGACGCTCCCCTGCGAGGGGACGCGGGGATGCACCTGCGCGTTCAACATGCCGACGATCAGCTCCGGCACGATCGCGCGCACGCCGCTCGTTCCGCGCAGCAGGACGTTGGCGCGCAGCAACATCATCGCCCGCACGGCGTCGACCGACAGCGGCTCCCCCACCCCGGACGCGTGGCTGCGGATCAGGTTCAGCTGCAGCTCGCGCGCCTGGTCGGGCTTGATACGCACGTGCGCCAGCTTGCCGAACCCCGTGTTGACGCCATAGATCGTCTCGCCCCGCGCGACCGCGCTCTCGACCGCCCGGCGCGACGCCCCCACGCTCGCCAGAGCCTGCGGGGCGATGGCCACGGCTGCGTCGTGACGTGCGACGGCGACGACGTCCGCGATGGACAAGGAATGGCCGTCCAGAGTAACAGAGGTCGGCATGTGAGCTAGAGAAGGTACGACGAGGAGTGAGCAGCGCCAAGGTAGACGGATAGACGGGTAGACGTCGAGCGGTCGCTAGGGGCGAGGGGGCAGCTTAGCTGCTCACTCGTGCCTAACCACCGCTCGACGTCTATCCGTCTTCCCGTCTAGGCAGCTATCTCGATGCTACTGCCCGCCCACTCGTCGCCGGCCGGTTCGGGGGGGCCAGCTCCGGATTCCCCGGATCCGTCTGTGCACTCCAGTCGAAGATGACGTACTGCCGGCTGACCGCGGTGACTCGCAGCGCGGCGTAGTGATAGGCGCCGGCCTCGTTGCGCTGGAAGACGTAGCCGTACCCGGGCACCGCCTGGTACATGTTGCGGGTATAGCCGCCCGCGGGCGCGAAGTCGATCGACGTCAAGTCGGCGATGGGCTGCGTGCTGTAGAGCTGCATGCTGTCGCCGGCGAACTCCGGCACGATCCACAGCGTGGAGTCGCTCGCCTGCAGATGCACCCAGAAGTCGATGTCGGTGCGATTGCCGGCCTGCACCAGGCCCAGCTCGCCCGGATCGCCGATGCCGTTGCCGTTGCCGTCGTTCCAGAACCGGAAGCCCGACTGGGCGGGCTGCGATTCGAACGCGTACACCAGCACGTTGCGCGCGTCGGGGCGCGGGGTGTCCTGGCGCAACGGCGACCAAAGGCTCTCGTAGCCCTGCTTGCTGATCGCCGAGACGCCGAAGCAGCGCGGCGCGCCGTTGGTGAGCAGCGAGGCTAGAAATTCGTTGGACACGGTTTCTCCCTCGAGGTACCAGGTCCCGCACGAGTCGGCGTCGAGATTGTAGCTCGCGCTGTACACCCGATACCACTTGAAAGTGGTGTCCTGGGCCGCGTTGTCGGCCCACCCGAGATGGATGGCCTGATTCAGCGAAATCGAGCCGAGTGTATCGGGAGCCTGTAGCCGCAGCCGCTCATCGACGGTGATGATGTTCGACCGGTCGCTCTCGTCACCGTTCAGATCGACCGCGGTGACGGCATACTGGAGTTGGGGCACGCCGTTGTCGTGGAATGTGTTCGAGCTGGTCTCGCCGCGCAGCTGGAACGAACCCGACGTGCTGGCCCGCGAGTACACGCCGTAGAACGCGAGGGCGGCGCGGTCGGCGCTCGGGAGGTCCTCCCACACGAGCAGGATCCCGGCCGGCGCGTTGGGATCCCCGCTCGCATCGAGCTGATAGCCCAGATTCTGCGGGGGCGCGAGCGAGCCGGAAACGTTCGTCGTGTTGTTCTGGCACGCGATGCCCAGAACGCCGGCGACGGCGAGGATGTATCGCGAGGAGCGCGGCATGGAAGCCTCGGGAGGCGGTTTGGGAGGTGCGTAGGCAGACGGCGTGCCGCACGGTAAGTGGCGCACCGCCGGGCACTTGCAGTCGAGCCGCCCGCCGCCGTTGTCATCTCCAG